>WNFP01005813.1_pt1 | contig 18694 bp, 12 predicted proteins | sample 5400201 | NCBI WGS metagenome assembly WNFP01 (sample SAMN13153355, study PRJNA577476) | soil metagenome | isolation source: 115 cm saprolite under Madrone tree | place: USA:California | collected 2016-06-14 | reverse complement strand
CTTCGGGCACGGTGAACGTGCGCTCAAAGGTGCCGAAGAAGCGTTCGACCCGAAGGAATTTTCTGTTCTTTTCTTCCTTCTTTTCGAACTTGCGCTCCCCGGAAATGTAAAGAATGCCGTTTTCGATTCTTACTTTAACGTTATCTTTTTGCATTTTGGGCAGGTCAACCTCGAACAGATACTCATGATCGTCTTCGATGATATCCATCAAGGGAGACCAATCTGGTAGCTTGAACTTATCGCCGTTCGTCGGGAAACGAACGGGGAACGTGGGAAACCCGCCAAAGAGTGTTCTTAGGCGGTTCTGCACTTCGTCCATCTCCTGGAACGGATTGAATGTTGTGAGTGTCTTCATATTTTTCTTTTCCTTTCTGGATTGAGTTAAAGCCATCTCGGTCATTGCGCTCACCACTTATTGTCAGAGTCGACCCTAATCTTGCGTACGTTGAGGAATTAACGTGGAGCTTGTCGGAAAAAGCGCCTCTTCCAGAAATAATTTCGTGGCATTCACCGCGCAAAGTTTCACGGTCGTTTTCTACGGTCTGAGAAGTTTGTCGAGCAAAACAGCGCAAAGATTATCAACTCTATGACAATCGCGTTCGCCTGATTTCCCTATGAAAGGGACGTTTTGCAACGCCCAGCAAACGCTCGCAAAAACACTTTCTTCAATTAGAAATCTGGCATTCCGATACCAAGGGCGCTCCATCAGAGAGGATTTTATGGCGATCAACGGTCGGTTGGAGGCGAAGCCACTGACAGACGCGCAGATTGCGGCAATCCTTCGCGAAAACGCGGGTGGCTCGTCGTGGAGCGTTTGGCAACTCCGGCAAGTTTCGCCTGAGGAGGAAACCGCAGGCGAGTATCGCCGGGCTGATGGTCATGGCTTTGCATTTGTGACCGGTAACGCAATTTCCCTGTTTGGCACCAGCTTCGACGACATGAGAAAACAGGCCGACGAGTTTAGAAAACAGAGCCGTGAATCTGGCAAGACGAATAAACCGTAAATCTGTCCAATGCCGACCCATTTGGCTGGCCATTGCGGATCCAAATTGATTTTTCTGGTATTACCATAGCGGACAGGGGTGGGGAGGCTACCTAAGTGCTTGGGCGAGAACGCCCCCAAATGCTAGAATGTTTTCGTTTCGCCATCCGCAACCAGGATCGACACCAGCGCTACGCCTCTTTGAAATCGCTAAGGTCACATTCGACTCCAATATTGTGGAGCTGGCGCTTTCTCGGCTACTAGTACAATCCCAGGACTCAAAGAACAGGCCGCGAAAGTCGGAGCAGATGCTGTAATCGTTACCTCGGCAAAACCGATGAAGCTGTACGAGTACACACACACAAGCGGCAAAGCCATCAAGTGGATTCCCCAATGAGGCAGCGAATTGCACGCGACGCGGCCACGCTTAGAACAGCGTAAATATCCACGCACAGAACAGCGTATTTTCTCTCACAACACTGAAATCGCACGGGCTCCGAGTCACCTCAAACTCTCACTGCTGGAATGAGCGCGACGGCCACCGCGCAGCAAGCAACGGTTGTATGCACGGAAGAAGAGCGCCGACGGCTAATCGAGTTGCGCGAGCGCCTGTTATCTCAAGCGCCGATTGGTTTGCCAAATCATGGCGAATGAGCGGTCAGTTACGAGCGACAAGCTTGACTAGCTGACGACGAACGGTAATCCGTTTGCTGTTGCGACGGCCGGTGGTCCACTACGCAAACGCCGCCGGCGACGAGCATCAGTTCGCCCGACCATTCCAATGGGAACGAAATACGGCTGTGTGCGAGGATCTAGTCTAGATTGTCGCTCAGAACAGCGAGAATATCCACGCACAGAACAGCGTAGTTTCTCTCACAACACCTTTGTACACCGATTTTGTACACCGGCGGCCGTTTTTGAGCACATTTGGGATAACGTGAAGCAACACACCAATCGCGGATTTACCTTCGATAGAGCGTGTGAGAGCGCGTAAGAAAAAGTGAGCGCATTCGTTAGGGCATTGTTGCGAACGAGACGCTCTACCAACTGAGCTATACCCCCCGAAATCGGAGAAAGATTATTACTTCGATAATCATTTTCAGCAAGCGCTCTCGGACGTTTGCTTGACCGCGAAAAATATAAGTTGCGCCGGTCGTTTTTGGTATTTGGGTATATCGTCGACGCTAGAGGAGGTTTCCTTATGAAAAAGTCTTTTACGCGGGGCAAGATAATCGTTTTTCTTTTCGTGGCCGCGGCTCTCGCCCTCACAGCAGCCGTTCAGGCCGGCACGGGTTACGAATATTCGCGCGGCGAATTGAATGGCAACAGCGGGTTAGCAATTTTCAGGGCCGCCGATTACGGTTATCACAATGGCCTGTGCATTTACATCGACGGAATTTCAATCATCACTCTTGCGCGCGGAGAAGGTTACCGCGCAATAGTCCGGCCCGGTCACCATGTCCTCAAGGTGTTGAACACGCCTTCGCCCTACGGCAAAACCTACTTCACTGAGCGACCGCTACATTTAGCGGCTGGCCAGAATTACTCCCTTACCGCGATCTGGGATGTTGAGGCGATTACGCTCGAAGACGGCGGCTATCAGTATCACGGTTTTTACCGGTAGCTGCTGGCCCAGCACTGATTGTCAGTGAAGCGGAGTGGCTGGCACAGCTGCTGCCCCTGAGCCGAATTGCGTTTCGCTGACCGCGACCTTCGCCGGCGGCGGCGCGATCGCTGGCTGTCCTTTCAATTTGAGCGAGTCGTTCAGACTCGGCAAATCTTTCGTCAGCAACTGATCGAAGTCCTTGGTCACGTCTTCCAATTCCCGGCGCAGCGCCGCGATATAAGCGATTTGGTAATCGCCCGGCTTGCCTTCGTAACTCAAGAGCGCGCCGTAAAGCTGATCGGTGTGCTCGCGCAGGCGTTCTTCGCCTGTAATCGCGCCGCCTTCTTTGGTCGCGACGATTTTCTTGCGAACCATTTCGATCTTGTCATCGAAACCTTTGATGTTCTTTTTCAACGGATCATTTTCCGCAACGCCGGCGGCCACTTTGGAGACGTCGCGGCGCAGTGTGCCAATTCGGTCCATTAACGCGCTCTCGTCATTGAAGAGATCGCGCACTTTCATCGCCGCGTCGTACTGCGCCTTTTTATCTTCCACGGTGAATTTTGCTCGCCGATCCAAACCGACCGTCAATTTCGTCTCGTAAGTTTTTCCAGCTTTCGTCAGGCGAACGGTGTAATCGCCGGGAACAAGGCGCGGACCCCGCGTCCCGGCAAAGGCAATTTGTGCGGCTGGCGGGACCCGCGGGGGCTTTTCGCGCATGCTCCAGGTCACGCGATTCAAGCCCGGACGTTTGCTTGCCGGTACTTCGTCGACGACGCGCCCGCTGTAATCGAGGACTTCGATCTTCAGTTTGCCGAAAAGGTGACGCTCTTTTTGATAATAATTGATTACGGCGGCGTCGGGTGGATTGTCGCCGACGAAAACAGCGTCGCCATTTGCCCAACCGCCGCTTCCTTCGATGCGTTGTTGCACCGGTCGCGCCGAAACAAACGCGACTTCTTGCGAAACCATGTCGCTCGTAAGATTTCGCAGCGGCACAATATCGTCCACGATCCAGATACCGCGGCCGTGTGTCGCTAACACCAAATCGTTCTCGCGCGGTTGAATCGCCAGATCACGTACCGCCACCGCCGGGAAATGGTTGCCTTTGAATTGGGCCCAGTTTTTTCCGCCATCGATAGAGATCCACAATCCAAACTCGGTCCCGAGAAAAAGCAGGTCCGGCTTTTCCAAGTCCTCTTTGATCACGTGCGCGTAACCGCGAACGCCTTTGGCATCCTGCGCATTGACGAGCGGCGTCCACGTTTTCCCGTAATCCGTCGTGCGAAAAACGTACGGCGACATGTCGCCGAATGTATGTCGATCAAACGCGGCGTAAGCAGTGCCCGCATCGAAGTTGCTCGCCTGGACCCAGCTGACCCACGAATTTTTCGCGAGCCCGGGAACATTCGTGACCACGTTGTTCCAGCTTTTCCCGCCATCGCGCGTGATCTGGAGATTTCCGTCGTCGGTTCCGACCCAGATCAAATTTTTGTCCTTGGGCGATTCGCTTATCGAATAAATGGTGGTGTGCATCTCGGCTGACGAATTGTCCACCGTCACGCCGCCCGATTGTTCCTGCTTTTGTTTTTGCGGATCGTTTGTCGTCAGATCTGGCGAAATGCGTTCCCAGTTCTGGCCGTGATCGCGCGACCGGAATAAAAACTGTGCGCCAACATAAACCGTTCCCTTCTCGTTGGGCGAAAGCGCGATCGGCGTGTTCCAGTTGTAGCGCAACTTCTCGTTGTAATTCGGGCGCGGCTTGATGTTCCGGGCTTCGTGCGTGTGGCGATTTACGCGACCCATTTCGCCGCCTTGATATTCGGCGTAGATGTAATCCGCGTCCGCCGGATCGGGAAACATCCAGAAGCCGTCGCCATTATACATGTTTTCCCAGCGATGGTTGGTGATGCCGCCGGGATATTCCGAATCACCGACCCACGAGCTGTTATCCTGCAATCCGCCGTAAACGTGATACGGGTCGTCGTCGTCCACGCTCACGTGATAAAATTGTGAGACCGGAAGATTTTCGCCCTTCCACCATTTGCTCCCGCCGTTGTAGGAGTACCACATCCCCCCGTCGTCTCCGGCAAACACGATCTGCGGATTTACCGGATCGATCCAGACATCATGATCGTCTCCGTGACTTCCCTGGAAACCGCCGACCACGGCGAAACTCTTGCCGCCGTCTTCGCTTAAAATCAGCGCGCCATCCGGTTTAAAGACGCGATCCGGATTTTTTGGATCGACAACCAACCGCGCGAAGTAGAACGGACGCCAGACCATCCAGTTGCTTTTGTCACGTTGCTCCCAAGTTGCGCCACCGTCATCCGAAACGAAAAGCGCGCTCGCCGGCGATTCCACAACACAATAAATGCGTTTGGCACTTGAAGGCGCGATCGCGATGGCCAGTCGGCCATAAGGTTTTTTCGGAAAACCTTTGTTGGTTTCCGGTGTAACTTCGGTCCACGTTTCGCCGCCGTCGTTCGAACGAAACAATCCGCTCGCTGAAGGTTTGTCCGGACCCTCGCCGCCCGATCGATACTCCCAGCCTTTACGGCGAAAATCCCACATGCAGGCAAACATGGCGTTGGGATTTGTCGGATCGATCGCGACGTCGGTGCATCCAGTCGAAAGATTCGCTCCCTTCAGAACTTGCTTCCACGTTTTGCCGCCGTCGCTCGTTTTGTAGAGACCGCGATCCGATGAATCGCTCCAAAGCGCGCCCGGCACCGCCGCAAAAACAGTGTCGCTATTTTTCGGACTGACTGCGACTCGTGCGATGCGCTCCGACTTTTCCAAACCAACGTGGTTCCAGGTTTCGCCGCCATCGGTTGATTTATAAATTCCGTCGCCAATCGAGACGCTGTTGCGCGTCCAAGATTCGCCGCCTCCAACCCAGACATTTTTGCTGTTGCTCGGATCGATCGCGATCGCGCCGATGGATTGCACCGACTGTTCGTCAAAAACCGGACGATACCGCGTTCCGCCGTCGTCTGATTTCCAGACACCGCCGCTGGCCGCGCCGACGAAGAGTGTAATCTTTCCCGAGGGTTCCTTCGTTCCAGCAATCGCCGAGATACGCCCACTCATCGCCGCCGACCCGATATTGCGCGCGCCCAAACCGGAAATGGTCGCGGAAGAGAATGTGGTTTCCTCTGCTCGCGCGGAAATTATTAAGGAACAAAAAAGTGCAGTTGTTAGGCAAAGCTTTGACATGGGAGTAATTATTTGGAAGCCGTCGCCGGAAAATGAAAGATCGCGTCGTCCACCGGTACATTGGCTTCGGCTTTTTCGATGACGATTTTTTGTTTATCCGGATCGCCTTTGCGTCCGGATTCGGCTGAAAATGGAACGAACACGCCGCCGATCTTTTCATAGTCGCCCACGTCGGTTTCCACTTCTTCCTGGGCGCCGTGTTTAATCCGCTGAGTTAAAATTCGAATTTCGAGAAAGTGGTCTGGATCGAGATAAACGAAACTCACATCGCCATTTTTGCGCACCAGTTTGATTTTGTAGGCCGATGTTCCCTCGACATCTTCCCTTCCGAGATACTCGAGCGTGCTTCCTTTCGCTTTCCAATCCACCAATGGTCCATCGATTTCGGCCTCTTCCATCAACGGCTTCACATCGTCGGCCGACATTTTTTCCGGATCTTTGCGTCCTTGGAACGGCGAAATCTTCCAGCCTTCTTTGCCGTCGTAGGCCTGGACGGCGGTCATGCCTTGCAGCGACAATTCGCTGCGAACTTCGCCAGGACGCTTTTTGGTTTGAGCATATTCGAGCTGTAGCTGCCCTTCATTCACGATCAGTTTTCCGTTGCTCCGGAGCGATTGCAGGGCGCGCAACGCTTCCGCGCCACCTTTGGCCTCGATGTTCTTTGTCACCAATTCATCGAGTGTTGGCGTTTTCTGATCCTGAGTTTCTGCCGACGCTGAAATCGACGTGACACCAGTGACGAAGAGAGCAATTAAACGTAAATTCATATGAGGTTGAGCCGAAGCGACGCAGAACAGAATCGTCGCGCCACATCAATATGCAAAGCATATGCCAAACGCGGCTTGGCGCTACAAGTTGCTTCTGATCAGTGTTTTATTGGCCGCTGTGAAATTTTCGATTCCGCCAACGTCCCAAGAATGGGATTCTGCTGCTCGGTTTTGGGACGAATCGCACCATCGCCACAGAATGCGGGGCGATGTTGTCGCCGTCGCAATTCTATATTGTAATTTGTTCGTATGTCGCACACCAAATTTCGTGCAATATTTTGGAAGGCATACGCGCTTCTCGTATCCGCTTCTATTGTGATCGGGCTTAATTCGGACGAGAATTGACGGCTTCGCGGCATGTCAGGTGCGCTTTTGTTGGTGGGCGGCTTTTCCAGGTTTGTGTCTTCATCTTCAGCCGCACGTTTGTATTCATAGGACTGAGGCTCGTTGAGAGCAGCCTTAAGGTCCAATTAGCGGTGGAAGCTATCTGTCCCCTGTGCATTCTGGGGCTAGCCACATATCTAGCTCCGACTTTGTTTTACATGTGCTTAGATTTTGGCGATGTCATCAAGCGCGGCCATCCTATTAGCACAGAAGCCTTGGTCACCTATGTTCCGAGTGGTGCTATGCGGAGTTGGGCTTGGAAGGACGTTGGTTTGGAGACGGCAGATTGCATATCGGCCCGCTACAACTTGTTCTTCTATCCGCGCTATCCGAAAGAAGGGCAACGGTATGAAGTAGTTTTGTTACCCAAATCAAAATGTGTCCTTTCCTTTCAACCTGTAAAATAAAGGTGCGCCTAAGCCTAGTCACGTGATGATCGGTGATTGTCGACGTTAGCTGATTGCGCCGAAGGCGAGGCCGAGACTGTAGGTGACGGCGGCTTCGATTACGCCGACGATTGTCATTTCCAATCCCGACGCCCACCAGGAGCGAATCGTGATCAGTGATTTCAACGCGCCGACGGCGAAATGCGCAATGATGCTAATGACGAAAGCCGCGACGATCGCCGGGACGCCGCTCATAAAAAAGAAAGGAATGATCGGAATAAACGCGCCGATGGCGGTGGAGACTGCCGCTGAAAATGCGGAGGTCCACGGTTTGCCAAAGTGTTGTTGAGAAAGTCCGAGCTCGCTCTGCGCCATTGCCTGCACCATTTGGTCCGGCTGCTCGGCCAATCGTTCCGCCATTCTCTGCCCTTCTTCAGCGTTGAATCCCTGCAGCTGGTAGAAGAGCGACATTTCTTCGATCTCTTCTTCGGGATTTTCTTCGACCTCGGCTTTTTCCCGCGCGATCTCCGCCTCGTAAACCTCGCGTTCGCTCTTCACGGCCAGGTACGCGCCGGCGCCCATCGACAACGATGACGCCAACATTCCCGCGAGACCCGAGATCAGGACGTAATGTTGCTGATTGTTCGTCGCACCCGCGACGCCGGAGACAATTCCGAATACGGCGCCGAGTCCATCGTTCACTCCATAAATTGCGTCGGCCACCCAACTGCCACCGCGCCCATGCCAGCGTTCGCGTTTCAGAATGGTGTCGAGCACCGTCCGCGGCCCTAGCTGCGGCACCATTGTTTGCAAAGCGCGCGCGTGCGCCTTTTCTTCGACTGCGCTTTCGCGAAGGAAATCTTTCACGTCATGTTCGCCGGCGAGAACACGCTCGCGCTGATCGCGAAACGCGGCTTCATGCTTTTCTTCGGCCGCTTCCATTCGACGAATCGCGATCTCAGTTCCAAGCGCGCGATTCAACCAGCGTTGCAACCGTCGGCCTAACGAGTCTGGAATTGTCGGGATCGGTTCGCCGAGATCGGCCAGTTTTTTTGCCCAGCGTTGGGCATGGCGTTCTTCCGCCTCCGCCATACGATTCAAAATACCTTTTCGTTTTTCGTCGGTCTCGCGCGCGGCGAGCTCGCGATACACCTGCGCGGTCTCCACTTCCGCACGCCAGTTGCGTTTCACCACTTCGACTGTCTCCCGTCGATCTTGCTCGGACTCGGTTTTCATCGCGCGCATTCGGTCTGTATCGCAGCGGTAATCGGCGGCAGCGTTTTTGTTTTGAGCTGTTGCACGGTGATAATGAGCGCGACCGAACCGATGATTAATGCCGCAGCCAGCAGTGTGCGCAAGGTTACTGTTTCGTGGGCGAACAACGCGCCGAGCAACACCGCGACGATTGGATTCACGTAGGCATACGTCGCCACCTTTGCCGGATCGCAATGGCGCAAACATTTGTTGGGCAGCGCCCAGAAATGGCGACGCGGCATGCTTTACGGTGCGCGAATAAAGCGAACCCGCCGACCAGATGAACGACGACAAGAGCAAGATCGACATCCCAATCGCGGGACGACCACTGCCGGAAAATCGTAACGCAGGACCCAGCAGAATCGCGACGCCCAAAAATCCGCCGGCCAGTCCCACCCAAACAATTGGTGCCGGCCGTGGAGTCATGCCGGACAACCAACCGAGCAAAGTGATATAAATCGGGACAGTCGCGACAATCAGACTGGCGAGCCCCGATTCGATAAATTTTTCCGAGAGCGTCACTCCGCCGTTTCCGCCTAACAACAAACACGCGCCGACGATGAGCGATGTTCGCCATTCGGCCCATGTCGATCTTAGTGGGCCTTGCGTCCGCGCGATCGCGAACATGACGAGGCCGGCGAGAAGAAAACGCGCTCCCGCCATCAGGAAGGGCGGGATCGATTGAATGGCGAAGAGAATTCCGAGATAGGTCGAGCCCCAAATCAAATAGAGAGCCGCAAAAGCGCTAACAATCTGGATTTTTCGCGGCACTGCCATGACAGATGACAGTTACTCGATGCGAATCAATGTTCCAGTCGGGCCAGCGCTTCGTGCGCTTCCGGAAACTGCGGATTGATCGCAAGCGCGCGCTGGTACCACTTTCGAGCATGATCTCTTAAACCGACCGTCGCGCAATCGTTCGCGATCCGGAATGCGGGCCACGCGTACATCGTCATGATATCGGCTTCGAAAGTATCGGTGCGGATGGCGGCCGGCGAGGGGAGATGATAACTGTCGAAGAAGCGCTCGTTCTCCTGAATCATCTGTTCCAGCGGGATGTTCTTTGATCTCGGTTCCACAACCAGCAGAAGACCGCGCTGATAGGGCCAATAGTTTTCATCAAGGCTGTGATCGTCGCTGCCGATTGTGCCGACGATGCAAAAGGGACGATTGCTATTGGCCTCGATGACTTTCTTCAGATTGTTGCTGATACCATCGTAGCGATCGAACGGAATAGTTATGTTGCGATGTTGATCTCGCAGCTGTTGAACGTACCACCTGGTCGACAAAAGAGGCAGCAGGACGAGTTCAGTATCGGCGCCGATGTGCTCGACCTTTTGGAAATACATCAACGCAAATGCGATGTCGCCGCGGGCGATCAAAATTGAACCCGACTCGACCGTGCGCCAAACGTCCTCCGTGAATCTTCGCTCGATAAAATTCCTGCTTTGATCGATGCGGCCATAATCCATTGCTACCCGCAACGTGATCGAGACTGCGGTCATTGCGGTCACGATTAAGGATGCGTTGACAACGGTTCGCCGCCAGTAGCGGCCGATCAGATTTGCTATCCACAAGAACCCGAAAGCAACGAACGGCGCGAGGATCACCTGTGGCAGCAGAAAAAATCGTTGCAACACAAACAACGCGGACGGCGCGGTGGCCAGATTCAGATTTGTGATCCAGACAAAGAATGGACCGGCAAGCAGAAACCCGACCAGGCCAAACCAAAAATAGGAGCGTGCTTGCCGATACGCCGCGATCAGACCGACGGCGGTGAACAACAAAGTCGTTAGGCCAAATGAAGCGAGCAGCGCTATTATCCGAGCGATTACTGATCCGCCGGTGTAGCCGGGCACGCTGACCAGGTGGCTACTGCCGTAAGTTCTGCGTCTGATCACATCGATTAGATCCGAGATCGACGAGACGTTACCCCAATTATAAGTGGGATGATGAGCAGAAGCCCACGGGATATAAGCATACGGAAGCAGTCCTGCAAAAAATGAGACAGCCGCGACCAACAGAAGCGTTGGCCGCTCGCGCAATATCGAGCGTTGCTGCCAAAGGATGAAACAAGATGCCGGCCCGAGAAGCACGATCGTTTGATGATTGGTTAGGCCGAGACCGGCGAGAAAGGCGGACATGAACAACAGCGCGTGTTGTTGGGGCTGTTCATTCCAAGCGAGCAAAAACAAGATCAGCGTCGCGGCGATGAGGTCATTCAAAGGAAAAACTTCTGCGACGAGCGACCACGACCAGAATGTCGGATTGACGGCGAGCAACAGCGCCGCAATCAGCGCAGCCAAATGCGATCGGGTCAGTCGATTCGCTGTGAGGTAGATAACGCCGACCGTCGCGCCGTGGCAGATCACTGACAATAAATTCACCCGAAATGGAATCGATCCGACCGAAAGGCAGCTGAACAAATGGCCGAGCATCGTGAACAGCGGATAACCGGGCTCGTGCGCCACGCCGAGCGTCGCGGCTGCGGTAATTAATTCGGGTGAATCGCCGACAACAATGTCGCGGGCGGCAGTGAGGAAATATAAAACTGCGGCCACACTAACAACAAAGATCGCGCCGGCCCAGGTCTTGGAATTACTACCTGCTAGGATCGACATAGAGCCATGTCGATGCTCACAGCTGAATGACTTGAGCGGAATGAATGTCGCCGCTGGCCCGGATTTCTCGCAGCAATTGCTCGCTGGGCGCGTTGTCCAAATTCAAAATCGTGAGCGCGGTGCCGCCCGCCTGATTTCGGCTCAACGACATGGTGGCGATGTTTACATCATGCTCGCCCAGTAGTGTTCCGATGCGGCCGACGATTCCCGGCCGATCCGTATTTTCGAGAACGAGAATAACGCCGTGCGGTCGCGCTTCCACCGGGCGGCTGTTGACGCTGACGATACGCGGCGTCGCGCCGAAAAATGCGCCACCAACCGAAACGGTCTTTCCTTCCGCATCGGCGGACAACTCAACCAGATCGGTGTAATCGCCGGCCGCGCTCAACCGCGTCTCCGTCACTTTTAATCCGAGACTTTCAGCGAACGCCGGCGCGTTCACTTCGTTGATGTCAGCGCCGCCAGCGCTTTCCAGAAAACCTTTCAGGACCGCGCGCGTGATCGGTCCGGTATCGAGCTCGTTCACTTTGCCGCTGTAATTAATTCTCAACTCGTCCACGCGTCGCGGCGCAACTTGCGAGAGAAAGCGGCCGAGCTTCTCGCCGAATCGCAGATGCGGACCGATGATCGACAATGTTTTCGCGTCGAGGTTCGGCATGTTGACCGCGTTGCGAATTGTTCCTTCGAGGAGCGCGGCCCGGATCGATTGCGCAATTTCAATTCCGACGCTTTCCTGCGCCTCGGCGGTGGAAGCGCCAAGATGCGGCGTCAGAATTAAATTCGGTGCGACGCGCAGCGGCGAATCATCCGGCAACGGTTCGATTTCGAAGACGTCGAGCGCGGCGGCGGCAACATATCGATCTTGCAGCGCATTCGCCAGCGCCGTCTCGTCGATCAAACCGCCGCGCGCGCAATTGATGATGCGGACGCCGCGTTTCGTTCTTGAAATGCGGGCGGCGTCAAGAAGGTGACGCGTTTCGTTCGTGAGCGGCGTGTGCAACGAAATGAAATCCGCGTTTACGAGCAGGTCATCCAGTTCCTCCACCAGCTCCACTTGCAAACTGCGCGCTCGCGCAGCGGAGAGATACGGATCGTATGCGATCACGCGCACCCCAAAGGCAATCGCGCGCCGGCTCACCTCGCTTCCAATCCGCCCCATGCCGATGACGCCGAGCGTTTTGTTGTAGAGCTCGACACCTTCGAAATCTTTTCTGCTCCACTTTTTGCCACGCAGACTCGCGTCCGCTTGCGGGATTTTTCGCGCCACGCAAAGCAAAAGCGAAAATGCGTGTTCGGCTGTTGAAACGGTGTTGCCGCCGGGGGCGTTTAGCACGAGCACGCCGCGCCGCGTTGCCGTTTCAACATCTACATTATCGACGCCGACGCCAGCGCGGCCGACGACGCGCATTTTTTTTGCCGCATTCAGTACTTCTCCGGTCACTTTCGTTTCGCTGCGAACGATCAACGCTGCGAATTCAGGGATAATTTCGATCAACTTCACCGGGCTAAGCTTTGTTTGAACCAAAACATCAAGCACGCCGTCGCGGGCAAGCTCATCGACTCCGCGCTGCGAAATGGAATCGGCAATCAAGACTTTTGGCGAAGTCATAAACGAATGGCTAAATCGTTAAATCGTCGAAGCATCAGAGCGTTGCAACTGCACGACCACTTCGATTTCCGCCGTCTGCGGAAACATGTCGAGCGGCGTGACGGATTCGATTTTGAATCGCGACTGCAACTCGGCGAGATCGCGCGCAAGAGTGGCTGGATTACACGAAACATAAATCAGCGTCGCCGGCGCAAGATCGACAATCGTTTTCTGGAGCTTCGCGCTCAGACCGACCGCCGGTGGATCGACGATCACCTGGGTCTTGTCGGCGTCGCATTCTCCCAGGATTGATTTGAGGTTAGCATCAACGTCGCCCGCAATGTACGTTTCTTTCGCGCCCGCCGTCTCCAAAGCAGCGGCGATTGCGAACCGGTCCCAGTCAATTCCGACTACACGATTAAATTTGCCGACGAGCGCCTTGGCAAAAAAGCCGGCACCACAGAATGCGTCGATGAGCAACTCATGATGGGGTGGCATCAGTTGAACAATCAAGTCGCGCAGTGCGTTCGCCACGCCAGCATTCGTTTGCGAAAAAACGCGCGGGCCAGATCGCGCGCGCAGAGTGTAATGACCATCGCCAAGGTCGCGCGACCGCAAATCAGTGAGTTCGCGATTCACTTCGTCCATCGCGATCGGACATCGCTCGACGTCGATCAAACGATGCGAATCGCGTCGAAAATATCCGACCACGCCATTCTCGGCGTGAACGGTGATGCGATTGCGATAAGCATATTGAAGAGGCGAGGGGATGATTGAACGCATCGGAACGTTTTTGAGTTTTCCGATTCGTTTAAGAACGTCGTGGACCTGGCGTGATTTGATCGCGAGCTGGTGCGCGTATTCGATGTGTTGGTAGGTGCAACCGCCGCATTGCCCGAAATATGGACAAAGCGGTTCGACTCGATGCCGCGATGTTTCACGAAGATCGACAAGGTCCGCTTCGGCAAATTGCTTTTTCTCGCGCGTGATCTTCGCCGAGGCCAATTCTCCGTCGATCGTAAACGGAATGAAAACGGCTTTGCCGTTTTCTCGCGCCACACCTTTTCCGCCGAAGGCGACGTCCTCGATTTTTAGATCGACCGTGCGCAACGCTGAACTGTAGCGGCGCTCTATGAGTGCCGCATTTATTTTCGGAAGTGGGAGTAGCGGCTACAGAGTCGCCGTCGCCATGACGCGGTCAATCGCAGCTTCGAGATTTTCCATTTTTACCGGTTTGATCAGGTGCTCGGCAAACCCGGCGTCGATGCTCTTCTCGATGTCGCCATTCATTCCAAATCCGCTGATGGCGATTCCCGGGATTCGCGAAATCGCGTGCAGATAAGTCATCAACTCGGTGCCGGTCCCATCGGGCAAGGCGATGTCGCTGATGAGCAAGTCGAACGAATTACGCGCCGCAGTTTCCATCGCCGAGCGGACATTGTGCGCAGCTGCGACCAAATGGCCGCGCCGAACGAGCAGTCGCTCGAGCGCAACGCAAGTGTCCTGATGATCGTCGACCAGCAAGATCCGCAACGGCCGGCTCTCCGGCACCGGCGATGTAAGCTTCACGATGCGCGGCGGTGCCGGAACGGTTTTCATCGTTAAAATGAAAGTGGAACCGCGGTCATATCCTTCGCTGCGCGCGATCAGTGTGCCGCCGTGCGCTTGGGCGAGTGATTTGGAAATCGCCAAACCGAGGCCGAGTCCACCATAGCGCCGCTGAAATGCGCGCTCGCCCTGCTCGAATGGATCGAAAATGCGATTCATGACTTCCGGTTCGATTCCGATTCCGGTGTCGTGCACGGCGATGGCGAGGAGCTGCGGTTCCGGGTTAGACGATGAAATTGTGATTTCGCCGTTCTCAGCCGTGAACTTGACCGCGTTCTTGAGCAGGTTCCAAACAATTTGTTGGTACTTGGCTGCGTCGCCCAAGACATGGTGCGTACCAGCGCGCAGGTTGAGCTGCAGCGTCAAATTTCGCGCCTGCGCTTGCGGGCGGCAAATTTCCACCACATTGTTAATCACTTCGTGAGAATCGAGCGGCCCGAATCGTAATTGCAATTTGTCTTTGGCGATGCGGGTGAGGTCGAGGAGATCGTCTATCAATTGGCTCTCGAGTTCGACATTGCGCCGAATCATTGCCAGTGAGTTTTTTGCTCCACTCGAGCGCGAACCATCCGCCTCAAGAGTATCGAGCGCTGCCATCACAGGCGTCAGCGGCGTGCGCAGCTCGTGCGACAGCATCGCCAGAAAATTGTCTTTGGTTCGGTTCGCGGCTTCAACCGCATCCTTTTGCTGCTCGAGCGCAACCTGGGTGCGGTTGCGTTCCGTAATTGCGGCTGCGATTGCCATTGCTGTGATCGTCAACGCGGCCGTCCATGACTGCAGCATCAAGAGCGATTGGTTTTCCGATTGCAAAATGAACGGTCCGAATCCATGGAGCGTTCCCCAAATTGCGATGGCCGAAAGAATAAAGATGCCAGTGGCTGTTTCGCGCGGCGTGAAACGAAACGCGGTCCAGATGACGATCGGTCCGCAAATGAACGAGATCGGATAATTCCGCGCCGAAATCGGAAGCCATCCACCGAACACGGTTTCCGCCAGCACCACAAGCAACAGCAAGAGGACGGAAACTTCTAACACTTGCTTCTGGTTCCACGTGCGTTGCGTCGCGGGCACGCTCCAAAGCAAAAGCAAAGGGGCTATAACCAAAACTCCGGAAGCATCACCGAGCCACCAAGTCAGCCAGATTGGCCAGTAGCTCGACCATTGTGCGAAGCCGCCAACGGCCAGACTGCTAACGCCAAACGTAGGACTTACTGTCGTGCTAACAAGCGCCGCCAGCGCGAATTTGAAAACGTCCTGCGGACGACCGAAAACTCGAGCGCCTCCAGCAAATCTGTTTACGAGCCAGGCGCCACAAAGCGCTTCCAACGTGTTCCCGCTGGCGATGCCGAGCGACGTCAAAATGTTTCCTAGCGTTGTCAGGTTTACCAAAAACGCCCCGACAAAAATTGCGGGCCATACGCGGAATCCCAGAACAAGCAGTGCTGCCAGTGCGATCCCGGCCGGCGGCCACACCGGTGACGCGCTCGCGTGAAGAAACGCCAGACGCAATGCGAGTTTGCCGGCAATGAAGTAGATCAGCGCCAAGGCGCCGATCGCCGGCAGCGTGGGAATTTTCCTGGGATTCATTACCCGACCGCCTGTGCCAATCGCTCTACCTGTTACGCCGCTCGCCAGTTCGGTCAACCGATTTGTGAATAGATGGGAATAACTTCTGGCGGCGCCGCGAGATCGACAATCGTCGGCGGTAGCCGTCGCGTACTGCGACTCCTAAATTTTGTAGGGCCACCGCTTCGGTTGCCGAATTTCAAAATGGCAGGGTCGCCGCGGCGCCCGCCTACCCTACAGTTGCGTCCGACGATTAATAATCGCGGCAGTAGGGATATTTCGATTCGTTCCCGAGCTCGGGCGGAAATTCAGAGTAACCGGCGTGAATCCACGGAATATCGCTCGGCAATACTGGCCGGTAACTGCCGTGCCACATCGGAATCGGGAAGGTGAGAATTTCGAGGAGACCGGTGAAGTGTCGCGCGGTGGAACGGCCAAGACCGCGCACAACGCCGTAACTGGCGGCTGCGGCGTTGCCTTCCTCTTTATTTATTTTGCAAACAGTCACCGGAAGTTCACAGGAAGCGAAAAGAAAATTGCCGATTCCGCGACCGAGTTTCCGTGTGGGACCGTAATCATTCCCCGGCGGATCCTGAATGTCGGCAATCGCGCTTGCCGCAAAAGCGATACCAACCAGCGCGACGAGCAGATGCTTTTTCATAAGCCCTCCAACACGTAAACAGCTTCTCTGTAACAAAATCAATATTTATTTTTTATTTTTGTGCCGCGTTGTTAGATCGACAATCGCTCAGCCGGTCGGCGGACCTTGGAAATAAAATAGAACCGAGCGACTCGCATCGAACAAGGCATGGGTGATGATTGCCGTCCAAAGATTGCCTCCTGACACGATGACGAGAATGCCGAGTAAGACGCCCAGCGTGCCGGTGATCAACATGCCGAGCGGATTTTGATAAGCGTGTGAGGCGCCGAAGAGAACGCCTTGAATGATTAAAGCCGCCCCCCACGCGCCACGGTTCGCACCAAAGAACATCGCCAAACCTTGCATGATAAATCCGCGAAACATGAATTCCTCATAAAAGCCGGCCCCGATCACGACATAAAACACAGTGTAAACAGTAAGACCGAGATTTCCTTGCAACGCGGCGAACCGGGTGAGATCGCGGTGGAAGCCGGCCTTCTCCGAAAAATAGATTCCTGCGAAAATGAGCGCCGCGAGCAAAATGCTGACGATGAATGTGCGCGACCAGCTTCCCGGTCGCCTCAGTCCGATATCAGCGAGGGTTTCTCCGCGCAGCCGAATGAGTACCCATGCCACCACCACCTCCAACATTTGGACCGCTCCTCCATATACAAAACTCGCCTGCATCGATTTCGGCGTGTAAGCCGCCTCGGCGGCTGCTTCCAATCCAAAGACGAGTGCAATCAGAACGACAATGTCGATCAAATATCGAACGCGACGCGGGCTGCGGGTCGTTGCGGCAGGTTCGATTTGATTCTCTGCCATGCCACGAAAGTTAACCGCTTCGGGCGCGAATTGGACAGATCGAATTGAATCAGGAACCCAGCAAAACAGGAGGACGGCAGGATTAACAAGATTCTTGTGATTTTCGTTGTAGCGGCGCTCTATGAGCGCCGAAAGCTCAGAGTCTAAAATCCGAGATCTGATTTCTGGATTTTCTACTTTAGCCTTTCTACTTTCTCTTTGTTCAGCGGTTCCCGTAGTTCAACGGATAGAACGGAGGTTTCCTAAACCTTAAATGTGGGTTCGATTCCCGCCGGGAACGCAGCTTCGTGTGAGTATGTGCGAATGAGACTCTTTGGGGACGTGCCGTTCGCGCACTTCGATTGATTCGCTCGCTCCCGCTAGCTCACCCTTCGGGCTAAAGTCCATCTCGCGGTCTCCCAACTCGCTCGATTCCCGCCGGGAACGTTTGGCTCAACTTTCGAGCGACTGCCTGAAATCTTGCAACGCTGTTCCCACCTAGAATTTTTTGGTTACACCTTTGTTGGAGCAATGCCAAAAAGGTGTTCGTATCGCCTTCTGAGATTGTGTAAGCTAGAGCGATGAATTGGCTAGTTTCGAAGCAACGCGCTTGCAGCCTATTTCTGCGTGTTACGAGGGAGCGCCCGGAAATAGATTGCAAGTTGCAGTCTAATTCTTGTTAGGCGCAGCTCATATCATCCTCTAATCCACACTCAAATCACCAAACATCACCATGAACCAAGGCATCAAGACAGTCATCTACCCCGCCAAAGACATTGCCCGCGCGAAGGCGCTGTTCAGCCGCCTCCTCGGCGTTGAACCATTTATTGACAGTCCGTATTACGTCGGCTTCAAGGTCGGCGACCAGGACATCGGGGTAGACCCGAGGGGCCACAAATCGGGACCTGTTGGCTACTACCACGTCAGCAGCATTGAGGAGAGTTTGCAGTCTCTTCTGGATGCTGGTGCCCAGACCGAACAGAAAGTCAGAGACGTAGGGGGCGGCAAACTGATTGCGACCGCAAAAGACGCAGAGGGCAATCTCATCGGGCTCATTCAGTTGCCGTGATTCATGCTGCCGCTTCTTTTCACTTCAACCCCAACGCCTAACCAAGCGCTCCAGCGGACCGCTGACGGGCGCGCAAATTTGCACATGACAACTTCAACATTGAAATTCGGAGCACAGCTCGGTGCCGTGAGCGGTGGCTGAGCTTCGTCTCGTTAGGCGCGGGCGTTGAATGACCGTGTGCTAACAGTTTGACTGGCCCA
>WNFP01001740.1_pt1 | contig 18703 bp, 14 predicted proteins | sample 5400201 | NCBI WGS metagenome assembly WNFP01 (sample SAMN13153355, study PRJNA577476) | soil metagenome | isolation source: 115 cm saprolite under Madrone tree | place: USA:California | collected 2016-06-14 | reverse complement strand
ATAACCACCGCCACCGCCGCCGCGCCCGCCGCCTCCACCGCCGCGCTCAGCCTGTGGCCGCGCTTCATTCACTACCAAGTTCCGCCCGCCGAAATTCTGTCCGTTCAACGAATTGATCGCGCGATCGGCATCTTCGTCGCCCTGCACTTCCACGAAGGCAAAACCGCGTGATTGGCCCGTGAACCGGTCACGAATCAGATTGACACCCGAGGGAGTAACGCCAACTTGTGCGAACCATTCCTGCAGCTGCTCTTCCGTCGCGGAAAACGGAAGATTGCCGATGTAGAGCTTCTTCACCTGCCCACTCCTTCTGCCCGGAACCCAAGTAAGAGTCGCGGAGCGCGCTGAAGGACAGCTATCGTTCACGTCACGGGCAGTCGGGGAAGCCGAGCCACCGCGGGGAGCGAGACCGGCACTTCAGCGGTCAGAGGCATCCTCTCGAAAATTAACCCCTTTTGCAATGGGAAAGAGTCTAGGCCCGGCGCTCTGTTTGCCCCTGTGATTCCGGTTCCGCTGATCGGTCCCTTCGGGAGCTCTCCCCCCTTGGGGTTGAGACAGCGGCGGCTGCCGAATAGTGATACGATGCCGCCAAATCGATGCCTAGCAGGAAAAGATAAGATATGCGCGGCACAATGATGGATTTTCCGTTGACGCTCCCTGCGATTCTGGAGCGCTCCAGCAAGCTTTTCCACCGCGTCGAAATTGTCTCCCGCAGACCCGACCGCTCCATTGTTCGCAGCACCTACGGAGACTTCTACCACCGCGCGAGGCGCCTCGCCGAGGCCATCACCAAACTCGGCTTGCGTCCCGGCGACCGCGTCGCTTCCATGATGTGGAACCATTCAGGGCACCTCGAAGCGTTCTTCGGCGTGCCCTGCGCGGGTGGGATCCTTCACACGCTCAACCTGCGGCTGCATCCCCACGAAATCGCCACCATCGTCAGCCACGCTGGCGACCGCTTCCTGCTCATCGACGATGTGCTCCTTCCGACCTTTGAAAAATTCCGCGCGAGCGTATCGTTCGAACGCGTTATCGTAGTGCCGTACTGCGGGAGCGGCGTCCCGGAAGGTTTTCAAAACTACGAAGAACTCCTGGCCAGCGCCAGCGGCGATTTTGCTTACCCTAAGATTGATGAAAATGACGGCGCGGCCATGTGCTACACCTCCGGCACAACTGGCACCTCCAAAGGTGTCGTCTACTCTCACCGTGCGCTGGTGCTGCACACCTTTGCCGAACTGGGCGTGGATTCCTTTGCCATCGGCCACCACGATACCGTCCTGCCCGTCGCGCCGATGTTTCACGCCAACGCCTGGGGCTTGCCCTATTCCTGCGCCATGGCCGGTGCGCGCTTGATTCTCCCCGGGCCCAATGTAGACCCGGAAAGCGTCCTGGACTTGATCGGCCAGGAGCACGTCACCATCGCTTGCGGTGTTCCAACAGTCTGGCTTAGCGTACTCGCTGCCCTCGAGAAAAATCCCGACCGTTGGAAATTTGGCTGGCCTGTCCGTCTCATTTGCGGCGGCTCCGCTCCGCCGGAGCGCATCATGCGCGCCTTGGACAAACACAACCTGCACATCCTCCACCTCTGGGGGATGACCGAAACGACGCCCCTCGCCACGGTCGGCAAACTCAAGCGCCACATGGGCGACTGGACCACCGACCAGCAATACGAAGTCCGCGCAAAACAGGGCTGGCCAGCTCCCTTTATCGAACTGCGCGTGATGCGCCCGGAAGGCCTCGATGGCAAGTCTGTGGAAGCTCCCCGCGACGGCAACACTCCCGGCGAGCTCGAAGTACGCGGTCCCTGGGTAGCTGCCAGCTACTACAATTCACCCGACCAAGCCCATCGCTGGACCGGGGATGGGTGGTTCAAAACCGGCGACGTCGCTACGATGGACGATGAAGGTTTTATCAAGATTGTTGACCGCGCCAAAGATCTCGTAAAGTCAGGCGGCGAGTGGATCAGTTCCGTGGACTTGGAAAACATGCTGATGGGCCATCCCGCCGTCAAAGAAGCCGCGGTAGTTGGCGTTCCGCACCCAAAATGGCAAGAGCGCCCGCTGGCCGCGGTAGTTCTCAAGGACGGCGCGCAAGCCACTGCCGGAGAGTTGCGCGCTTACCTCGCCCAGTCTTTCGCGAAGTGGCAGCTTCCCGACGCGTTTGTCTTCCTCGAAGCCTTACCACGCACCTCAGTCGGCAAATTCAAAAAAATCGCTCTCCGTGAACAATTCGCCGACTGGAATTGGGATTCTTAGCGCGGCGCCATGGAAGGCTGGAGTCGGGTCATCACGGAGATATGTGGCTCGAACTTGAGACCTGGTGCCTGCACTCTCGCGACATACAACCATTTGCTGTTCAACTCGCAGCAAAACTCGCCCAGCACAGAATAGAAGTGCCACCGTCTCAGTGTCCTCTATGTGCCGAGGGCCAGCCGCTCGAAATCGGAAGCCTTTCCTAGCACATTCCGCGAACACTTCGAGAGGCTACGTTTTGAACAGAGGCCTGAACAATTCAGGCGCGACGTGGCGCTTGAGTCGTGCGGGTCCGGTAAGAAGCGCGCACCGGTCAGGTGCGGTAAGAGGCGTTGATGCGGACGTACTCCGCAGTGAGGTCGCAGGTCCAGTAGCGAGCGCTGGCGGTGCCTGCGTGCAAGTGAAGAACGATCGGAACGTGTTCGGCGAGCAGGCGGTTGCTGGCGGCTCGTTCATTGAAATCTAGGGGGCTGCCGCGACGTAAAACGGGAATGCCTGCCATGTTGATGTCGACGCGCGCGGGATCGAAGGCCACGCCGGAGCGCCCGGCGGCGGCGAAAACGCGGCCCCAGTTGGGGTCGCCGCCAGCGAACGCCGTTTTCACGAGGGGAGAGGTGGCGATGGTTTCCGCGATGCGCTTGGCAGCCGCCTCGGTTTTCGCGCCGCGCACTTCAATCTCGATTACGCGTTGCGCGCCTTCGCCATCGGCGACGATTTGCAACGCGAGCGACCGGCAAACTTCCTCGAGCGCTGCCGCGAAAGCACGATGTGCCACGCTTCCGGCGCGAATCGCGGGCGTACCAGCCGCGCCGTTCGCGAAGACCAGCAGGGTGTCATTCGTCGAGGAGTCGCCGTCCACGCTGATGGAGTTGAACGTGCGCGAGCAAACGTCACGCAGAGTTTTTTGCAGAAGCGCCGGCGCGATGGCCGCATCGGTCACCACGAAAGCGAGTGTCGTCGCCAGGTTGGGATGAATCATCCCTGCTCCCTTCGCACACCCGACCATGTGAATTTTCTTTCCGGCCATCTTGAACGATGCGCCTGCGGTCTTTGGGCGCGTGTCCGTCGTACAGATGGCAAGCGACAGCTCCGCGAAAGAGCGCGCGGAGGGGCGGCGATTGCGTGTGAGCTTTGGCAAGGAGCGCAGAATTTTTTCGACGGCCAAGGGCACGCCGATGACGCCAGTCGAGCAGACGATGATTTCGTTGGGCGCGCAGCGCAGGCGCTTGGCTGTTTCCGCAACGGTTTTCTCCGCGGCAGCGTGGCCCGCGGCCCCCGTTGCGCAATTCGCATTGCCAGCATTCACGATCACGGCGAGCATGCGGCCTTTCGAGGCGCGCAGGTGGTCCTTGGAAATAGTGACAGGGGCAGCCACTACAAGATTTTGCGTGAAAACCGCGGCGGCCGAAGCGGGAATGTCGCTCGAAATAATCGCGAGATCGAGGGCACCGGTTTTTTTCAGTCCACACGAAATGGCCGCAAAACGAAAGCCGCGCGGCAGCGAAGCTTCGGAGAGTGCATGCTTCATCAACGGAATGTCCGTGTGACTAGCGCGCCGAGTCCGGAAGCGACCTCCGGTCCTCCACCACGGAGGTTTGATTTTGTAGATGAAATGCAGTTTGCATGCTCATGGCGTGGCTCCTATTTTGCCGTTTTTTTTGTTGAGACGTTCTTCCAAATCGGAAATGGCTTTCCCGACTGCCTCCGGAGCAGTGCCCCCAGGAACTTTTTTGGCGGCGAGCGCCGTCTGGACGTTCAGTCCATCGGAAAAATCGGATTCAAACGCCGGAGCGATTTTTTTCAAGTCTTCGACACGCATTGCGGTCCAGATTTTTCCCTGCCGCTCGGCCTCGCGCAGAACTTTGCCGACGATGTCGTGCGCCTGGCGGAAAGGAACGCCTTTGTGAACCAGGTAGTCGGCGGCTTCGGTCGCCAACAGAAGAGGATTGGAAGCGGCGGCGCGAAGGCGGTCTTCGCGAAACTCGGTGCCGGCGAGTGCGCCTGCCGCGACCGCAAGCATGTCTGCGACTTGATCGTGCGCAGTGAAGAGAGCTTCTTTGTCTTCCTGCAAATCGCGCTGGTAGCTGGTGGGCAGGCCTTTGAGCGTCGTGAGCAACCCGAGCAACGCACCAGTGATGCGGCCGGTTTTGCCGCGAATGAGCTCCCAAGAGTCGGGGTTTTTCTTTTGCGGCATGAGGCTGCTGCCAGTGGAATATTCGTCGGGCAGAATCACGTACGCAAATTCTTGCGATGCGAAGATCACGAAATCCTCAGCGAGCCGTGAAAGATGCGTGGCAATGCCAGTGAGGGCAAAAAGATAATCCAGCGCGAAGTCACGATCGCTGACGGCGTCGAGGCTGTTCGCGGTGATGCGAGAAAAGCCGAGTTCGCGCGCGATGGCGTTCCGGTCGATCCCAAAGGAATTTCCCGCGAGCGCGCCAGAGCCTATTGGGCAGGCGTCGGCGCTCAGAGCGGCGTGTTGCAACCGGGTGATATCACGCAGGAACGCTTCCGCATGGGCGAGCAGAAAATGCGAAAGCAGAATTGGTTGCGCTTGCTGCATGTGCGTCATGCCCGCCATGGGTACATTGATTTTCGCTTTGGCTTGGCTCAAAAGCGAATTCAGGAGTGCGGACAAGCCAAGCTGGATTTCCGCCGCGGAATCGATTACAAAAAGGCGAAAATCAGCGGCAACGAGTTCGTTTCGGCTGCGGCCGGTGTGGAGCTTCCAGCCGAGCGGGCCGAGTTCTTCGACTAAGGCTTTTTCGACGAAGTGATGGACGTCTTCGGCGTTTGCGCCGAACGAATCGACCCAGGCGGCGTCGGCTTGGGCGCGCTCGGAAATTTTGTCGAGCGCGGCCAGCGTTTGCTTCACTTCCGTCGCGGTGAGAATGCCGATGGGCTCGAGCGCTTTCGCCCACGCCCGATCGACTGCAATCTCGTAAGGCAGCAGGCGGCGATCGAACGCGAAGGAGCGCTGGAACGCGTCGAAGTGAGCATTTGGCTCACGTTCGAAGCGTCCGCCCCACAACCGGTCATCTTTGCGTTCGGTCATCGGTCGGTTTCAAAGAGCTGGCCACGATCGATTGTGCCCCTAGGGTCATTCCAATCATTTTCATCTCAATTGTTGCCGCCTTCGGCTTTGGCTTTGGGACGGACCGTCACCGGCAGGGCGAAAAGATTGATGAAGCCTTCGGCGTCTTTCGCGTTGTAGCGGCCCATGGTGAAGCTCGCGAGGTCCGTGCGATAGAGAGAGAACGGCGAGACGCGCTTGGTGACGGTGAGCGTGCCTTTCCAGAGTTTCAGACCGACGGCGCCGGTGACGCGCTGTTGGGAGACGTTGAAGAACCCGTCGAGTGCGGCGCGCAGCGGAGAAAACCACAAGCCGTAGTAAACGAGTTCGGCGTAGCGAAGCGAGAGCGCTTGCTGAAAATGCGTGGTCTCGCGGTCGATGGTCAGAGCTTCGAGCTCGCGATGCGCAGTGACTAGCAGAGTGCCGCCGGGCGTTTCGTACGCGCCGCGAGATTTCATGCCGACCAGACGATTTTCGACAATGTCGGTGCGGCCGATGCCGTGCTTTGCAGCGATGTCATTGAGCGTGTTGAGAAGTTCGACCGGGCCGAGCTTCGCGCCGTTGACGGAGACAGGAGTGCTGGCTTCAAAGCCGATCTCGACTTCTTCGGCTTTGTCTGGGGCTTTTTCTGGAGAGGCGGTCCATTGCCACATGGCTTCGTTGGGTGAATTGGCGGGATCTTCCAGTTCGCCGCCTTCGTGGCTGAGGTGCCAGATGTTGCGATCGCGGCTGTAGATGTTTTTCTTGCTTTGCTCGACGGGCACGTTGTGTTTTGCAGCGTAGGCGATGGCATCTTCGCGGGAGTCAATGTCCCACTCGCGCCAGGGGGCGATGATTTGCACGTTCGGTGCGATAGCTTTGTAGGCCAGTTCGAAGCGCACCTGGTCGTTGCCCTTCCCGGTGCAGCCGTGCGAGAGGCCGTCGGCACCTAGTTGGAGAGCGAGTTCCGCTTGGCGTTTGCCGAGAATGGGGCGGGCCATCGAAGTGCCGAGCAGATAGGTGTGCTCATAGACTGCGCCTGCGCGGAGCGTCGGCCAGATGTAGTCGCGGACAAATTCTTCGCGCAGATCTTCGACGTAGGCAGTGGATGCGCCCGTGGCTAGAGCTTTCTTGCGCGCGGCTTCGAGATCTTCCTGTTGGCCGACGTCACCGATCATGGCGATGACTTCGCACTGATAGTTTTCTTTCAGCCACGGGATGATGATCGAGGTGTCGAGACCTCCGGAATAGGCTAGAACTACTTTTTTGGGTTTTGGCAATTGCGTTTTCACGGTTCCTCGTTTGAAAAGAAGTTTAAGAGTTCAATGGTTCAAGAGTGCAAAGACGGGCACGGCGCGCCGTGCCCCTACGGAAACAAAGTCGCGATGCGACGGGCGGCATCGCTGGATCAGAACAGAGTGTGCAGAATGGCTTTCTGCACGTACATGCGGTTTTCGGATTGGTCGAGGACGACCGATTGCGGGCCGTCGAGGACTTCGGGGTTGACTTCCAGGCCGCGATGCGCCGGAAGACAGTGCATGAAGACGGCCTCCGGTGCGGCCAGGGCCATCAGTTCCGCGTTGACTTGATACGGCGCGAAGATGGCGCCGCGGATTTTTTCTTCGGCTTCGAAGCCCATGCTGGTCCAGGCATCGGTGTACACGGCTTGCGCGCCGGCTACGGCTTCGCGCGGGTCGGTCATGAGCTCGATCTTGGCGCGCGTCTCTTTGGCAACGCGCTTGGAATCGGCGACGACTTCTGGCGCGGGCTGATAGTCGTGGGGCGTGGCGACGCGCAGATGAACGCCCAGGCGCGCGGCGAGGTACATCAGGGAATGGCAGACGTTGTTGCCGTCACCGACGTAGGTGAGCTTGAAGCCGCGGAGAGCGCCGAATCTTTCTTCGAGCGTGAAGAAATCGGCGAGCGCCTGGCAGGGATGAAATTTATCTGAGAGCGCGTTGATCACAGGAATGGTGGCGTTGGCGGCCATTTCTTCGAGGACCTTTTGTTTGTAGACGCGGGCGACGATGCCGTGGACCCAGCGATCGAGATTACGCGCAACATCGGCAATGGACTCGCGGGCGCCAAGAGAAGCCGAGGCTTGTGTGTGGTCGAGGAAAACGACGGAGCCGCCCATGCTCTGGATGCCGACGTCGAAGGTGACGCGTGTGCGCAGCGAGGGCTTTTCGAAAATGAGCGCGATGAATTTCCCCGTCAGCGAGGAAGCGTAACGCCCCGGACGGGCCTTGATTTCCGCGGAGAGCTGGAGCAAGTCGCGCGTGTGCGAGGGATTCCATTCTGCTCCGGTGAGCAAGTCTTTCGACAAAGAAATAGGCGAAACGAGCGTGGATGTAGTCATTTTTTCACCTTGCCGCGGCCAGGGCAGCGTGCGACGGGGACGCAGATTTCGCGGGCTCCGAAGCGGCGGCCTTTTGCGGGGTAGTTACAAAAAGTTGCGCGAGCAGACGCAAAAATTGGCGCACTTCGGCGCGCGTGACGAGGAAGGGCGGGAGCAGGCGCAGCGTGAAATCGTGCGTGCAGTTGATGAGCAGGCCTTTGAGCAGAGCTTGCTGGACGAACGGAGCGCCATCGATGGAAAGCTCGATGCCGATCATCAAGCCTTCGCCGCGAATTTCGCGAATGAAGCTGAATTCGGCAGCCAGGGCGGCGAGACCCTCGCGCAACTCGGCACCGCGTGCGCGAATGTTCTCAAGCAGCTTATTGTCTTCGATGATGTTGAGAAACTCGAGAGCGGTAGCGCAGGCGAGCGGGCCGCCGCCGAATGTCGTGCCGTGCAAGCCTGGGGAAACGCGCTGGGCGACGGCTTCCGACGTGAGGATCGCACCGAGCGGAAGGCCGGCGGCCAGCGGCTTGGCCACCACGGCGACGTCGGGCTTCGAGGAAAACTTTTGGTACGCGAAATAACGGCCCGTGCGCCCCAGCCCGCACTGAATTTCGTCGGCGATGAGCAGCGCGGCGTTTTCTGTGGCGAGCGCGCGAGCGCGGTTCCAGAACTCTTCGCTGACTGGATAGATTCCACCTTCACCCTGAATCGTCTCGAACAGGATGGCGCATACGGTGTCGTCAAATTTGGATTCGAGATCTGCGACGTCGTTGAAGCGGACAAATTCCACACCGGGGACGAGAGGAGCGAAGGGGAGGCGATATTTTTCCGTGGCAGTGACGCTCACGGCGCCAAAGGTGCGGCCGTGGAAGGAATTCTCGAGCGCCAAGATGCGGTACTTGCGGGCGGGCGAGCCGGGAGCCTCGGCCGAGGTGCGGCCATAGAGACGGGCGAGTTTGAGAGCGCCCTCAATGGCTTCGGCGCCGCTATTGGAGAAAAACACGCGGTCGAGACCGGACCATTCGGCAAGCTTGCGGGCTAGCGGGCCTTGATAGGAATTGTGAAAGAGATTGGAAAGGTGAATCGCGCGGGCGACTTCGCGGCGGATGACTCTGACAATGCGCGGATGTGCGTGGCCCAGGGCGTTAACGGCGATACCACCGAGAAAATCCAAATACTTCTTTCCTCGCGAATCGTAGACATAGCAGCCGCGGCCATGCGTAAAGACAATGGGCTGGCGCTTGTACGTGGGCATGAGAAATTGATTCGCATCGCGCAGAATGGAATTCGCATTTGATGCGCGAGAAGATGCTTTCCTGGGCGTTCGAACAGCGGGTTTCGCTGTCTTTCTTGTATCGAGTTTGCGCATTACGCCGCCGAAAGAGCCGTCTGGGCGCTAGGGAAAGACTCGCGAAGAACCCGGGTCCCGGGAATCGGGGAAGAGTGATCTTCGTTGGCGTGTTCGGCCGAGTGAAAGGCGAGCAGAAGCGCATCGCGTGCCGTGCCACCAACGATACGCACTTGCCGAACGCCGCCTTCGAGAGCGCGCTTGGCGGCCTCAAGTTTGAGAATCATGCCGCCGGAGACGACGCGGGATTGCACGAGGCGCTCACTCTCTTCGCAGGTGATGGCGGAGAGGACTTTGTCGCCGTCGAGAACACCTGCGACGTCGGTGAGATAAATCAATTGGTCGGCTCCGAGAAATTCGGCAGAGGCAGCCGCCATGTGGTCAGCATTGATGTTATAAAGCTCGTTATCGGGACCGAGGCCGAGGCAAGGAGCGACGGGGACGAGGCGCTCGCGCCAGAGCGATTCGATGAAGGCGTTGTTTAAGCCGGTGAGGTAGCCGACGAAACCAAGGCTGCCCGCCACTTCGCCGTGCGACATGGGCTCCGCAAGAAAACATTGGGCATCGGCGGCGGAGATGCCAATCGCGGGATAGCCTTCGGCGGAGATGGCGGCGGCGAGGCGCTTGTTCAGCAGGCCGGCGAAAACCATAACCGCCGCGTCGCGCGTCTCGCGGTCGGTGACGCGAAGGCCGGAAACAAACTTGCTTTCGATACCCATGCGCTTGAGGGCTTCAGTGAACGCGCGGCCACCGCCATGGACTACGAGAATTTCATGGCCTTCGTTGGCAAGGGCAGCAACCTGGCGCGCCAGCGAGCGCATCGTGGCTTCCTCTTCGAGCAAAGCACCTGCGAACTTGATTACGGTTTTCATTGAAGTGCGGTTTTCTCCTCGATGCCCAAAATATGGTTGAAATTTTGAACGGCCTGGCCGGCGGCGCCCTTGCCAAGATTATCGAGGCAGGAGACGACGATCAGACGCTGGCAGGACTTATCTAGAACAAAGCCAATATCACAGAAGTTGGTGTGCGCGACGTGCTGCAGTTCAGGCAGAGTGCCCGCGGGCCAAATGCGGACCATGGGGCGTCCGGCGTAAAACTTGCGATAGAGGGCTTCGATGGCGTCGGGCGATTGCGGCGCGGAGAGCGGGACGTAGATTGTGGCGAGGATGCCGCGCGCCAGAGGCAGCAGGTGCGTTGAAAAGATCAGCTGCGATTCGGCAAGGCCCGTGTGCTCGAGAATTTCGGGCGTGTGGCGGTGCGAAAAAAGATTGTAGGCTTTGAAATTTTCGTCCACTTCAACGAATTGCAGATCGCGGCGAGGGTCTTTGCCTGCGCCGCTGGCGCCGGATTTGCAATCGCAAACGACGTTGTGGTCTGGAGCGATCCATCCGGCTTCGGCGAGCGGACGGACTGCCAGGATGACGCTGGTGGCATAGCAGCCGGGATTAGCGACCAGGCGGGCTTTCGCGATTTCCTGGGAATAGAGTTCGGGAAGGCCGTAGACGGCTTCGCCCAAATAATCGGCATGGGGCGTGGGCAGCTTGTACCAGGAAGAGAACGTTTCGGGCTGGCGAAAGCGGAAGGCGCCGCTCAAGTCAATGACGTGCAAGCCCGCTTCGAGAAGCGCTGGGGCGAGTTCGGCGGAAACTTCATGAGGCGTGGCGAGAAAAGCGGTTCCTGCCTCCGACGAGGTGATGGACTCGAGTGAGAGAGGACGGAGCGGAGCTTGACCCCATCCGCGAAATTGCGGAAAGAGTTCGGCGATGCAATGGGTGCCACGCGTATCCCGCACGTAGAACGTTGTGGAAGCGACAGCGGGATGGCGCAGGAGTATACCGGCCAGCTCGAGGCCGGTGTATCCGGTGACACCTACGACGGCGACTTGGCGAGGGTCTCTCATTTCACCAGGGCTTCAATCTTTTTTTGGAGAGACTCGCGAGTCCTTTTGTTGGGCGTGATGATGAGAACGGTGTCATCACCCGCGACGGTGCCGGCGATTTCGGGAAATTTTGAGGCGTCCACGGCGGCGGCGAGAGGCTGGGCGCCGCTGGGAGGGGTCTTTAGAACGAGCAGATTTTCCGCGGGGCGAATATCCAGAAGAAATTCGCGAAGGGCGCGAGCAAGCGGGGGAAGCGGAAGTGCGCCGTTGTCTTCGGGAAGAACGGTTTCCGGCTTGTAGCCTTCCTGAGTCTTGACGAGGCGGAGTTCCTGAAGGTCGCGGGAAAGAGTTGCCTGCGTCACGCGCATCTTCTGCTGTGCGAGTCGGCGGCGCAGCTCTTCCTGGCTGACGATGGGCTGACCGCTGACCAGCCGCAGGATTTGACCGTGGCGAAATGTTTTACCGACGCTCATGACTGGTACAAATATACAACCTCCTGCATTTTTATACAATTGTTCTTGAATGGATGCAATCAATTCTTCACCAGCGTCTGCCGGAGGGGATTGGCGGGAGGGATACGGGGTAAGGGAAGAGGTTATGCAGGATTGGCAACCTTTGGCGGAAGGAGACTGGATTTTCGGGGCGAGGAGTGGTTACCTTTCTTGTTGGCCCCAGCCCGCTCGCACTATGGCTATGCCGTGCAAAGTAACGGGATGCAAGAACGACTCGCCGCCAGCCCTCGCCGAGCAGCAGCAGGTTTGTGTTCTGCACTTCACGCTATCGATTGAGGCAAGCTGCGCGGAGATGCGGCGGGAGACAGCCTTAGGGAACGCTCCGCACGAACGGCAACGCGAAATCATGCGTTTTATTACGGAAAGCGGAGAGCGCCTGGCGCGCGTGGCCACCAGCGGGCTGCACCTGACCGATGATCTGAAGGCCAGAATTCTGAGCACGTTCCTGACGCTGATGAACCTTCGGGAAAACCTGGACAGAGCGAACATGCGGAGTTCGTTTGGGCGAACCGGGCAGCACCGCTGAAGACGGATACACGCCATTCCCGCGGCGAAAAGCACAAATCCCGCTGAAAAAAAGAAGAGAATCAGGCGCCAATGTAGCGGGCGTAGAGGGAACGTGCAACGGCGGGATCTTTTGTGCCTTTCAGAAGGGCACGGCCGTCGGCGAAGACAGTCATTTGGTACGTGTCAACGCGAAAACAGAGCAAGAATTCGTTGTGGCGGACATCGGAGACAGTCGGTAGGAGCCTGGCCTCGAGAGCCTCCAGATCCAGAGTTCGGCCGCGTTCGTGAATTTGCACGGAGTCGCGCCCGCAGAGCGTGATGTGCGGCTGGGCTTGCCCTTGGAGATAAGAAAAATCGCGGCGGGAGCAGGCGCGGCAGGCCGCATTCTTTGCGACGCGGACAGACTGGAAGTGGCCGGCCCAGACGTCGCCAGAGATCAGGCGGCCGTGGAGAGCTTCTTCGCGACCAGCGAGAAGCTTGAGGGCTTCCGCCACTTCGAGAGAGGCGATGAGATTGACCACCGGGCCGAGCACACCAACCGTGTCGCAGGTTTCATCGAGTCCGTGGCCGTTTGGCGAGGATTCAAGGAGGCAAGCTAGACAAGGAGTGATGCCGGGACGGACAGTCATAGTTACGCCGTAACTGGCGACGGCCGCGGCGTAAATCCAGGGACGGGCGTATTGGACGGCAAAGTCGTTGATGAGGAAGCGGGTTTCGAAATTGTCGGTGCCGTCGAGGATGAGATCGAAACCTGCGAGCAACTCCTCGGCGTTGCGCGGGTTTAAGTCCGCGACCAAGCCTTCGACAGCGACGCTGTTATTGATGGCGCGCAGTTTACGTTCGGCGGCGACGGCTTTGGGAAGGGCGGAACGGGCGTCGTCCTCGTCGAACAGAGTTTGACGCTGCAAATTAGAAGGCTCAACAAAATCGCGATCGAGAATCCTTATCCGGCCGACTCCGGCGCGCACCAGGAGCCCGGCGGCAGCCGCACCGATCGCGCCGCAGCCGACAATAACAGCGCTGGATGCGAGCAGGCGCTGCTGGCCTTTATCGCCGATTCCGGCAAAGAGAATCTGGCGCGAGTACTTTTCCTGAAGTGCATCGTGCGTGCCAGTGCTCGGTATGATAGCGTCGCTCATCGTCCCTCTTACTTCATCATAACGCTAGAGATAGCGGGACGGGCAACGCCCTTGTGCTAGGCTTCGTCTGAGCGATAGTGGGCATGAAATCGAGATGGGGCAGAAGTCTACGAGCGATTGTCGCCTTCGCGCTGCTTTCGGGAGCAGCGAAGAGTCATGTATTGGCACAGGTCGAGGGAAAGGGCCCCACGCCGGCGGCGGCAGCTCCGGTGGTTGCGCTGCGAATTGTCACCGAAGACGGGCGCGTGCTGTCCGAATCGCCATCAGGAATTGCAGTCGAGATTGGGAAACCCCTGGATAGAGAGCAGGTCGCGCGCAGCGTCCGCGCGCTTTACAAGCTGGGTGATTACGCAGATTTGAAAGCGGTCGTAACCGCGGTGGCCGGCGGAGTGCGGCTGGATTTCGTGGTTCGAGAGAACCTCTTCTTCAACAGGGTGCTGATCGAAGGGCTGAAGCCGCCTCCTACAGATGCCTCCGCGGCGGCGGCGATGCCGCTTGCGCTGGGCCGGCCATTCCGGCAAGAAGACGTGGACGAGGGGCTCGCGCGTTTGCGGGATGTGTTGAAGGAAGAGGGACTGTACACGGCGCAGGTCTCGGCAGAAAACCAACCGCGCCCCGAGACTCATCAGATGGATATTTTAGTGCACGTAAAGCCCGGGCCTCGCGCAACCGTGGAATCCGTGAAACTGCAGAACGGCACGGCGTACCGAGACGCGGAACTTATCTCCCGGCTGAAGATGAAGGTCGGACAACCGGTGACGACCGCGCGGATCCAGCGCGGGACCGACCGGATCCGAAAATTCCTCGTAAAAAAAGGGCGGCTGAGCGCGCGGGCTACGGTGCGGCGGGGCGAATATAGCGCGGCGAAGAATACGGTGCCGCTGGATCTGGAGGTGACGGAAGGCCCGCAGGTGAAACTGGCAGTGACCGGTGCGAAGCTATCGAACGGAGAATTAAAGAGGCTGGTTCCCGTCTACCAAGAAGGCGCAGTGGATACCGACCTTCTGGAGGAGGGGAAACGCAATATTCGAGAGCGGCTCGAGCGGGACGGGTACTTTGACGCGCAAGTGAATTACACAATGGAAACGAAAGAAGTGCAAGGCAAGGAGCAGAAATCGAAAGTCACGGAAGAGGTCATCACGTATCACATCGAGCGAGGCGCCCGGCACAGGCTCGTGGGAATTGAAATCACGGGGAATCATTACTTCAGCACCGAATTGCTGCGTAGCCGGCTGCAGGTTTACGGGGCGGCGTTCGGTTCGCAGGGGCGCTTCAGCAGGCGGCTGATCGATGCCGACGCAGAATCGATGCACGGGCTCTATGAAGCGAACGGTTTTCTGGATGCCAAGGTGGACGGACAAACCCTGGACAACTACAAGGAGAAAGAAGGGGACATATTTGTGCGATTCGCGATCCAGGAAGGGGAGCAAACACGGGTGGCATCGATTGCAATAGAAGGCATCCACGCGTTCAAGGAAGAGGAATTATTGGGTGTGGTGGGATCGACGCCGGGGCAGCCGTACTCCGATTTTAACCTGACGACGGACCGGGACAATATTCTGGCGCTGTATTTCAACGAAGGATTTCCTGAAGCGAGCTTTACGGCCACGGCGGAACGCGTCACTCCGGAGGAAACCGAGGGCGCGAAACAAGAGCCAAAGACCGGGGCGGCGGGAGACGAGAAGCGCCAGAAGAAAGTGGAAGAGAAGGACAAGAGTTCGAAACCAGAGGTGGCGCAGGCGGCGCCGGTGAGATTGGTCTATCACATTATGGAAGGACCGCAGACGCTAGTGCGGCGAATTCTTCTAAGCGGGTATAGCCGCACGCGGGAGCGTGTGATTCAACGAGAGATCCGAGTCAAGGCGGGGGCGCCGCTGCGCGAGGGTGATGTGGTGGAGTCGCAGCGGCGTTTGTACAACCTGGGGATATTCAACCGCGTGACGATTGAGCCGCAGAATCCGGATGGGTCAGACCCTGACAAGGACATCGTGGTGTTGGTGGAAGAGGCCAAACGATACACGATGGCGTATGGCGGAGGGTTTGAAGTGCAACGGCTGGCGAGCACGACAAATCCTACAGGCGGAGAGGTCCAGGCGGCGCCACGGGGAATCTTTGAGTTGACGAAGGTCAATCTCACTGGGCGCGCCGATTCGCTTTCGCTGAAGGTGCGTGGAAGCACGATCGAAGACCGGGCGCTGCTTGGCTACTCCATCCCCAACACCTTTGGAAGCCCCCATTTCAGCACGCAGGCAACGGCGTATACGGAGAAAACGCAGGATATCAACACGTTTACGGTAATGCGGTATGAGGGGTCGACGCAATTGACAGACCAAGTGACGCCCCTCAGCACGGTGGTCTACCGGTATGCGTTCCGCAAGGTGCTGGTTTCGAACCTAAATACGCATATTACCCCGGAGCAGATACCGCTGTTCGAACAGCCGACGTTGGTGTCCGAGTTCGGGGTGACGTGGCTGCGAGACGCTAGAGATAATCCGGCCGATGCAAGCAAAGGAAACTTCAATAGCGCGGATTTCAACATCGCCAGCACAAGCTTTGGTTCGAGCGCGAGCTTTCTGAGATTTTTCTTCCAGAATTCCACATACCATCCGATCAAAAGGCGGTTCAGCTTTGCACGCTCGATCCGGATTGGAATTCTCGAGCCGTTCGGCAATACGGTGTCACTGACGTTTCCGCCACCGACGGCGACACAGTGCACAGCGACAACGGCGGCACCTGGACCGACGCCGGAGATCATTCCGCTGCCAGAACGGTTCTTCGCGGGAGGAGGAACGTCACTGCGGGGATTTGCGCTGAATCAAGCAGGACCGCGCGATCCATGCACGGGCTTTCCAGTGGGAGGGCAGGCGATGCTGGCGCTCAACCAGGAGTTTCGCTTTCCCATGCGGTTGCCATTTGTCGGCACGTCCCTGGTCGGGGCGCTGTTCTATGATGGAGGAAATGTCTATAGCCGGCTGCGTCGGATAACCTTTCGTGCGTACTCGCCAAAGCCGGTATTCGCGTTACAGGATCCTACCCTGCCGCCAAGCGTGACAAATCCAACGGTGTGCGTTTTCAACTGCACGAACGAGCTGAATTATTTCGCGCATACGGTGGGTTTTGGTATCCGCTATGCGACGCCGGTGGGGCCGATACGAATCGATTTGGGCTATCAAATCAACCGTCCGTTTTTCGTAGTGCCGTGCGTACCAAATACAACGGGCGCGCCTGTGACGCCGGCTTGCTTCAAAGGCGCGCAGCTCCCCAGGCTGCAGATTTTCTTCAATTTGGGGTCGATTTTCTAATGCGCCGCGGCCTGATTTTCGGATGCTGGACGATATTTTTTGCGCTGGCCGCGCCCACGTATTTGAAGGGCCAAGATGTTGTGGACCGCATCGTGGCGCGCGTGGAGAACGACATCATTCTGCAGAGCGACGTGACGGAGCTGAAAGAGTATCAGGAGCTTGTGGACGGAAAATCCGAAAGCGAGGGCGCTATTTTGGACCGGCTGGTCGATCAATGGATCGTGAGGTCGGAAGCGGAGTTGTCGCGATTTCCAGAGCCGCAGGAAGAAGAAATTGACAGGGGAGTTTCGAGAGTAATGAATTCGTTTCCATCTCCTGAGGAATATGAAGCACGGAAGAAGCAAAGCGGGCTGAATGATGCGGAGGTGCGAAAGATCGTGGCCGCGCAGCTGTACTTGAGCAACTACCTCGATTCGCGATTTCGCCCTTCGGCACAGATCGATGAAAAGGCCATTGAGGATTTCTATCAAAATGCGGTTGTGCCGAGAGCGAAGGCGCGCGGGCAGGAGCCTCCGACGCTGGAGGCCTCGCGCGACATCATCCAGGAAGCTCTGGTGCAGCGCGATATCAACGAACAAGCGAATCGCTGGCTGAAGGAAAGCCGCGCCCGGCTGCACGTGCAAAAGTTTCTACAGGAAGGGGCGAAATGAAGGTCCGGAAGCGCCACCCGATATGGAACTGGGTGATTCACACGCCGTGGGTGCTTACGGTCATTGGGATTTTGTGCGTGATCGGATTCTTCGCGAGTCCTGCAGCGCTGGATCGTGCACCGTTTGGAGAAAGCGACGGGCGGCCGCGTGGAAATGCGGGCCATTTCGATACAGTGGCTTTCGATGCGAACCACTCTGAAGGGGTTGCTGATACACGGGCATGAGCCCGCGGGCACGCAGCCTTTGTTTTCAGCCGAGGAGGTGCAAGCGGAGTTGCAGATCGACTCCTTTTGGGGGCGCAAGGTATCGCTCAGCGAACTCCTGATTCGCAAGCCCGTGTTGCACATCCGGGTGGCGAGAGATGGCTCAACAAACGTGCCAGCTCCAGGGCAAGTGAGTGCTTCCCAGAAGCCGTTGCGCGAATCGCTTTTCGATCTACGCGTTCGGCGAGTGAACATCGAGAACGGGTGGCTGCTGTACAACGAAGTGAAAGCGCCGCTGGCGATCGAAGGTGGAGCGTTGCAGTTCGCAATGGACGCGGGCGGTACACGGGAGCATCCGCTGTATCTGGGGAATCTGGAATGGCAGGGCATCCGATTCACGGCCCCCGGAATGGTTCCTGTGCCGGCAAATCTCTCGGCAAAATTTACGCTATGGCGAGAAGGATTCACACTGGAGCAGGGAGTGCTGAGCGCCGGGCGGTCGCACCTCGATGCGCAGGCGGAAATGTCCGACTTCACAAAACCGAGAGAACGTTCGCGGACAGCCTGTACAAAGGCACGGGCAGCTACGCGGGGCGCGACATCCATCTGAGCTACGACATTTTTCACGCTGCGGGACTGACTAGCCGCGGCAGCTATAGCATCAACAACGAGGGGCTGGTAGTGCCGGATTTCCTGGCGGAAGCTTTTGGCGGAACGGTGAAAGGAAAAGTGACGTTGCGTTTCGCGGGAGTACAGTTCCGAGCGGACACGCATATCCAGGACGTGCACCTTTCTGAAGTGTTTTCGGCCATCGAGCATCCAGGTTTTCCGATTGATGAACTTCAATGGGACGCGCGCCTAAGCGGAGACACGACCGAAACATGGACCAAGGCGTTTGAGCATTTCGAACTGGGCGGCAAGATGGACTGGACGCCGGGAGAAGTTTTGGCCCCGGCCCACGTGCCGGTAACGGCGAGCTGGCAGATTCACTACCGCTTCGATTCCGGGGTATTCGCGATCAGCGCGGGCGAATTCGAAACACCGTCGTCGAAGGGAACGATTACCGGGATACTGGCGCCGCGGAATTCCATGCTGGACGTGCATTTCGAAACTGGGGCACTCGACTCGTACAAAGATTTCATCGATCGAATACGCGGCGCGAAGCGCGGTTCCGCGGATGCAATCAAAGAAATCTCGGGGAGCGCGCAATGGGACGGCAAGATCGCTGGACCCGGGGGCCATCCGACGTTTAGCGGCCACGTGCGGAGTGAGCGGGTGCGTTACAACGGAGTAGCGCTGGATTCGATCGAAGGCGATCTCAGCTATTCACCCACGGAACTTGAACTGGCGCGAGGCAAATTGAAATTCGGGGCGATGGAAACGGAGATCGAAGGAACACTCGACTTGACGAATTGGAGTTTTCTGCCAGGGAACGAGTGGACGGCCGATGTGAACTTCGATAAGGCCTCGGTGGAAACCATTCAAAACCTGCTTGGCTATAGGTATCCCGTGCAA
>WNFP01001414.1_pt1 | contig 18705 bp, 16 predicted proteins | sample 5400201 | NCBI WGS metagenome assembly WNFP01 (sample SAMN13153355, study PRJNA577476) | soil metagenome | isolation source: 115 cm saprolite under Madrone tree | place: USA:California | collected 2016-06-14 | reverse complement strand
AACCCACAGCATTCCAATGGGCGTAAGCTGGATCGCGCTTATCATTGCTGCCATTCTTTGTATTTGGTTCTGGCGCCTCTCGAATCTGAGGGGAATCGCGTAGTTATTTTTTTAGCCAATCCGGCGGGACATCTATAAAAGATTGATCCAACGCCGCGATTGACGGGCAGCCGAGCAATTTGAGCGTGCGAATCATATCGGCTCTCAAAATGTCAATTATGCGCTCGACGCCTGCGCTGCCAGCTGCTCCGAGCCCGTAGGCGTACGCGCGTCCAATCATTACCGCTCGCGCCCCCAAACAAAGTGCTTTAACAATATCGCTCCCGCGCCGAATGCCACCATCGAGCAAGACCTCGATCCGATCGCCCACGGCTGCGACAACTTCTGGCAGAACTTGCAGAGACGGTGGGACGCGATCGAGCTGCCGGCCACCGTGATTGGAAACGACTAACGCATCCGCTCCAATATCCACGGCGCGGCGAGCATCCTCCCCTGTGTGAATGCCTTTTATCACGATTGGGCCATTCCATGCCTGGCGAATCCACTTGAGGTCATCCCAAGTCACCACGGACTGCTCGAGCGCCGCGGTGACATCGACGTACGGCATTGGTCCCTTACCTGAGATCACAACATTTTCGAATTTCATCAGGCCGCCGTCCATGAGAAAAGCAGCCAGCCACCGAGGCCTTATCAGAAGTTGAATTACAAAAGGCAGCATCGCGCCGAACTTGCCGCTGAGAAGTTCTTTAACGCCGTTCCGAATGTCGCGTTCCCTGAAACCCGCTACAGGGGTATCAATTGTAACAACAAGCGCCGAAAAACCCTGGCGCGCGCGTTCGATAGCTGCCAGAGCGCAGTCACGACCACCGACCAGATAGAGCTGGTACCACACCGGTCCTCCCGATGCGACTGCAACATCCTCCAGGCGGCAACCCGAGAGTGTCGAGAGCGTACATATGATACCTGCTTCGCCAGCGGCGCGCGCGGCCGCTTCTTCGCCACGCGGATACATGAGCCGGCAGCTTCCAACAGGCGCAAGGATCACCGGCATGGAGAGCGAAGTGCCAAGTACTGTCGTTCGCAAATCGCACACTGGGGTCGCAACCGCACAACGGGGACGGAGTGTAACAGTCTCGAACGCGCGGCAGTTCGCGCGCAATGTCCATTCGTCCTCTGCACCGCCGTCAATGTAGTCGAACACCACCCGAGGCAGCCGCCGCTTCGCCGCCCGACGCAAATCTTCTATGTTCATAACGCGCGGCGGTTGGATCGATCGAGACAGGCGATTCATATGACGTCGCAAAGGTGGCGCGTTTTCTTTAACACCCGGCTTCAGCCCGGTGCAACGGATTTGCGGTCATGCCCTGCTGAAGCTATTGCCGTCGCGAACCCCTTCGTTCGGAGCAAACCGGAAACGAAATCACACGTGCGCTAAGCTTGGACAATGTGCGAATGTGATTCGCGATGTTTGAACTCGTTGCGCAGGATCGCGAATCGAAAGCGCGCCGCGGCCGGATAGCAACGGCTCATGGCGTGCTCGATACGCCGGCGTTTATGCCGATCGGAACACAAGGCGCCGTGAAAGGGGTTAGTCCGCAAGAACTGCGCGAGCTTCATGCACAAATCATTCTGGGCAACACATATCACTTGTTCGTCAGGCCCGGGTTGGATGTGATCAAACATTTTGGCGGCCTGCACAAGTTCATGAATTGGAATGGGCCGATCCTGACCGATTCCGGCGGTTACCAAATTTTTTCGCTGGCGAAGTTACGCAAGATCACTGAAGACGGCGTGGAATTTCAAAATCACATCGACGGAGCGCGTGCGTTCATTTCGCCCGAGATCGCTATGGAAATTCAACTCGCGTTTGGAAGCGACATCACCATGACGCTCGATGAATGCGTGCCGTATCCGTGCGAATACGATTACGCGGCGCAAAGCGCCGACATGACGGCGCGGTGGGCAAAGAGGTGCAAGGCTGTAGCGTCCGCTGTCCTCAGCGGAGAATCCAGCGCATCATTACCGGGTGCTCCCGATGCGCTGAGGACAGCGCACTCTACAGCCCGCCAGCTCCTCTTCGGCATCGTCCAAGGCGGGACGTTTGAGGATCTGCGCAAGAAAAGCGCACAACAAATTGTTGAGCTTGATTTCGACGGCTACGCCATTGGCGGCGTGAGCGTAGGCGAGCCCGAAGAGGAAATGATGCGCGCCGTTGAATCTGCTGAGCCATTTTTGCCGAAAGACAAACCGCGGTACGCGATGGGACTCGGCACCGCGCCACAACTGTTGGAAATGATCGCCCGCGGGATGGATATGTTCGATTGCGTGCTGCCGACGCGTCTCGCCCGAAATGGGACCGCGTTTGCCGCAACAGGCACGCTTAATCTAAAAAACGCAGAGTTCGCGCTCGACAAACGACCGATAGAAGAAAACTGCGCGTGCGAGGCCTGCCGGGAATTTTCGCGCGGCTACATTCGTCACCTTGTTAAGGCAGAAGAAATTCTGGGGCTTCGCCTCATCACCCTGCACAATTTGCATTTCTATTTGAACCTGATGAATCGAGTGCGCAGCGAAATTAAAGCGGGAACATTCGATCAGTTTCGCAAGACATTCGTGGCCGAATACAAAACGCGCGATGCGATGAGAGTGGAATGATGGTAGCGACGCCGCAACGCGCCGTCCCTACCCTTTATTCTTCATCAGCTGCGCGTAGTGCGGCGCGAAGATCGCTGACGAAATGTTTATATTCGCGCTGGCGAGATTCCTCGTCCGGCTGCCGAAGGAGAGACGATGGATGAACCGTTGCCAGCACCCTCGGTGCGAGCTTCGACGACAACACTTTCCCGCGCTCACGCGTAACGCGAAAACCCGGGCCGAAGATCGTCTGGGCTGCGGTCGCGCCCATGGCCACGACCAGCTTCGGCTTGACGATTCGGAGCTCTGCTTCCAGCCAGGGGCGACATGCTGCAATTTCGCGCGAATTCGGTTTCTGATGAATCCGGCGTTTCCCGCGCGGCTCCCACTTAAAATGTTTCACCGCGTTCGTGACATAAACCTGCGATCGATCGATTCCAGCTTCTTCGAGCGCTTGGTCCATGATTTTCCCGGCTGGCCCGACGAACGGTTTACCGGCGACATCTTCATAATCACCCGGTTGTTCGCCGACGAGCATCATCGTGGCACTTTTCGGACCTTCACCAAAAACCGTCTGCGTCGCCCGCTTGTAAAGATGACACGCCTCACACTCCTTCGCCGCCTCGCGCATGGCCGACCAGCTCATCGTGTCGGGTGGCCGCGCCGGCCGCGCAAATTCCTCGTCGTCGGTTCGCATGCTACGATTATGAATCGCAACGCGCGCGCGATTTGTCTTCACTACTTCCTGTGCCGACTCTTGAAACCGAACGGCTGATCTTGCGCTCCTTCCGCGCACAAGATGTCGATGTCATGGCGCAGTTGTTCGCGAATCCGGATTTTATGCGCTTCTCATTAGGCGTTTTTACCGAGCGTAAACAGACAATCGCTTTCATTGACAAAGTCATGGGCTGGGATGGCGTCGGCATCCCGTCGCAGTTCGCCGTTGTCCCGCGTGACGAGGATGCGCTCATCGGTTACTGCGGTTTCTTTTATCATCCGGAGCATCAGATCGAAGACATCGAGATCGGGTACCGACTCCATCCCGATTACTGGAACCGCGGCCTCATTACCGAAGCCGCGCGCGCCGTGCGTGATCACGGCTTTCGCGATTGGAAGCTTTCGCGCGTCATCTCACTCATACATCCCGAAAACATTCCTTCACGTCGCGTTGCAGAGAAAAACGGAATGCAGGTCGAGAAGGAAATTACATTTCGGGGTTTTCCGACGCTGGTGTTTGCGATGACGCGGGAGCAGTGGCTGGCGAAGTATGGCGCTCGATGAACTCGCGCGCCAGAGCGCGATACGCCCGGGCGGCAGCTCCGCTCGGAGCATATTCCAGAATCGATTTTCCAAAGCTCGGCGCCTCGCTCAATCGCACGCTGCGCGGAATTACAGTTTCATAAACGCGTTCACCAAAATGCTTACGCACGTCCTCAACTACCTGCTGGCTAAGATTGGTCCGAGCATCGAACATCGTCATCACGATCCCGCCCAGCTGTAGCCGCTGGTTCGCGCCTGAGTCGAGTACCTGTTCAATTAGCCGCACGATTTTCACCAATCCTTCGAGTGCGAAATATTCGCACTGGATCGGCGTCAACAGTTCATCGGCCGCGGCGAGTGCGTTGCTCATCAGAATTCCAAGTGACGGGGGACAATCCAAAAGAACGAAATCGAATGTCTCATCGGCGTGCAGCGGCTTGAGCGTTTCTGCCAGACGCGTGAGGTGATTTGGCATCCGCGCGATTTCCACCTCAGCGCCGGCCAAGTCCAGGTCAGCGGGCACGATAAACAGGTGATCGCGCCGCGTCGGGAAAATTTTTTCAGTAATAGAAGCTTCGCCGAGCAGCGGTTCGTACAAACTGATTTGGTCCACGTCTTGCAAACCAAACGAGCTCGTCGCGTTCGCTTGCGGATCAAGATCAACAAGCAGGATGCGGTGGCCCAATTCCGCCAACGCGGCACCAAGATTTACGGCCGTGGTCGTTTTGCCGACGCCGCCTTTTTGGTTAGCAATCGCGACGATTTTCATTTTTCAGAAAGGAGCACAGCCGTCCGGGCTGTGGGGCCAACGGGCATCTTGCCTGTCGGATTTGCAGGCGGAACGCCCGCCTGCCCCACAGACAAGATGTCTGTGCACCGCTTGCCAGATCATGTTTCGGGTGGCGACAAACGGAAACTAAATTTTTCGAATTTCAGGTTTGGAGTTTCAGCAGGAGCGGTTTAACGGTCACAGAGCCGTGAAAGCTTCTCCAGCAACGATTGAATCGGCATCGCCTCCGAAAATGTCCGAAGCCGAAGAGCCACTCGTCTTGCGAAGTCAGGACGCGCGCGGCGTGGTTACATTGACGTTGAACCGCCCGCAGGCCTTCAACGCTTTATCTGAAGCAATCCTGGGGAAGTTGCAGCGCGAGCTGGACGTGATCGCGTCCGACGAATCGGTGCGTGTAGTTGTCATTGCGGCCGAGGGCAAAGCTTTTTGCGCAGGTCACGATCTTAAAGAAATGCGAGCCGATCCATCACTGGAGTATTACGAGCGACTTTTTACTCAATGCTCCGAGATGATGCTCGCGGTCCAGCGCTTGCCGGTGCCTGTGATTGCGCGCGTGCAGGGAATCGCCACGGCCGCGGGTTGTCAGTTGGTCGCGATGTGCGATCTGGCCGTCGCGTCGAGTAGCGCCCGGTTCGCCGTGAGCGGCGTAAACGTCGGCCTTTTCTGTTCCACACCCGGCGTGGCACTTTCACGAAACGTTTTGCGCAAGCAGGCGTTCGAGATGCTCGTCACCGGCGAATTCATCAACGCCGACGAAGCGAAGGCGCGCGGCTTGATTAACCGCGTTGCCGAACCCGAGCAGCTCGATGCCGAACTCGAAAAACTCATTGGCGCAATCATCAGCAAACCGCGAACTGCGGTGGCAATCGGCAAAGAATTTTTTTACAGGCAAGCCGAATTGGGCATCGCAGCCGCGTATGAAGCAGCGAGTCAGACCATGGCCTGCAATATGATGGACGAAGCTGCGCTCGAAGGCGTCCAAGCGTTTATCGAAAAGCGTGCGCCCAACTGGAGATGAGCCGCAAGCAGACGGCTTGGGGAGCGCACGCATCTCGCGTGCTGGCGAACGCGTCCTCGCGGTCGCGGACTTTTCCTTCACCGCTGCTTCTTCGTTGCGGACGGGGTTTGAAGGAAAAGATTGTTTCGGCGCGACGCCGAACCAGCACGCGAGACGCGTGCGCTCCGCAGAAGCCTAACGCTTTAACGCTTCCATGACTTTCACTCTTCAAGAAGTGGCGACGACATCAGGCGGCGAGTTGATCGGTGATCCATCGCTGCAAATCACAGGCGCCGCGTCGCTGGTGGAAGCCACTGCCGGAGAAATCAGCTTTTTTGGAAACCGAAAATACATTGGCCTGCTGCGTAAAACGCGAGCATCGGCAGTTTTTGTCCCGACAGATTTCGCTGAGTCAATCGGAGCCGCTCAGATTCGCGTTGCAAATCCGACGAAGGCATTCGAACAAGTCGTGCTCAAGTTCGCGCCGAAGCCCATTACATTTCCGCCTGGAATTCACCCAAGCGCAGTCGTTGATCCAAGCGCTCGACTCGGAGAACGCGTATCGGTTCAACCGCATGCAGTCATCGAGGCTGGCACAACGATTGGCGATGACACGATCATTGGTGCGGGGAGCTACATCGGGCATGAGACAGTGATGGGGTCTGCGTGTCTGATTTATCCCCTCGTGACCATTCGGGAGCGAAGCTGCATTGGCTCGCGCGTGATCATTCATAGCGGATCGGTCATCGGTGCGGACGGCTTCGGTTTTGAAATGATTGATGGCCGGCAGCAAAAGATCCAGCAACTCGGCATCGTCCAGATCGATGACGATGTCGAGATCGGCGCGAACACGACCGTCGACCGGGCGCGGTTTGGCCGGACCTGGATCCAGCAAGGCGTGAAGATCGACAATCTTGTGCAGATCGCGCACAACGTTGTGATCGGGAAAAATTCCGTGATCGTCGCGCAGACAGGGATCTCAGGCAGCACGCGGGTGGGAGAGCGCGTCACCATTGCGGGGCAAGTGGGCATTGTCGGTCACGTTGAGATTGCCGATGGCAGCATCATCGCGGCGCAGAGCGGCGTTTCGAAGAGCGTTCCCGGTGGAGTTTGGTTCGGGTATCCTGCGGGGCCAATCGATGAAATTAAGCAACAAATCGCGTGGATCCGCTCACTCGGAAAACTCTTTGCACGCGTGAAAGAGATCGAGAAGAAATTGGGACTGTAGACGTCCTGCTCTAATGTCATTCTGAGCGAAGCGAAGAATCTCGGATCGATCTGGGACTGGGCCCAAAGAGATTGCCAGGGATGTTTCGTTTCGCTCAACATGACAGCGCGCTTGTGACGACGGGGCGCTAGACCCGTCGCGCGCTGACGAGAAGCCCACGCAAACCTTCGGGCGAAATCCATTCTGCGCCGCATGCCTGCACGGTTTCGGCTTCCATGGAATCGGACGTGGCGACGATGAGTTTGTAATCTTTTGCGTATTTGCACGCCAATCGTTCAACAATCGCGTCGGCTGATTGCCCACTGCGCGAATAAAAGATTTGCACGTCGTGCGGACCAGAACTTTCGTCGATCTTCTTGCCTTTGCCGTCGAAAACGACTACCACGCGTACACCGGTCCAATCCTGATAATCGCGCAGTTGCTTGGTTAAAGCCTCGCGGGCCAGCGAAGAACGCCGCGCGTGAAGCTTGCGTAATTCTGGCCACGCAAAAATAATGCTGTGGCCGTCAACGATCAGGTAGCGTGTGCGCTCCGGCATACTGAGACTGTATATCTGCTCAACCGGATTGAATCTCCGTCCCTTCGAATTGCTATCTCGCTTTCAGTAACACCTTGCTTGCTCGATGTGCTGTGGATATCGACGAGGCTGTAGGGTCCGCTGTCCTCAGCGGACGTTAAGCGGATTTGCTGAGGACAGCGAACGCTAAAAACCAAAACTATTCCGTGGATTCAGGTTCTTTCTTGGGCCGCTGCTTCGCTTGCGCTGGTCGGACCGTGCTGGCTCTCAGTGCAGCTTTTTTGCGCTGCAAATAAGCGCGTCGCTTTTTGCGCTTGGCTCGTGCGCGATGCTGTTGACCCATGCATGTTCTATCGATGAAACGCCGGAAAAACGCAATCCGTATTCGCGCTAATTTTCGGTCGCAACGCTCGCTTTTCTCCCGCACTGTTCTTGTGGAGGGAGCCGTAGGTGGCGCGACGACCGAAGGCGGGAGGTGAGGACTCAGAGGTGTCGCGTTGGAGAGAAAAGGGCGAGGCGGCCCACGCGCTGCAGCGTATCCCGCATCCCAACGCCGCGAACTGACAACTCACTAACACTACGCTTTTCCGCGCCGCACTGGAAAACGTGATTGCATTTGTGGATCGCTTCCTGTTAAAAAGGACATTCATGGCGAACAGGGGATCGGCGTTCTTCACGGCCAGGCAAAGGACCGTGAGCGGGCTCGCCATTGTTTTTCTCCTGGTCGCGGCATTTTTCGGCTTTTTGAACAGCCAGAAAATGAAGGCGCTCCGCGCAAATACCGCGAATGCTATAGCGGCACGCGATGCAGCCGAGCGCCGTGAGGCGCACGAGAAATTGAATGCCGCAGCCGGTGGAACGACTGGAGCAGAAGAACGCGCGACAAAAGTCGAAGCGGAACTGGCGCAGGTTCAGAAAGAAAAGGCTGATCTGCAAGCAAAGTTAGATGCCAACCAGCAGGAGATGGCATCCCTACAAAAACGTGTCGGAGAAGCGCCGAGCGCTGATTTGCAAGCGCAAGTCGATGATCTTCGGCGTCAACTCGATAGCGCGGAAAAGGAAAAAACTTTCCTTGCCCAAAAAATCCAGGACGCCCAGGAGCACGCGAGTCAGCCTAAGGAAACAAAAAAGCGGCGCGAAAACGTCGTCACCCAGCGTGAAATCACCAGCGGTCGCACGGGTGTGCGCGGCACTGTGCTCGCATACAATCAGGCTTACAATTTCGTGGTGTTAAATCTCGGCGCTCGCAATGGAGTGGAGACGAACTCCGAAATGCTCGTGCTGCGCGACGGGACGCTAGTTGGAAAAATTCGCATTTCTTCAGTTGAACCGGCGACGGCCATCGGCGATATCATCACCAACAGTTTGGCGCGCGGCGTCCAATTACAACCTGGAGACACTGTGATTTATGCTGGTACAAGTCCATAAGCTTCGAAGAATCGTCGTCCCCGTTTTGTTGTGTGCATTCGTAGTCGCGATCACCTCATGCGCAACAAAGGAGACTGCTCTCGTCAAGGATCCAGATGATCACCACGACTCAGCAATCCCGTGGAACAAACAGGAATCATGGGAAAGGGGCGAGCAGTTCGCAGGGATGACCGACCGGCGCTAAATTGCTGCCGCGCGGATTAGGCCGATTTTTTCGGCCTACTTCTCGTTAGCTCTATGGAGAGCGAGAGCGAAGCGTTTGCTCGCGAGGAGTGGTGGGCCGATCACCGTTGGCCGTACAACCGCGCGCTTATCGTTGCTGCTATTCTCGCGTTTGTCTGCTACGCGACCGTCGCGGGAACGCTCGTGGCACGCGTAGACCCATGCGTCGAGATCACGATCTTTACTACAGCGTTCCAAGGATTCGGATATTTGTTGGCGATGGGCATCGCCAACCTTTGCTATTTTCTCGGTCCTTTATCCGAGCGCATTATTCATCCACGTGATCCTGCTCATTTTCGTCAGGTCGTCTACCGTCTCGGCTTTTGGTTTTCTGTGCTGCTGCCTTTCAGTGTTCCACTCTTGCTTTCATATTTCGCACTTTTTCATCCGGACCAGTTCCGGCATGGTGAGTGTGAACCCTGCTAGACCTAACCAAACGATGGAGCGAACCGCTGACCGGCGCGAAAATTCATTTTAGATGACTAAAAACTCGCATGCTAAAGCGAAGCCCGCTCTCGTCAGCGGTCGCTCATCTTGTTCTCGTTAGCTTGTTATCCGCTGAGGACAGCGGACGCTACAGAATCAAATCCAGAAACCGGCTGGGATGACGGCGTTTTTCGGGATCACGACGATGCCGTCGCGGATGAAGTAGTCGTCTGCATCCAGGTTCGGCGGTTTGCCTTCGGGTGTGATTACGACGCCATCAGCGATGCGGACGTTCTTATCGATGATGGCGCGGTCGATCACGCAATTGCGTCCGATGCCCATACGCGGCTGCGATGAATCGGTTTGGTCCAGCTCAAAATAATCCGCGCCCATCACGATGCTGTTGCGGATGGTCGCGCCGCTTTGAATCACGCTGCGTATCCCGACCAGACTTCGCTCCAGATGCGCATCGGAGATGATGCAGCCATCTGAAACAATCGCCTGCCGCAGCGTGGCGCCGTTAATTTTGCTTCCCGGTAAAAAACGCGGATGCGTATAGACGGGAGAATCGGGCTCGAAGAAGCTATATTCCGGGACCACATCTGTGAGATCCAGGTTCGCCTCATAAAACGCGCGGATCGTTCCGATATCTTCCCAGTAACCTTTGAAGATAAACGCGCTGACATGCCGGTTTTTGATCGATGCCGGAATAATGTCTTTCCCAAAATCTACCAGTTGGTTGTGCAAAGATTCTATGAGCACGGAGCGGTTGAAAACATAAATGCCCATCGACGCCTGAAATAATTCCTCTTCCTCATCGGAACCGATGGCGCGAAGGAGCTCGCGGCTCATTTTCATTTCCTGCAAAGCAGATTCATCCGACGGTTTCTCGATGAACCCGGTGATCCGTCGATCGACATCGCTCTGCATAATGCCGAACTCGGAAACCTGATGTGGCTTGACCGGTTTCGTGGCCAGTGTGATGTCCGCACCCATTTGAATGTGCTGATGCAGCAGCGCCCGAAAATCCATTCGGTAAAGCTGATCGCCGCTTAAGATCAGGTAATAATCGTACGGCCGTTCCAGGAAGTAACGCATGTTCTGCCGAACCGCGTCGGCAGTTCCCTGATACCATTGCGAGCCGGCAGACGTCTGCTGCGCCGCGAGAATGTCGATGAAGCTGGGCGAAAAATTGTCGAATTTGTAACTCGCCTGGATGTGCCGATGCAGCGACATGCTGTTGAACTGCGTAAGCACATAGATCGAGCGCAGGCCGGAGTTCAGGCAATTGCTGATTGGAATATCGACGATCCGATATTTTCCACCGAGCGGCACGGCAGGTTTGGCGCGATCCTTCGTCAACGGAAACAACCGCGTGCCGGCGCCACCGCCCATGACGATTGCAAGCGTTCGCTGAAGTGTGCCCGCCGGCAGTGCCCCACCGACTTTCGGAGCCGAACTTCTCGAAACCAAATCGCGCTGTGGCGGGGCTTTCACTGCGTCCAATCAAGCCCGAACGCTTTCAGGGTCAATGAGGCAACCAATCTTGCGAGTGTCGATGCGCGACATTACACTCGCAACATGTGTGGAATTGTCGGATACGTCGGACGCGCCAAGGCGACGCCAATTTTACTCGACGGACTGCGTCGCCTTGAATATCGAGGCTACGACTCAGCCGGCCTCACTGTTATTGAGCGAGGACACCTCGAGACTCGCAAATGCGCAGGCCGGATTGCGGCGCTCGCGAAATTAGTTCGGAAGCAACCGGTCGCGGGTTCGCTGGGAATCAGCCACACACGCTGGGCCACGCACGGCGGTGTGAACGACGAAAACGCGCATCCGCATTTCGACGCCACTGGCAAGCTGGCCCTTGTGCATAACGGAGTGATCGAAAACTACCAGGCACTGAAAGATGAACTCGTTCGCAACGGCGACACGAACTTTCGTTCCGAGACCGACACGGAAGTGCTCGCGCATCTGATCGGGAAATTGTACGACGACTCGTGTGCCAGCACGGTGGACGCTCCCGGGAAACGGGCGCGCCTGTTTGATGCTGTTCGCACGGCGCTTCGGCAAGTCATCGGCACATATGGCATCGCGGTGGTTCATGCGGATGTGCCGGATTTCATGATCGGCGCGCGCCGTGGAAGTCCTCTGGTGCTCGGCGTCGGCAACGGCGAAAATTTTCTGGCCAGTGATGTCAGCGCGATTGTCGCTTACACGCGGGACGCGGTTTATCTGAACGACTTCGATTTAGTGGCTGCGGGGCCGGACAAGTTCGAGATCAGTTCGCTTGCCGGAGACATCACCGAGCATCCCGTCAGCAAAGTCGAGTTCACAGCCGAAGACATTCGTAAGGGGGACTATCCGCACTACATGCTCAAGGAAATCTGTGAGCAACCAAATACCGTGCGCGACGCGATGCGTGGCCGTCTCAACCACGAGGAATGCACTGCGAAATTAGGCGGCTTGAACATGGCCCCGGCTGAACTGCGCGATGTCGGGCGCATCGTTCTCACCGGCTGCGGGACTGCGCTGCACGCCGGCAGAGTCGGCGAATATCTGCTCGAGCGGCTGGCGAACATCCCTACTGAAGTTGATTACTCGAGCGAGTTTCGCCACCGCAATACGCCCATGACTTCTGAGACGCTGGTCTTCGCGATCAGCCAGAGCGGCGAAACTGCGGATACCCTTGGGGCACTGCGTGAAAGCCGGCGCAAAGGCTTTCGAACGCTGGGAATTTGTAACAATGTCGCGAGCACAATTGCACGCGAAAGCGACGGCGGAGTTTACATGCACGCCGGGCCAGAGATCGGTGTGGCGGCCACGAAATCGTTCACGTCGCAGCTTGTGGTCCTCACGTTGCTCGGGCTCGTCTTCGGCCGGATGCGCAATCTTTCCGCGGCTGAAGGAAATCGCGTTATTGAAGCGCTGGAAGAATTGCCGCAGCAAATCGAAACGGTTTTGGATCTGAACGATCAGATCAAGGCAATTGCCAAGAGATACGCCCACGCCAACGGGTTTCTCTTCTTCGGCCGGCAGTTCAACTTTCCGATTGCGCTCGAAGGCGCGCTCAAGATGAAGGAGATCACTTATCTCTTTGCCGAGGGCCATCCAAGCGCAGAACTCAAGCACGGCATTATCGCGCTGATTCGTTCCGATCTGCCATCAGTCTTTATCGCGCCCGATGACTCGGTATTTCCAAAAAACCTGAACAACATCGAGCAAGTGAAGGCCCGCAAGGGTCCGATCATCGCCCTGACAAGCGGCAACTGCGCGAAGCATCTCAAAGAGATTGCCAACGAAATCGTCCTACTACCGGAAGCGCCCGATTACGTCATGCCCATTCTGACGGTGATCCCGCTTCAGCTTCTCGCCTATCATCTGGCCGTCGAATTGGGCCGGGACGTCGATAAGCCGCGCAATCTCGCAAAGAGTGTAACCGTGGAATGATTCCGGAGCGGTCGCCGCGGCGACCACATTTCGGTTCCTTCGCCGAAATGCCCCTTCGCTGGAAAAACCAGCGGTTTTGCGATAGACTGGCGCCTAGTTTTCTTCCCCAGCCCGTGCAACACAACGAACAATACGTACTCAAAGTCCTCGAGGACGTGGGAGTCGTCACGCGTCCCCAGATAGACAGCGCGCGCTCCCGGTTAAACGGCGAACCGGGCGTGCTGGATATTCTTATCAACGACGGGGTTGTCTCGGAGGTAGACATCTCGCGCACACTCGCCGCGCAAGCGCACATGGATTGGATCGACATCTCCTCCATGTTGATTCCGCCGCAAGTCATTAATCAGATCCGCGGAGAAGATGCGCGCCGCTTCAAAGTGATTCCGGTGGCTTTCGGAGAAACGGGCCTGGTAGTGGCGGTGGGCAACCCGCTCGACATCGATACGATGGACAGCCTGAGCTTTCTTCTGCAACGCGAACTGGAACTGGTTTGCACCAGTCCCAGGAAAATTAACGAAGCGTTAATCAAATACTACGGCACGGCCGACGAAGCAGCGGACGTCCTGCAAAAGAAAATTGGAGAAGACATTGACCTTGGCTTGGAATTTGGTGAAGGCGCGGAACCGGCCGCAGTCGATGAAGCAGACGCGCCGATTGTCCGGCTGGTATCCATGTTGCTGATCGAGGCGCACCGTGCCGGCGCCAGCGATATTCATCTGGAACCGCTGGACAAAAAATTTCGAGTCCGATTTCGGATCGACGGCGTGCTGCAGGAAATGCAAGCGCCGCCCAAGCGTCTGCAGTCAGCCATTGTGAGTCGCCTGAAAATCATGACTGGCTCGATGAGTATCGCAGAGAAACGTTTACCGCAGGATGGTCGCATCCAGGTGAAGATCAAAAAGAAACCCATCGATCTACGCGTCTCCACCATTCCCACCAATCACGGCGAGAGTATCGTTATGCGTCTGCTCGATAAAGCCAGTCTGACGCTCGGTTTGCCGGAGCTTGGTTTTCTTTCCGACGACCAGGAAACGTTCGAACGTCTGATCAAGCTGCCGGATGGAATTCTCCTCGTGACCGGGCCTACAGGCTCCGGCAAGACGACGACGCTTTACGCCTGCCTCCATTACATCAACAAACCAGACCGCAAGATCATTACTGTCGAGGAACCGATCGAGTATCAGATGGCCGGCATAAATCAGGTGCAGGTAAACCCCGAGATCGGCATGACGTTTCCGGCCGCTTTGCGTTCCATGCTGCGCCAGGCGCCGAACATCATCATGATCGGTGAAATTCGCGATCTTGAGACGGCGAGCATTGCTACAAACGCCAGCCTGACCGGCCACCTTGTGTTTAGTACGCTGCACACTAATGATGCGCCCTCTGCTGTTGCCCGACTAATTGACCTCGGCGTGCAGCCGTTTCTGGTCGCGTCTTCGGTACGTGCGGTCATAGCGCAAAGGCTCGTTCGCCGCCTGTGTAACAATTGCAAGCAACCGGGCGAACTCAGCGACACCGAGTTGCGGGCACTCCAAATCGAGCGCGGGCAAATTTCTGAAGCGCAGGTAATGAAACCGGTCGGTTGCGAGCAGTGCCGTCAAATCGGTTACAAAGGTCGCATGGGCATCTTTGAAATTTTTGTGATCGACGATGACGTGCGCCAAATGATCAACAAACGCACTTCGACTTTTATCCTCCGACAAAAGGCGCGGGAAGTGGGGATGCGGACATTGCGCGAAGACGGTGTGCGCAAGGTTCTGGCCGGCCTCACTTCTGCCGAAGAAGTGATCTCCATCACGGTGGGAGACGTGAGTTAAAGACTGCTTCAACCCTTCAACGCTTCAATAAGACATGACGCACAAACAGCTTGCCGAATTTTTTGTCGAGCAGCGCGTACTTGAGCCTTCGCAGGCTGAGGACGTGTTGAGCGAAGCAGAGTTGAACGGAAAGACGATTGCACAGGCAATGATGGATGGCGGCTTCATCGATGAAGCGGGATTCTATCAGACCATTGCGAACGGCCTGGTCACCGACTTCATCGATGTAACCGAACGCGATATCGCGCCGGAAATCCTGCATTTGATTCCCAGTGGACTCGCCCGGTTGCACGGCGCTCTGCCGATTGAAATGAGCGGCAGCACGCTGCGTGTAGCATTGGTGGATCCTTTCGATCTCCATACGGCTGAGGATCTTCGTTTCGCGCTCGGTAAAGACATCCAGGTCGTCGTTTCGCCGCCAGAGCAAATCGAAGAACTGATCAAGCAGTATTACGGCACGGATACAATGAACATGGAGGATGTTCTCAAGCAGCTTGGCGAAGCTGGCGAGCTTCTGCAATTGGGAGAGACGGATGGCGATGCTGCTGTTGAAGCAGAGGCGAACACGACGCCGATCATCCGGTTTGTCGATCTCGTTCTCTATCACGCGATACAGGACCGCGCGAGCGACATCCATTTCGAGCCGTTCGAAAATGAATTCAAAATCCGCTACCGCGTCGATGGCGCGCTTTACGAAATGTCGCCGCCGCCGCGCCACCTTGCGCTACCGGTCATTTCGCGCGTCAAGGTGATGGCAAACATGAATATCGCGGAACGACGGCTTCCGCAGGATGGCCGTATTCAGAAGAACATCGCTGGGCGCAATGTCGATCTTCGTGTTTCAACATTGCCGACTCAATATGGCGAGAGCCTGGTGCTGCGCGTGCTGGATCGCAGCATCGTCAATCTCGATCTCGAAGCACTGGGGATGCCGGATTACATTTACAATTTTCTGCTCGAAATGATCGAGCGGCCGAACGGAATCTTCATTGCCACTGGACCGACCGGATCTGGAAAAACAACCACGCTTTACTCCTGCTTGCGCAAGATCAACACGATCGATTCGAAGCTGATTACGGTGGAGGAACCGGTCGAGTACGATTTGGAAGGAATCGTGCAGGTGCCTGTAAACGAAGGCATCGGCCTGACGTTTGCGCGAGCGTTGCGATCGTTTCTGCGTCAGGACCCGGATCGAATCATGGTAGGCGAGACACGCGACCTCGAGACAGCACAGATTGCGATTCAAGCGTCCCTTACCGGCCATCTTGTTTTTACGACGTTGCACACCAACGACGCGCCCGGGGCGATCACGCGTTTGATCGACATGGGCGTGGAACCGTTCCTGATTTCCTCAACGCTCGAGGCCGTTCTCGGTCAACGATTATTGCGCAGCATCTGCCGGCAATGCCGCACGACGTATGAGCCGAGCGACCCGTTCCTGGCGGAACTGAGGATTTCCCGGTCGGATATTGGCGACAAACAGTTCTTTTACGGCAAAGGCTGCGACGCCTGCAACAATACGGGCTACAAAGGACGAAAAGGAATTTACGAGCTTCTAAAGATTACTGATCCAGTGCGTGAATTGATTAATGAACGTGCGCCAACGGTCACAATAAGACAAAAAGCAATTGAGCTTGGAATGATCACGCTGCGCCAAGACGGCTTGCGCAGCATCTACGCCGGCGACACTACTATCGAAGAAGTGCTCAGGTACACGTGAAGAAATTTAGCGATCCAGCGATTCAGAGACTTAGCGATTGAAATGGACTCGGAGAGCCTGGTTTGCTTTAATCGTTAAATCATTAAATCGTTAACTCGCTAAATTCCATCATGCCACGTTTTAACTACGTAGCTCTTGATGCCCGGGGACAGGAAGCCACAGGCTTGGTTGAAGCCGCGTCCACGAATGCCGCGATTACCCAGTTGCGCCAGTCCGGCTATTTCCCTACCAGCGTGATCGAGGAGGCCATAAGCGGCCCCGACGGTCAGGAAGCGCGACGTCGCGCAGCAAAGGTGGCGCGCACGACCAAACCGCGCGTGAAGAAGGGCATCGTTCTCTTCGAACGCAAGAAGGTTAGGTCAAAAGTTTTGATGATCTTCACTCGTCAATTGGCGACGCTGATTGACTCGGGCTTGCCGTTGCTAAGAAGCTTGAACGTCCTGGCGAAACAGGAGCGCGATAAGCTGATGAAAAAAACGATCATTAAAATCGCAGACTCGGTGCAGAGCGGCAGCACCTTTTCCGACGCGCTGGCCCTGCACCCGCGAGTCTTTAACGACTTATACGTGAACATGGTTAAGGCCGGCGAAGTCGGTGGCGTACTCGAGCTTGTGCTGACCCGGCTTTCGGAATTTCAGGAGAAGGCCGCGAAGATTAAAAACAAAGTCGCGGCAGCAATGGTCTATCCGGGCATCGTGATGACGATGGCCTTAGGCATCATGACTTTTCTTCTCATCTTCATTGTGCCGAGGTTCGAAATGATTTTCCAGGACCTGCTCGGCGACAAACCGCTGCCGCCCGTCACCAGGTTTGTCATGGGGGTAAGTGGCTTCGTGAAGAGCGACGGCTTGATTATCTTTGGTGCCATAGTGGCTGCGGTGATGCTTTACAAATTTGTTGGCCGCACACGTCGCGGGCGATTGCTCATTGATAATTTTAAACTGCGCATGCCGTTATTTGGCAATTTGAATCGCAAGACAGCGATCTCAAGATTTGCACGCACACTTGGAACACTGGTCACAAGCGGTGTTCCGATTTTGCAGGCATTAAATATCACTCGCGATACTGCCGGCAACGCGGCCATTGCCTTAGCGATCTCGAAGGTGCACGACAGCGTGAAGGAAGGCGAATCCATCGTGCAGCCGCTTGAAGCCAGCAAAGTGTTTCCACCGATGGTAGTCAGCATGGTCGACGTAGGCGAGGAAACCGGTAAGCTTCCTGAAATGCTTCTAAAGGTCGCTGACGTCTATGACGACGAGGTCGATAACGCGGTGGTGGCTCTGACCTCGGCGCTCGAACCCATCATGATCGTGTTCCTGGCGGTGATTGTCGGCACGATCGTGCTCGCTCTCTTCACACCGCTCATCAGCATTATCACCGGTCTCCAGCAGCAAACGTGACCGGCTTCGCCTAAATGACGAAGAAAGTTCTCCCCCGCAATTGTAGAGGCGTTTGTGTCAAACGCCTGACCGATGCCTTCGGCGCTTGGCACAAGCGCCGCCACAACGCATTCACTCTCATCGAACTGGTCGTTGTCTCCGGACTCATCCTCGTCCTGACTGGATTGGTTCTCAGCACAGTTGGCTACGCCCGAAAGAAAGGCGCCCGCGCCCGCGCCGAAACCGAAATCGCCGCGATGTCTGCGGCCTGCGAAAGTTACAAGGCAGATAATGCCGTTTATCCCTTTAATTCAGCGACGAACACCCTCGATGCTCGGAGCAATCTGAATCCGTCAGCCTACTCTACCGCTTCGCTTTTGCTCTATGAGCAATTGAGCGGTGACCTTGCCCACAATCGCCAGCCCTCAGGCAAAAGCTACTTTGCCTTCAAGCCGAACATGCTTTTACCCTCCGGGGGGAGCGGCCCCGTAACCGCGATTTCCGATCCATTTGGCAATAGCTACGGCTACTCAACGGCGGCGAATCCACAGGCGAATCCTACGCCGTCAGGAACTCCGGGCTACAATCCAACCTTTGATCTGTGGAGCACGGCCGGAGTCGCCGCATCGCCAACGCCCGCTCCTCCTGCCACGCAGCAGGATCTTTGGATCAAAAACTGGTAGGGCGGTTTACGAGGCGAGAATTTGTAGGGCGTCTGTGTCAGACGCCATTCCAGGCGCGGCGTTTCACAGAAACGCCCTACAATTTCGTGTAAACCGAGGCTACAACTACCCTTCGCTCGTGTGGACCACGACTTCAACCCGGCGATTAGCG
>WNFP01001412.1_pt1 | contig 18711 bp, 24 predicted proteins | sample 5400201 | NCBI WGS metagenome assembly WNFP01 (sample SAMN13153355, study PRJNA577476) | soil metagenome | isolation source: 115 cm saprolite under Madrone tree | place: USA:California | collected 2016-06-14 | reverse complement strand
AATCTCCCGCTCGATCGTGACCGCGCCGCGATAGTTCAGCTCTTTCAAACGCGCGATGATGCGCGGAAAGTCCACTTTACCCTGGCCGATGGGGACTTCCTTGCCCAGTTCCTTCGGATTCGTTGGCCAGAGCCCGTCCTTGGCGTGAATCCCCTGCACGTACGGGCCGAGCAATTCGATGGCGTCAACCGGATTCGCCTTGCCATAGAGAATGAGGTTGGCGAGGTCGAAGTTAACGCCTTGATTGTCCAGCCCCACGTCCTGAATGGCGCGGACGAGTGTGATGGGTGTCTCCTGCCCGGTCTCGTAGCGGAAATTCTGGCCGTTGCGTTTGCAGTAGGTTGCTATCTCGCGCATCGCCGTCACCGTTTCCTTATACACCGGGTCATTGGGATTCTCAGGGATGAATCCGCAGTGCGTTTGCACCGCGGAGATTCCGCACTTCTTAGCGAAATCCGACGCCTTTTTGATGTGGTCGATGCGCGCGACTCGCGTCTCGCGCGGAACCAATCCAATGGTCAGCGGCCCCTGGTAGAAGTCCCACACTTCTTTCCCTGGTCCACCGACAACGAGAGCAGTCGCCTCAATCTGGTATTTGTCGAGCGCCTGGCGCAGGTGGCCCGCAAGCTCCGGCTCAATCTCGTCCACGAATACCTGGCATGTTGGCAGGCCGAGATTGTGGACTTTGGCCATAGCCGCATCCGGATCCTTGCCGATGCCGATGATCAGACCGAGCCGTAGCGGCCTCTTCCCCTCGTTCTCTGGCACGGCTGGAGCATCCTGTGAGGAACTGGGAGCCGAGGTTGTATCGCTCGAACGAACGCCGTGGCTCAGTGCGGCGCGTATTGGGCTCAGGCCGGTCGCCAAAGCGCCCGTGGAAATTTGAAGAAAGGCCCGACGGTTCTGTTTGCTCATAAACGACGTCTCAGATGGGCGACCTTGTAATCGTCCAGGCACGGCCAACCAGTGTCACCTGCTTTCCTGAATAAAAATGTCTTTCCATCGCATCCTCACACCCCCGCCGGTGTGAATCTGCAACCCAATCACACCATCGGTGAATTTCGGCGCCGAGTCGCTATAGTCCACGATCTTTACGCCGTTGAGCCGCGTCTCGATGTGATTGCCTCGCACGGAAACTTCCAGGTCATTCCATTCGCCGGGCTTCAGCGCCTGCTCACCTTCCGCCGTCGGCATCTTCACCCACCCGCGGCCTCCGCTTTCATACAAGCCTCCCGTATGCTTGCCCGCGTTTGGGTCCACCTCCACTTGCATCCCTTCGATGTCCGGACCATGTTCCGGGTCGATACCGGTAATGCGCGCGTGGAAGAACACACCGCTGTTGCCGGCGGCCTCGCCTTTGAACTTAAGGCGCAAATTGAAGTCGCGATAGGTCTTTTCGGTCGTGAGGTAGCCATACTTGTTGGCGGCGCTTTCGCAGAGGATGGTGCCCTGCTCTACAACCCACTTCTCTTCGCCGTTCTTCTTCCAGCCTGTCAAATCTTTTTCGTTGAAAAGAGACACCCATCCGCTCTGCGGCGGCGGTTTGGCCACAACAGCGACCCCGAGGAATATCGCAGCCGCGAGGAAGGCTCCTATTCTGCTCACGGTAAAGCCTCCATCTTGCTTGTTGAAAAATCTGAGGGTCTGGTCGGAAGAAACTTATCACAGATTCAGTGGAGACCCAGCCTGGTTCCTTCAACTGCCTCGCTTCAGCGAGCGGATGGTTTGTAACCAATGCGGCCGTTCGTCTCGCCCGATTCCAGGTCGCGGATGCACAGCTTCGTCAGGTCGCTGGCGTCGCACTGGTAGATCTGCTTCATTGGGAGATCGTCGTCCCCAACCTCATACTCCGCTGCCATCCAACTCGATTCTGTTCGTCACGATCCGTGGGCAAACGGATTCCTGATACGCTTGACGTAACACATAAATCATCTTCATAATTGCGTATGATTGTAAGCTACCGGGACAAGCGGACCGGAGACTTCGCCAGCGGAAAACGCATCAAGGCATTCTCTGGTATCGAACGCGCTGCGCGTTTGAAGCTGGACCGTCTGGAAGCGGCCGTCGTGCTCCGTGATCTTGCCGTGCTGCCGGGCAACCGTCTGGAAAGTTTGAAGGGTGACCGAAAGGGCCAATACAGCGTCCGCATCAACGATCAGTGGCGCATTTGCTTCGAATGGACCGGAGATGCGCCGGGCCCTTCTAACGTCGAGATTGTGGATTATCATTAGGAGAAGACTATGGCTGTAACGGTAATTCATCCAGGGGAACACTTGGCTGAGGAACTTCGGGAGTTGGGAATGAGTGCCGCTGAACTTGCCCGGCAACTCGATGTTCCGACCAATCGCATTACCGAGATTCTGAATGGGCGCCGGGCCATCACAGGGGATACGGCCTTGCGCCTTGCTCATTTCTTCGGCACAACTGCAGAATTCTGGCTGAATTTGCAGAGTCTTTATGAGATCCGGCTCGCCAAGCTGAAGTCCGGCAAATCCATCAGCGCGTTGCCGAAGCTCAAGCGCCTCGAACACGTCGATGCATAAATGATTTCGGTTTCATGGTGCCCCGGGCTTGTACCCGATGCGCCCGTTCACTTCCCCCACCTCTAGGTCGCGGATGCACAGCTTCGTCAGGTCGCTGGCGTCGCACTGGTAGATCTGCTTCATTGGGAGATCGTCGTCCCCGACTTCATACTCCCCTGCCGCCATATCTTCCGCATCGTCCGTCGAAGAAGTTGCCACCGGGCTTCCCTTCTTAACGCGCACGCGAAATTCTCCCGAGGCGGGCTCATAATTCGCATAATTGAAGCAGTGCCCGATGCAGGCGCGCTCGATTGCGTGGCCGATAAATGTGATCCGCGAACGCGGCGGAGCCCACACAGTCGCTATGAGGCGCGTTCCCGGGGGCAGATCGCTCACCAACTTTTCTGCGTTCGCTTCGAGCCGGTTCAGCCAGCCCGTGTCCTGATAGAGAAATGCGAAGAAAACGATGGCGCAGGCGCCGAAACCCACGGCGTGCCACCTCCGCGGTTTGAGCAGGCCAAGTACGCAAAGGCCAAAAATCGCCGAGATGCTCGTAAGTCTCGACCCGAGCAAGCCGATCCAGCCGCTATAAATGGAAGGGCGCAGGTTTTCAGGAAGCAGCGCCGTCGCGCAAAACGTCACCAGGTACAGTTCGAATGGCAATTCGAACCGCTTCCAGGAAGCGTTGTCCTGTCGGCGCGCGTAAAAATCCACTGCGACACACACCAGTCCGAACAAAAATGCCACGCACGCCAGAGGAATGTATCGCTTTCCGTAAAGCCCCAATTGGTCCGCGCCGTTACAGAGATAAAATGGTCCGCGATCCCAATCCGCCAGCAGCGCAGGCCGATGGGAGGCATACCAGTACACCGCGAAGAATCCGCTCGCCGCCACCAGCGGCAGCGCCAATTTCCACCATCCCGGCAGCTTCGCTCTGATCCAGACGTATGCAAGCGTCCCAAGCAGCCACAGAAATCCGATCGGATGCGCCAGCACCGCGAGGAGTGCGATCAGCGCCCCAGCGATCCACGCGAATCCACTTCCCCGCCACAGAATCGCGAGGCCAAAGCAAGCCAGCCCCAGCGACAGATAGTAGTTGATGAACCCCATGCTGAACGAGTAGCCATAAGCCAGCATGGCGATGCAAGGTGTGAGGAACCAGGGCGGTCGCTCCGTGATCGTGCGAACGAACGCGAAAACTCCCCAGAAAAAAATTAGCACGCAAACCGATACGACGATTCTCTGCGCGGCTGGAAAGCCAACCAGTTTTGCCGTGCGCAGAAGCACAACGTCAAACAACACATTGTTCCACTGATTCGAAAGATAGAGTCCCGGTGCCTGCCCTTTTTCAATCAATTGTGCGAGCCACGCGTTGTAGACATGGCTGGCCAGGTCGCCGGCTTCGATCCGCCGGTGCCACACGCACGGCACAACCAGTAAAACGGAAAGAAACACCGCGCTTAGCTTGAATTGGCGCAGAAAAGAGGGCGTATTCGCGAGCCGAGTGTTGTTTGCCGCCATTCTCAACCAAGGGCCAGGATTTTGATCTCTCCAAAACGCGCTGGACGATTCTACTATCGAGCCGCCACGTTCTCCGCACATTCGGTGGTATCATCCGCCTGTCCAGGGGCAAAGGAGGAACGATGCGGACGACATCGTACCGAATTGTGTGCTGTCCCGGGAAATTGCCTCGCGTACCGCAACTGATGTTGCGTGGAGCGCTCCTTCTGGCCGCGAGTCTGTGGCTTCCTGGCTTGGTCTGCGCCCAGGTCTCTGCGCCGGCAGCAAAGTGTCCGCCCGTGGCGCGAATCGATTCGGAAAAGGACACCTATGGCAGCACGATTGTAGCTGACCCCTACCGATGGCTCGAAGACCAAAACAGCCCCGAAACGCGCGCCTGGATTGATGCCGAACAAAAGTGCACGGAGGGAGCTCTTTCGAATCTGCCGGGCCGCATGGAACTCAGCAAGCGGCTCACGGAGCTGCTGCACGCGGATTCCTTTGAGGCGCCGGTCGAACGAGGCGGACGATACTTCTTCCGCAAACGGCTGGCCGGCCAGGACCTCCTACAAATCTACATGCGGCGTGGCAAAGACGGGGCGGATGAGCTCCTGGTGGATCCGTTGCCTTGGAGCAAGGACCATTCGGTGAGTGCCACACTGCGACGAGTCAGCAAAGATGGAAAGCTGCTCTTCTATGGGCGGCGGGACGGTGGGCGGGACGAGGTCAGCGTGCATGTGATGGACGTGGACACGCGGCGCGACCTCGCGGACGTGCTGCCCTCGGGAAGGTACTCCAGCGTCGAGCCGACACCGGACAACAAAGGAATTTATTATGCGCGCGCGACAGAAAATGGTCCGCGGGCTTATTTCCACGCCATGGGAAGCGATCCCGCAAGAGATAAGTTGGTGTTCGGCGAAGGACTCGACAATCAGAAAATCTTGCTCTTGGGGATCTCCGAGGACGGCCACTATCTCGTGTACGAGGTCGCCGCTGGATCAGCCGCGGAAAAAACTGAGGTCTACGTCCAGGATTTGAAGGAAAAAAGGCCCGTGGTCACGGTTGTCAACGATCTCCCCGCGCCTTTCCTTCCTTCTCTTGCCGGAGACCGTCTCTATTTACTCACCAACTGGAAAGCTCCTCACTGGCGCGTTTACTGGACGAACCTGGCGGCGCCACAGCGCGAGCACTGGCAGGAGGCAATTCCCGAGTCCGACGCCAAGTTGGAGGGAATCTCCCCGGTTGGCGGAAAAATTGCCGCCTTGTACACCAGGAACGCGGTCCCAGAAATGAAGTTGTTCGATGCGGACGGCAAAAATTCCAGCCCCATCCCATTGCCTGCGCTCGGGAGCGTCTCCAACCTAGCCGGCCGCTGGGAGAGCGCGGAAGCGTTCTACACCTTCGAGACCTTCAACGTGCCGCCGACGATCTATCGGTACAATGTGACCACAGGAACCAGCGCCATTTGGGCGGAACCGAAGGTGCCGCTGGACCGCTCGCAGTTCGAATTAAACCAGGTATGGTACACCTCGAAAGACCACACCCGTGTGCCTATGTTTCTCTTTCACAAGAAGGGCCTGGAGCTGGACGGCGCCAATCCGGTGATTTTAACGGGTTACGGCGGGTTCAACCTGAGCGAGACACCCAGGTATTCGGCGTCCTCTCTGCTATGGGCGGAACATGGCGGGATCGTGGCGCTGCCCAATCTGCGCGGCGGCGGTGAGTTTGGCGAGAAATGGCACCAGGCCGGAATGCTCGGGAAAAAGCAGAATGTATTCGATGACTTCATCGGGGCGGCGGAGTATCTGATCGCCAACAAATACACCAGCGCGGGAAAACTCTCGATCCGCGGTGGAAGCAATGGTGGCCTGTTGGTTGGGGCGGCGATGACGCAGCGGCCGGATCTCTTTCAGGCCGTCGTATGCCTCTATCCCCTGCTGGACATGTTGCGGTATCACAAGTTTCTGGTTGCGCCCTACTGGGTGCCGGAATATGGCAGCGCAGACAATCCGGATCAGTTTGGATACCTCGCCGCGTATTCGCCGTATCAGCGTGTTGTGAAAGACGTCAAATACCCTGCGGCTCTGTTCATCACCGGTGATGGAGACACGCGCGTGGCTCCGCTGCACGCCCGCAAGATGACGGCGCGATTGCAAGCGGTGAAGGGCTCGGAACGCCCGGTTCTTCTCCTGTACGATACCAAGTCTGGACACTCCGGCGGACGCCCGGTTAGCAAACTCATCGAGGAAGATACGGACATCCTGAGTTTCTTGTTTTGGCAATTGGGCGCGTCGCAAGGAAATTGATTCGAATCGGCGAATCAAAGGAACGTCCCGCTTCGCGATGCGGCGCGTTCTTCGCGGATTCACGGGACGCGAAAAGCGCCTACTTACTGTGAATTCAGCAAATTTGAGACGCTGCTACCTGGACGCTTGAACTTCGCCGAGGCGCTTCAAGCGATCGCGCAGGCGGCGCTGCAGCGGCATTGGCGTGTTGGGATTGAAGGCCACAAGATACCAGAGCGGCTGGCTGCGATCTTTGCTGAGCCACGTCAGCGTCGGTGCATCCGCGTTCGGATGCCGGGCGACGTTTTCCCGGATCGCGCCGTACTGGTGCTTGGCCAGTTTGCCCAGTGTTTTCGAATTGGCTCGCGGGTGCTCGCTGATCAGCCGGAGCAAATAAAAATCTTCCTCCGGAGCCTGTTTCACTAATTTCTCCAGCATTTCCGGCTTGGCATCCGAGCTTAGGACCAAGCCAATTTTTTCATCCCATGCCGTGTTGATCTGATTCAATTCCCTTGTCCTCGCGTGAATCAGTTCTTCCAGCATGCGCCGCTCCTGCTGCGCGCGCGCGATCGGCAGATCCGTGCCTTCGAGGGAGTCGAGAACGCGGAGAAGATGCTGCCTCTCCCCAAAAACAATCTGCGTGGTGCGGGAGACCGCGCCCTTTTCCCTTTCCTTATGCTGTACCAAGTCGGACCGTCGCATTGTTCGGCTGCTCCAGGCCAATCCCTTCCCAAGCTTTTCGAGGGACCGGACGTTTACCGCAATGTTCGAAAGACACGCCACAGAAGGCGCAGGAGTCGCATCTTTGTGGCTTCAGCGGATTATGTTCCGCGTGCGCGATGCGGTAAAGTTTGGTGCGTGCCGGATGTGCCCGATGTGCAACTCCGGCTTGAGGAGTCCCGCGAACGGAACCGGCGCGAACCCGGAGTTCCCGCGGTAGCCGTTTTCATTCGAATTCGACGCAGGTGCGAATTCAGCGAAGGAACCAGATGATGTCGGCATTTCAGGAACACAAAGAAGAGCTGGAGCATTTCGAACAGATGTTCGGGCGCGAACGGGGGCGGCTGGCCGTGTCGCTGGACAGAATCACGAACGCGCTTGTTCTTGTGGGGCAGCATGGAGTGTACTGCACCAGCCAGCGGAATCCGATGGTTCCGGCGATGGACCTGCGCATGATCAACCAGGAGCTGGTTCACGCGAAAGAGCAGGTGCAAGCGGTGATGGAAGAATTGCGGCGCGCAAAAACGCCGGGAAGTTAGCGCGCCCGGCATTTTCAACAAATCTTCAGCGCAATTTTTTCGCGGGTATCTGACGGGAATTTCGCCGGCGTTCCACATAAGTTCCGTGCAATTGCTCCACTTCTCCGCCGATTACGGGTTAACCTGCAAAAAAGGATTTAAGTGCCGCTCGTCGCCGATGGTCGTGGCCGGACCGTGGCCCGGATACACGATCGTCTCATCCGGGAGCCCCATCAGTTTTGTGCGCAGGGAATCCATGATCTGGTCCATGGAACCGCCCCACAGATCCGTGCGGCCGATGCTGCCGGCAAAAAGCGTGTCTCCGGAAAAAAGTTGCGGCGACGGAACGGCGATTTTCCCGGCGTCATGCGGAAGATAGAGCGAGACGCTGCCGGGGGTATGGCCTGGTGTGTGAATGACCTGCGCCTCGAACGGCCCCCAGTGCAGAACGTCGCCTTCCTTCAGCAACTGATCGACGTCGGTGAGTTCGGGCGTGAGGACGCCCAGAAAAGCGGCCTGCATTTCCATGGCCTGATAAAGAGGCAGATCGTCGCGATGCATGAGCACGGGGGCACCCGTATATTGATGGAGCTTGCTCAAACCGCCGACGTGATCAATATGAGCGTGAGTGCTGACGATCGCTTTCACATTGAGCTTGTGGCGGCCGATAAGGTCCAAAATGCGCGTCACCTCGTCGCCCGGATCAACAACCAGGGCTTCGCGAGTGACGGGGTCCCCAATGATGGAGCAGTTGCACTGCAGCAGGCCCACCGGAACGGTGATGTGGATCAATCCCTCCGTGGCGGCATTAAGAGTGGGCAGAGCTTCGCTCATGCACTGAAGTATAGCATCGGAAATGAACGGATTTGCGGGCGGCGCTGCATGCCCCGCGGCGCAGTTTGATAGACTGGATGCGGGGAAAATGGAGGACGCGTGGAAATGGCTTCTCCCGGCACATCGCTGAACACTCCACTGGCCGCGACGCACCTGGGTGCGGGCGCCCGGATGGGCGTGTGGTTCGGATGCGCCCTGCCCGATGATTTTGGTGACGCGGCGGCTGAGTATCGCCATGCGCGCCAGAGCGTCGCGCTGATCGACAAGAACTACCGCGCCTATCTCGGATTCACCGGGCCCGACCGAGTGCGCTACCTGAACGCCATTCTGACGAACAACATCAAGGATCTTCCCGCGGGACAAGGCAACGTTTCGCTGCTGCTGAATCCACAGGGGCACATTCTTGCGGAAATCGAAACGTACTCCCTTGCGGACAAACTCTTTTGCATGTCGTACGCCATGATTCGCGAGCGGCTGATCGCGTGGCTGGATAAATACATCATCATGGACGACGTGACGCTGACGGACGAAACGGAGCGGTACGGCGCGCTGGCGCTGGAAGGGCCGAAGGCCGCCGCAGTGGTCCGTGAAGTGTCCGGCGTTGACATCGGGCCGCTTGGCGAACTTTCCTCTCATGATGGCGCAGTCGGATCGGTTCCCTGCCGCATCGTGAAACGCTCGCCGGGAGGAGTTGCCGGCGGCGAGTTCATTGTGGACCGGGAGAAGCTCGCGGAACTTTGGCGGATTCTGCTGGAAGCCGCGAGAAGACAGGGGGGCGGGCCGATGGGCTACACGGCGCTGAGTGCGCAGCGGCTGGCGCTGGGCGCGCCGTGGTTTGGCTACGACTTCGGAGAAAAGCAGATTCCGCACGAGGCGGGATTGCAGGACAGCCACATCAGCTATACCAAGGGCTGCTACACGGGACAGGAAATCGTGGAGCGGGTGCGCTCGCGCGGACAAGTGAACCGGCAGCGCGTTGAATTGGCCTTTTCCGGCGACGCGGTGCCGCAAGCGGGGGCGGTTCTGACGGTGGACGGTAAAGAAGTTGGCTACGTGACGCGAGCGGCGAAGATTTGGGATCCCTCGCGGGTCATCGGCATGGGCTACGTCCGCAGAGAGGCAAGCGCGGTGGGAAGCACGTTGCAATGGGCGCAGGGTACGGCGACCGTGGCGCGGTTCCCGATTTGACGACTCGAGAACGTCTTGAAAGATTCCGGCTAGAGACAACATAGCTGCATCTCCGGTGGCGGAAGTCCATGAGACTTCACCGGAGTCCAAAATGCGGACCGGGATGCCCCGTACCCCCCACCCCCCACTTTCTGTAAGTGCGGATTCTACAGGGGTTACGGGAGAATTTTTCGTAAGTGCGGATTCTAAAGGGGTTATAAGTCCTTTGTTTCCCGCAGATCCGAGGGGTGCTCGTAAGTGCGGATTATAAAGGAGTTGCGGGAGAGGGGTCTCGGAAGTGCGGATTGTAAAGGACTTAGAGGTGTCTAAGGAAGCAAAGGAGGTAAAGGATGTAAAGGAAAACGCACGAGCAGCGAAATAGCGGGGAGGCAGAAGAGAATGACCGGACTGGTGTCTCAGAATCAAAGAACATATTACCACATGATTACGGTCGCTGTCAAGGAAAAGTTGTAAGTGCAAGTGTCTGAATGGATTGCGGGGGATGCAGGCAAATGAGGGCCTATGCTCGGCTCCTTTCTTCCGAGCCCTGGTCGTTCTAACAAAAACCAAGTTTACCCGGTCGAAGGAGCCGGCGACGTCATCTAATCAGCGTTCGTGCCAGTGGACGCGCGATTGGCGCGACAGGAAAGGATCTGCGGAGATGAAGGTGGTTTCAGTGAACGCTGGACTCCCCCGAGAGGTAACGTGGCACGGAAGAAGCGTAACCACGGCGATCTACAAGCAACCTGTCGAAGGCCGCGTCGCTTTACACAAGCTCAATCTGGATGGCGACCGTCAAGCCGACCTCAGCGTACACGGAGGCGAGCACAAAGCCGTTTACTGCTACCCGATGGCGCACTACGGCTACTGGAAGAAAGAGTTGCCCGGCCGGGAATTGCCGATGGCTATTTTTGGAGAAAACTTCACCACGGATGGCTTGCTGGAAGACGCAGTCCATCTGGGCGACCAGTTCGCTGTCGGTTCCGCGGAAGTGGCCGTGACGCAGCCGCGCCTCCCTTGCTACAAACTGGGCGTCAGATTTCAGGCGGACGACATGGTAAAGCGATTCCTCGCGAGCGGCCGGACCGGTTTCTACCTCGCGGTCACGCGTGAGGGAGAAGTCGGCGCCGGCGATGAGATCAAGGTGATTGCCAGAGACCCAAACGCCGTTCCAGTTTCAGAAATCACGCGGCTGTATATCGCGAAAAGGTACGGAGAGGAAGACGTGACGTCGGTGCGGCGTGCCTTGCGAGTTGCCGCCTTGCCGGAGAGTTGGAAGGCGTACTTCCGGGAGCGGCTGCAGAAGATGAATGTTTGAATGCAGGACGGCGGCATGCCCCCGATGGTGGAACCGGAATTAAAAAGTAAGAGTGAAGAGGGCAGAGAAAGGCAGCCCTCCGACAAGGTCGGAGCGCACGGGAAGCAGTGCCACCCTTGCAAAACCTGCAAGGATGGCCACCCAACAGCGTCTTAGCGCAGCACGAGTCGGCCACCCGCCCTTCTAGTTTTTTCTCTCGCTTGCGGCACAGGGAGAGTCCTCAGAGAATACCTGGCAATAGCGGAGTTGACGTTCAGACGCGTGAGCACGACAATGCTGGCAGGGCATATGCATCTTCAACAAACGAAGCGAGCCAGCATCGAATCAGGTGGTCCACAATATTTTTTTCACAAACTCTCGGGTCCAGTCAAAACATATCTTCGTTCGGAGGGTGCTGTTAGAGTTGCACTTGTTACTCCATACGGGGCTACCAAAACCGATTATTTCGCTGTCAGTACCGACAAGAAATTGGACGCAAAGCAAATGCCTATTCCTGGAAAAGTCGGGCACGACAGAATCCAACAAGGGCACGCGGCTCAAAGCATCGGCGAAGCGATCAGATTCTGGTACAAATTGCCCACAGGCAACTTTGAACGGATCGACGTGGACATCGACATACGAGACGACGCATTCTATCTGACACCGTTGAACTGCAAATATGCGGGGCGAAGCACCAGGAAACAGATTCCCACTGTTGATCGGCCGCTAACCTTTAACACCTCTTATGTGAGTCCGTTTTGGAAATTACAGCTTCAAGAGGTTGACAAAAAGAATCGAGGAATCGTTGCTTGGTCCCTTAGTGAAATCTGTCGGATCGTTAAGGACCACATGCCAACGAGTAGGCTCGCACACATTCAGGAGCCTGATATTCTTCGGGCATCCGGTCCCCTCAAGCATCTAGGCATGAGTCTCGGGGGATACGTCGGCAAGGGGTATGACTGCGTGACGGAGTTTTCATTTTCGCCGTACCCCACATATGCCGTTCCTGTGGAAATAAAGCGCAACAGCTCCGGTTTTACTTATCAGCAGAGGAAGTACGGAAAAGACGAACTGTCAAGGGCGGTTCTCCTCTGTGCCATTCACGACCACACACAATTGCCAAAGAATATTGACGTTATCGAGCTTCAAGCTCTCTGCGCGCATTCCAAGGAGTTTCAGGCCAAGTGACAAATAGCAAGTACAACGAGATTTTACCAATTGAGGCGACGATCCCAGCAGACAGGCAAAGCGCCAGGCGCCATTATGGGGTCCACCCTTATTTCACCCGTCGTCCCCACAACGTGGTGCGACAGTATATTCTGCACTATTCGAAAGAGCATGATCTTGTGTTAGACCCGTTTGGGGGGTCTGGTGTCACCGCCATCGAGGCTTTCTTAGAGAACAGGGTCGGAATTCAGAATGATATAAATCCCCTTGCGAACTTTATCTCCCAGGGAATCGTAGATCTTGCGAAAGGTGATATCGCTGAGTACGAGCGCGCGCTGGCAAACCTAAGAGAAGGATGTCAATCAAAACTGCACGAATTAGACTTACTATCCGAGGACGAGATAAAGGCATTCACGAAGAGATTCGAGATGCCTGAGAATTTAGAGCTTCCGAAGAACGCAGATGTCCGCACATATCGAGAGCTCTTCTCATACCGACAGTTGGCGGCCCTGGCATTTCTGCGACACTTCATTGATCGAATTGAAGACACCTACCCCAAGAAGGCAATGCTTCTCGCCTGGTCCGCCTCTCTGGCAAAGCTAAACCGAACATTCCTTTCAGCGGAAGGTCGTGCCGAATCTAGGGGTGGTTCAAGTATTTTTAGTATTTATAGATATAAGGTTGCCAAAGAACCAGTGGAACTCCCACCATGGAAGACCTTCGAGGAACGCGCACAGAACGTAATAGCAGCCAAGGCCGAGATCGACAAAGTTATTGAGTTTAAGCGTCGGACGTCCGGTTGGTCGGGCGAGTTTGAGATTCACGCGAAAAATATAGATGATCTGAGTAAGGATTTGGGACGGAAAGTAGATTATATATTTACCGATCCTCCTTATGGAGGTCACATTTCCTACTTAGATCTGTCAACCCTGTGGAATTGCTGGCTAGGCTCGATGCCAAGCAGAAAAATACGACAAGCCGAACTAATTGTCGGGGGAGACCTTGACCTTACCGAAAGTACCTATGTGGACAGATTAAAAAAGAGCATCAAAGATTGCATTAATATGCTCAAGAAAGACAAATGGTTATCCGTAGTGTTTCAACACTGGAACACAGCTTACTTCGACGCAATTCTTACATCGGCGGCACAGGCTGGGGCGGATCTTCGTGCGGCGGTTCCTCAGGTAGGCGACACCATTTGGTCCATGCACAAGAAGAAAGGAAACGAGTCTGTTTTGGCGGGTGAGTTAATACTTACGTTCTGCAAGACGGGCAAACCAATGAAAGTGGGGACGCAGGCCAAAGATTTTGATATTGAGGACGCGATGGCCAAAATCCTGTCAAAAGCTGACACCAAGGTGTTGTATGGGGAAAACCTTTTTAACCAACTGATTTTGGCGGCGTGGCATGGGCAGGCCATCGGTTCCTTGCATATCACTAAGAACGATTTCATCGAGATCATCAGGCGCCATGGCTGGGAGTATGACGCGGCGAAGCATCACTGGGTAAAGAACCAGTTCGAAACTATGCTTTTTGGCTAGGATTTTTCCCGGGAGACTAACCCCTCAGGCGGTTGGCGCGGGGAAAAGCCTCGCGGGTGGGCCAGGCTTTTGCGTTGGATGGCGCACCCTTTGTGGTCTGGCTTTACAAAAGGTGCGCTTTTTGACTTTGTATTTTCCTTGTTCGTGACCCGTGCTCAGCGCGCGGGGCGGAGAGGCCTCTTCGCCGCATGCTACGATGCCAAGAAGACCATCTTCACCAGCGCGCAAGGAACCGGCGATGAACATCGAAATCCGTGATGCCGCTTTGGAAGCCAGAATCAAGAAGCAGCTCCAAGCAACCGGCTCCGCCACCGTCGAGGAAGTGTTGCACCGCTTGCTCGAAACTCAGGAGGAACAGGACCGCTGGCTTTCGGAGAACCGGGAAACGATCAACGCAAAGATTCGGTGCGGCATCGAGCAACTCGACCGCGGCCAGGGAATCCCCGAAGACCACCTCGATGCTCACCTGGCGGACCTGAAAGCCAAGCCTGAATGACACGGCGCTACGTTCTTGCGCCGGAAGCCGCGCTCGACCTCGTCCAGATCTGGCGCTACATCAAGAAGCAAAGCAGCGTTGAAATCGCGGACCGCGTTGAGTCGGTCGGGGTAAACGTCCACGCGCAAGGATGGGCGAGCCAAAGGCCTCTTTGCAGGGCGAATGTCAACGAGGAGCGATAGAGGAGTTGACGGCGGAGGACCCGGCACGTAAAATTGTGTTGCACGCGGAATTGTGCAACCATGAAAACAAATGTCACTTTGAAGCTCGACGCTGAGATTCTGAAACAGGCGCGGATCCTGGCTGCGGAAGAAGGCAGTTCGATCAGCCGGCTCCTTGCCGCCAAGCTCGAGGAACTGGTGCGAGAACGTAAGGGATATGATCGCGCTCGAAGGCGGGCTGTGGCGCGGCTCCGCGTAGGGCTGGATCTGGGCTGGACAGCTCCCCGTTCGCGCGGCGAACTGCATGAGCGATAAGTGCTTTGTTGACACCAACATTCTGCTGTACGCCCACGACCTCAGCAAGGGAGCGAAACACGAACGGGCGCGAGCGCTGATCGAAAAGCTCTGGGATACCGGTGGCGGGGTATTGAGCACACAGGTTCTCCAGGAACTTTGCATCAGTTTGCGCCGCAAGACTGCGCGTCCGTTGTCCGTCGAGGAGACTCGCAAGCTGATCGAGGATTATTCAAGCTGGGACATCGTGGTGAACACGGCAGAATCCGTCCTGCAAGCACTGGACATCGAATTGCGATACATGATTTCGTTTTGGGATGCGCTTATTGTTCAAGCGGCGACGAGGTGCGGCGCTGCGGTGCTGTACTCAGAAGACCTAGCAGACGGGCAGAATTATGGTGCGGTTCGGGTGATTAATCCATTGAAATGAGGCCAGTCGACAGGTGACAGTTGAAAGTTAAAAGCTGAAAGGAAGGAAAAGCGGAGGTTCTACGATGCTGGCAGGGTATCTCGCTCTCACGGTGGCGGCGCTCTTCACGGGCGCGGCGTTCTACGTTAGCTTAGCCGAACAGCCGGCGCGGCTTGGACTGGACGATTGCGCGCTGCTTGCTGAGTGGAAGCCCGCCTACAAACGCGGATTTGCGATGCAGGCTCCGCTGGCGATCCTGGGGTTCGTTCTAGCGGTTGTGGCATGGCGGCGGACAGGCAGGCCCGTGTTCTTTGTTGGAGGGATACTGATGCTGGCAAACTGGCCGTGGACCGTGTTCGGCATCATGCCGACCAGCAAGGCGCTGATGGAGACAGAGCCGGAGCAAGCGGGCCCACCGAGCCGCGTGCTGATGGTGAAGTGGAATCGCCTGCACGCGGTCCGGACGGCGCTGGGAGGCCTGGCGATCGTAGCGTTCCTGATCGCGCTGCTGGCCAAGTGACCTGCGAACGAGCGGCACTAGTTTGCCTTAGAGGACAGCATGCCAGGAGAGGATATCACTTCACAAAAGGTCGAGGGCCATTTTAAGGGCGCGGTCGAGTTCGGCGAGTTTTGCGGGGCTGAGCGAGCCCAAGTAGTGGGTGAGATCGGCTTTGCGCAAGCTGACCAGGTTGTCGCACATGATCCAACTGTGGTGCTTCAAGCCTTCGTCGGGACCGACGGAAACTTGCGTGGAGAGCGCTTCTCCGCTGGTAAAGACGGGCGCGCAGATGACGGTAGAAAACCGGGAGTCGATCAGGACCTGGCGGCTGACGACCACGAAGGCGCGGTACTCCTTGGGATCTCCGCCCGGTTTATGGACGCGGTAGAGTTCGCCACGGTTCATGAAAAGTCCCCAGTCATCAGCGTTCAGTTGTCAGATGCGGGAAGAAAGCTGCCCAACCGCGTTTCCGCGTTCAGCCGGCGGAGGCCTGGTAATCGAGCACTTCTTCTGCTTCAAGATTCAGGCGGGCGGCGGCGCGATTGATGCGGGCAAGATCGCGGGCGTGCCGGGCGGCACGCGCACGGTCGCGCAGGTATTTGCGGAGCACGCGCTCGATGAAGGCCGATCGGGAGTGTTTCGAGCCGGCAAGGCGGTCCAGCTCCGCGAGGAGATCCTTTGAAAGTGTGATAGAAGTCTTCTCTTTCATACCACCATTGTACTACCACAGTGTGGAACTGGCAATCGACGCGAGGTGCAGTGGGCAGGGCCGGAAGGACGGCGGGTGGGCTGGAGGCGGGATCGAGAGCTATTGGCAGGAGAGATTCGGCGCTGTAGGATGGCAACCGCCTCAGCAGGAGGAACCGATGGCCAGAAAGAGCAGATTAACGCGAGTGGCAGTGAAAATCGGGGCGGCCATGGGCAAAGCGGATCGCCGGGCTCATAAGGTTGCCAAGGCAGGAGCGCTCGCGAAAAAAGAACTCGAGGGCCTGGCGAAGCAAGTGGACGTCCTGAAGCGTCAATTGCAGAAGAGCACGAAGCGTCTCAAACGCGCCCTGACTTAAATTGGGAAAGCAGATCCCTTCCGTTTGACGCTGGAATTGCGGGCGGAAGAATCAGGAACGGCTTTTGCGGGCCAGTTTCGAGGTGAGATGGAGAATCAGCTTGCGGTCGCTTTCGCTCATGCGCGCGAGAAGATCCTGCAACTGCTTAAAGAAGTCCGCCCCTTCGCCTGAGGCGCCCCATGCCTCGTTACCGGCTTTGAGGCTCTCGGGGAGCGATGGAGGGTTGGGCGGCTCATTCCCGTCGTAAAACAATTGGTAGAGGGGAACTTCAAGAGCATTGGCCATCTTTTCGAGGGTCTCGATGCTGGGGACGGTATGGCCATGCTCGATTCGCGAGACGTAAAAGCGCTTCAGGCCGGTGCGTTCCTCGATGTCACCTTGCGTAAGGTCTTTCTGCAAACGCAGAGCGCGTAACCGCTGTGCAATCATCATACTGCTGTTCTTTATAACACGGCAGAAAGCAAACCCAGAATGGGATTTAGCCTGCGTTCGGAAGCGCAGGCGGGTTGCGCGTTAGGAAGGGGGTCATTCGAATTCGCGGCGAGGGGCGGACTGGTCTGAACCGACGCGGCCCGCGGCGATATCCGCTTTGAAATAATTTTCACCCTTGATCGGGGAATCCGCCAGACGGCGGAGCATGGCGATCTGCCCGATGTGATTGAGCGCGTCGGCGACGGGACCCTGGAAAAGGCCTTCGACCGGCTCGTGGAGCGGTTGGGCGGAGCCGAGATAACCGTCGAACTTTTTTATGGCGGCAAAGAAGCGCTCGACTTCAGCGTTCCATGGCAATGGTGCGGAGTCATGCCAGGTCTGCTTGCCCTGGGCGATGGAAAGCGTCCACTCAAAGAGATCGCCCATGTGAACGAGAATTTGCGCGGGCGTGCGCGTCTTATCGCCGATGTGGAAGCTGGCGAAATGATCGGGAGCGCCGCGCAGTGCTTTGCCACCGCGGTAGGCGACGGTGGCGACAGTGTGACGGAGAAATTGGCGGGCCGGATCAGATGTTGTGGTCATGCGGCGATTCCCTTCTCTCATCAAAGTTTGACGCTGTGCATTATAAGGCCCGTCTTGCGGAGCCGGCTCAGGCCGCTAATTTTGCACAGCTGTCCACAGATTTTCACAGGGATACGGTGAGAATTCGATTGACGACGCGAAGGAGAAGCACTAACTTTACGCCAGATTGGACCGGGAAGCGTAAAAACTTTACGGCTCAGTTAAAAGAGGGCGCAACAGCTTAACGGCTGGTGCGCCCTCAATTTTTTTGCGGCCACGCAGAAAACCGTGACCTCCAAAGCGGTGGGCTACGGAGCTATTGCTTGGTGTAGACGCGGACGTAGTCAACGAGCATTTGCTGCGGGAAGACGGTTGTGCTGTCAGGCGAGCCCGGCCAACTGCCGCCGACCGCGACGTTGAGGAGAATGAAGAAGGGGTGGTCGAAAACCCAGGCGCCGCCCGCAGGCCACTGGGAAGAAGTAAACGTGGCGTAGAGATTGGTATCCACGTAAAAGCGGATCGTGCCGGGTTCCCACTCGACAGCATAAAGGTGAAAATCGCTGCCAAAATTATGACCGGCCGGCAGACTAAACAGGGCGGAGAGATCGCTCGTCGGAGCAGATGTGCTCGGACCATGGAGGGAGCCGTGAACCGTGCCGGGCTCCTTGCCGATGTTTTCCATGATGTCGATCTCGCCGCACTTCGGCCAGCCGACGGAAGTAATGTCATTGCCGAGCATCCAGAAGGCGGGCCACATTCCCTGCCCGGCGGGAATCTTGATGCGAGCTTCGAAGCGGCCATAGGCCTGGCTGAATAGACCCTGGGTTTTCAGGCGAGCCGAAGTGTAATTGCGAGTCACGCCGTCGGCACCGGTGTAGGCCTCCTGTTGCGCGGTGATGACGAGATTGCCGCCCTTGATTTGGGCGTTCTGAGTGCGATTCGTGTAGTATTCGAGTTCGTTGTTGCCCCAGCCATTGCCGCCGATATCGTAAGTCCATTTAGAAGAATCAGGTGAGGATCCATCCGGGCCGCTGAATTCATCACTCCAAACGAGTTTATAGTTTGCGGGAGGCGGAGGTTGGAGAGTCGGGCCTCCGCCGCAACTGAGCGGCGTGAAGGCCAAGGCGAGGAGGGGCAGAACGAAGCCGGAATGAAGTCGGAACGGCCGCTTCCTGTTTGACATTTGCGTCCCTCGGACGAAGAGAATGTGCGCCGGTTTGCGGCTCTCAAGCGAGATTCAGCAC
>WNFP01003002.1_pt1 | contig 18714 bp, 18 predicted proteins | sample 5400201 | NCBI WGS metagenome assembly WNFP01 (sample SAMN13153355, study PRJNA577476) | soil metagenome | isolation source: 115 cm saprolite under Madrone tree | place: USA:California | collected 2016-06-14 | reverse complement strand
CTCCCCACCTTCTCGCTTCAAGTCGCTGACGTTCGCCCCGCGGGCACGCGAGCCGTGTTCGATCTGTCAGTCAACGATCTCCATGCCTTCGTGGCCGGCACGGTAATTGTCCACAACTGTATCGGCAACTCCGGCCCGCTGAAGCCGGAGATCTCGGCCGCCGTCAAGGCGGGTGATCTGACGGGCTGCGCGGTGCTGTCCGGCAATCGCAACTTCGAGGGCCGTGTGCATCCGGAAGTGCGCATGAACTTCCTCGCCTCCCCGCCGCTGGTGGTGGCGTATGCGCTCGCCGGCACGCTCGACCTGGACCTCACCACCGAGCCGCTCGGTACCGGCACGGACGGCAAGCCGGTGCATCTTGCGGACATCTGGCCGAGCGATGCGGAGGTGCAGGCCCTGATGTTGCGTTCCATCGACTCGCAGATGTTCCGTGACAGCTACGCCAGCGTGTTCAAGGGTGATGAACACTGGGCGAATATCAAAGTGCCGGCCGGCCAGCGCTACGCCTGGGACGCGGCCTCCACCTACGTGAAGAACCCGCCGTACTTCGACGCTATGACCATGACACCCCCGCCGCTGCGCGACGTGCGGGGCGCGCGCGCGCTGGCGGTGCTCGGCGACTCGGTCACCACCGACCACATCTCCCCCGCCGGCAACATCGCCAGGAGCAGCCCGGCGGCGCGTTATCTGGTCGAACAGGGCGTGGCGCCTGCGGACTTCAACTCCTACGGCGCGCGCCGCGGCAATCACGAGGTCATGATGCGCGGCACGTTTGCCAACATCCGGCTGCGCAATCTGCTGGTGCCCGGGGTCGAGGGCGGCGTCACCGTGCACCTGCCCGATGGCGAACAGGGCTCCATCTACGACGTGGCCATGCGCTACCGCAAGGACGGTACGCCGCTCGTGGTGCTCGCCGGCCGCGAGTACGGCACTGGTTCCTCGCGCGACTGGGCGGCCAAGGGCACGATGCTGCTCGGGGTGAAGGCGGTGATCGCCGAGAGCTTCGAGCGCATTCATCGCTCGAATCTCATCGGCATGGGCGTCGCCCCGTTGCAGTTCCGGCCCGCACAGAACGTCGCCTCGCTGGGACTCACCGGGCGCGAGGTGTTCGAGATCACGGGTCTGAGCCGCGCCGATGCGGGTGAGGTCACCGTCAGCGCCACCCCGCAAAAGGGCAAAACCGTACAATTTACCGCCCGCCTGCGCATCGACACGCCGAAGGAGCGCGAGTACTACCGGCACGGCGGGATCCTGCCGTACGTACTGCGCCAGCTGGCCTCAGCGGGCAGCGCCGCCTGACCGATTCCGGCGCTACCGGCAGAGCGCCGGAGGGCCCGCGCCAGGCGCCGGGACGAGTGCTCGCGCTGTTCGATCTCGATGGCACCATCACGCGCCGCGATACGCTGCTGCCGTACGTGGGGGGGTTTCTGCTGCGCCACCCGGCGCGCCTTGCGCGGCTGCCGCGCCTGCTGCCGGCGTTGGCGCGCTGGCTGCTGCGGCGCGCCGATCGCGGCGAGCTCAAATCCGCGCTTCTGCAGGCGACACTGGGCGGCTGTCGCCGCGCCGAAGTGGACGCCTGGACGGCGCAGTTCGTATCAGGGCTCCTCAGGCAGGGACTGTTCGGCGATGCCCTGGGGGCGATCGCCCGACACCGCCGCCAGGGCGATGCGCTGGTGCTGCTGAGCGCCAGCACCGATCTGTATGTTCCGGCCATCGGCCAGGCACTGGGGTTCGGGGAGGTCCTGTGCACGGGAGTGGAGTGGGACCAGGACCGGCTGGTGGGAAGGCTCACGACCCCGAACCGTCACGGTGTGGAAAAGGTCCGTTGTCTTGCGGCGCTGCGCGCGCGCCATCCGCAGCTGCCGATCACCGCGTATGGCAACACACCCAGTGACCTCGCGCACCTCGGCCTCGCCGACCGCGGCATTCTGGTAAATGGCACACGGCACGCCCGGCGCGCGGCCAGGCGCGCGGGGGTCGACTGCCGCGTGTGGCGCTGAAGCGCGCGCGGGGCGCGAGCGCCGTGGCGAGGGCATGGTGTGACCTTTTGGCGCGCCGGCCGGTCTACTGTTCACGGAGGTTAGTTATGCTCACGCGCGCACCAAGCATCGCCGCATCCGAGATCACCCCGCCGGAGGTCTACTTCAACCGGCGCACGCTGCTGGCCGGCGCGCTGGCGAGCGCTGCGAGTGCCTGGCTGCCCGCCGGGGAAAGCGCGCCACCGCCCGAAGCGGCGCTGAGTTACGCGCGCAATCCGCAGTATTCCGTCAGCGAGGCGCCCAACAAGTTCGAGGAAATCGCCGGCTACAACAATTTCTACGAGTTCGGCACCGACAAGGAATCCCCCGGCAAATACGCACACACTCTCAGGACCCGACCCTGGAGCGTGACGGTGCAGGGCGAGGCGGAGGTGCGCGGCCGGTTCAACCTCGAGGACCTGCTCAAAGGGCAGGCGCTCGAGGAACGCATCTATCGATTCCGCTGCGTCGAGGCGTGGTCGCTGGTGGTGCCATGGATCGGCTTTCCCCTGAGCGACCTGCTGGCGCGCTTCAAACCCACCTCCAACGCAAAGTACGTCGAATTCAAGACGCTGTACGATCCGGGTCAGATGCCGGGACAGCACTCAGCGGTACTCAACTGGCCGTACGTGGAGGGACTGCGCATCGACGAGGCGATGCACCCGCTCACCCTCATGGTGGTCGGACTCTATGGCAGGGTTCTGCCCAACCAGGACGGCGCGCCGCTGCGCCTCATCGTGCCCTGGAAGTATGGCTTCAAGAGCATCAAATCGATCGTGCAGATCGGCTTCAGTGCGCGACAACCCAACACCGCCTGGAACGTCGCTGCTCCGCAGGAGTACGGGTTCTACGCCAACGTCAACCCGCAGGTCGATCATCCACGCTGGAGTCAGGCCAGCGAGCGGCGCATCGGCGCGCCGTTCCTGGCCGCACGGCAGCCGACGCGGCCCTTCAATGGCTACGCCGCGCAGGTCGCGAGCCTCTATCAGGGCATGGATCTGCGGCGCTACTTTTGAACGTCACGCAACGCTATCGCTACCTCTACAAGCCCCTGGTGTTCGTCGCAGGCATCGCGCCGCTCGCCTGGATGATCTGCGGCGCGCTGCAGCTGTTCGGCGCCAGCCTGGGTGCCGACCCGGTGAAGAAGCTGGAGCACGAATGCGGCAAGACCGCGCTCAACTTCCTGCTGCTCACCCTCAGCGTGACCCCGGTGAGGACCCTCACCGGCCTGCCGCAGCTGCTGCGGCTGCGGCGCATGCTCGGATTGTTCGTGTTCTTCTATGCCGTGGTGCACTTCACCGTCTACCTGGTGCTCGATCTGGAGCTGAACTTAGCTCTGGTGGGGGCCGATATCGTGAAGCGCCCCTACATCACCATCGGCTTCACCGCGCTGCTGCTGCTGGTGCCGCTGGCGCTCACTTCCACCAACGGCATGATGCGGCGCCTGGGCCGCCGCTGGCAGAGCCTGCACCGCCTCATCTACCTGATCGCGGCTCTGGCGGTGTGGCATTTCTACTGGCAGGTGAAACGCGACGTGCGCGAGCCGCTCCTCTACATCGGAATCCTCGCGCTGCTGTTCGCGTATCGCCTGGTACGCTGGCGCGCGCGCAGCGCGCCGCGCGGCGCGCGCGCGACCCCGGCGCCGGCGGCAGTCACATCGAGGTCCGGATCTGCCACAGCTCCGGAAAGAACTTGAGCTCCAGCGCCTTGGCGAGATAGGAAACGCCGCCGGTGCCGCCGGTGCCGGGCTTGTAGCCGATGATGCGCTCGACGGTTTTCAGGTGATGGCAGCGCCACAACTGGAAATTGTGGTCGAGGTCCACCAGGCGCTCGGCGAGCTCGTACAGGTCCCAGCCCGTTTCAGCGTTGTGGTACACGCCGAGCCAGGCGCCGGCCACCTGTTTGCTGGCCTGGTAGGGCGCGCTGAAATCCCGCGACAGGTAGTCCTGCGGAATCCCGTAACCCCGGCGGCTCAGCAGCCGCAGCACCTCGTCGTACAGCGACGGCGCGGCCAGTGCGCGTTGCAGCGTCTCGTGTGCGAGCGCGTCGCGCTGGTGTACGGCGACCATCTCGGCGTTCTTGTTGCCGAACAGGAACTCCAGCATGCGGTACTGCAAGGACTGGAACCCCGAGGAACGCCCCAGCGCGTTGCGAAACGCCGAGTACTCGAACGGCGTCATGGTCGACAGCACGTCCCACACCGAGATCAGCTGCGTCTGGGTGCGCGAGATACGCGCCAGCATCTTCAGCGCCGGATCGAGGTCATCGCGGCGCACGCACTCCAGCGCCGCGGTCAGCTCGTGCAGCATCAGGCGCATCCACAGCTCCGACACCTGGTGCACGATGATGAACAGCATCTCGTTGTGCTCGCTCGACAGCGGCTTTTGCGCCGCGAGCAGCTTGTCGAGCTGCAGGTATTCGCCGTAGGACACCGAGGACCCGAGGTCCCAGTGCACCGCTTCGTCGGCGAGCTCCACGCGCTCGGATTTGTCGTATTGACGGGTAGTCATACTTCCGATGGTACACGTCGCCTGCCGCGCGGCAACTTCGTGAGCGCAAAGGCTTAACGCCCGCAGGCGAAAATCCGCTAGGATCGCGCGCCAGTCCTCAAGGTAAGCGATCCGCGAATGCCGTGAGCAACGCCATCCTCGAAGTCCGCGAGCTCGTCAAGCAGTATCCGGCCACCCTTGCTGTGGCCGGGGTGTCGTTCAGCGTGCCGCAAGGCGTGTGCTTCGGCCTGCTGGGCCCCAACGGCGCCGGCAAGACCACCACCATCGAGATCATGGAGGGGATTTTGCCCCCGACCGCGGGCGAGGTGCGTTACCGCGGCGAGCCGCTCGGCAACCGCTTTCGCGAGGAAGCCGGTATCCTTTTCCAGAAGACCGCGCTGCAGGACTTTCTCACGGTGCGGCAAAGCATCGCGCTGTTCCGCGGACTTTACACCACGGGACTCGACGTCGATGAGGTCATCCGCCTGTGCGCGCTCGAGAAGCTCGCCGGGCGCGACAGCCGCAAGCTCTCCGGCGGCCAGCAGCAGCGGCTGCTGCTGGCGATCGCGCTCGTCAACGACCCCGCGGTGCTGTTCCTGGATGAACCCACCACCGGGCTCGATCCGCAGGCGCGCCGCAACTTCTGGGAGCTGATGCAGTCGATCAAGGCGCGGCGCAAGACCATCATCCTGACGACGCACTACATGGAGGAGGCAGAGCTGCTGTGCGATGAGATCGTCATCATGGACCGCGGCCGCATCATCGCCCAGGGCCCGCCGCGGCGCCTGCTGCACGAGCACTTCGCGGAGGTGCTGCTGGAGCTGCCACGCCAGGAGTTTCCGGCGGCGGCGCGCCAGCTGCCGCTCAATATCATCGACGCGAGCGATCGGGTGGAGATCAGCACCCACGACCTGGAAGCCACGCTACGCACCTTGCTGGAGGCGAAAGTGCCCCTTACCAACCTGCGCATCCGGCCGGCCAACCTCGAGGACCTGTTCCTGGAACTGACCGGCACGGAGTTGCGCCCATGATCAAGCGGCTGCTGTCGGTGCTGCACGCGCGCAACCTCGAATTCCTGCGCGACCGCGGCACGCTGGTGTTCACGCTGCTGCTGCCGGTCATGCTGGTGATCGGCATGGGATTCGTGTTCGGCGGCCCCGAGCGCCCGCTGTTCAAGGTGGGCGTGCTCGCCGGGCACCCGGACGGGCAGGCGCACCCGTTCCTGCGCGAGCGCTACGTCGAGTTCATCACCCTGCCGGATGAGAGCGAGGCGCTGCGCAAGGTCACGCATCAGCAGATCGACCTGCTGGTCGACCTGCACGCGCCGCCGCGCTACTGGGTGAACACCGATTCACCCAAGGGTTACATCGTGGAGAAGCTGCTGCTCGCCGCTGAGCCGGCCGCAGTCCGCCAGCCGGTCACCGGCGCAGCGGTCCGCTATGTCGACTGGCTGTTCCCGGGCATTCTGGGCATGAACATGATGTTCAGTTGCCTGTTCGGCGTTGGTTACGTGGTGCTGCGCTATCGCAAGAGCGGCTTCCTGAAGCGTCTGCACGCAACTCCTCTCACCGCCTTCGAGTTCCTCAGCGCACAGGTACTGTCACGGCTGGGGCTCATCCTGTTCGTCACGGCGATCCTGTACGCCGGCATCGGCGCCATCATTGGTTTTCACAACGCCGGCAACATGCTGTTGCTCGCGCTGTTGGGCGTAGTCGGCGCCCTGTCGATGATCGCCCTGGGGCTGACGATTGCGGCGCGCTTTTCCAGCGAGGAGCTGGTGGGGGGGCTGCTCAACGTGCTCACCTGGCCGATGATGCTGCTGTCGGGAATCTGGTTTTCGCTCGAAGGATCACCGCGCTGGGTGCAATGGGTGGCGCATGTCTTCCCCCTGACTCACGTGCTCGACGCCGCGCGCGCGGTGATGCTCGATGGCGCGGGCTTGCCGCAGATCGCGCCGAACCTGCTGTATCTGGCGGCCACCGCCCTCGCGTTCCTGGCGTTCGGGGCCTGGTCCTTCCGTTGGCGCATCGAGTAGGGTGACAGCGTGCGTTTCTACAGCGACAACACCGCAACGGCTTGCCCGGAGATCCTGGCGGCGATCAGTGAGGCCAACCAGGGGCTCGCGCTCGCCTACGGCGACGATCCATGGACGCAGCGCCTCGATGCGGTGCTCGGCGCATTCTTCGGCGCCGAGGTGCGCGCCTTCGCGGTCGCGACCGGAACCGCCGCCAACTCGCTCAGCCTCGCGACTGTGTGTCCGCCTTACGGCGCCATTTACGGCCACGAACAGGCACACATCGCAACCGACGAATGCGGCGCGCCGGGTTTTTTCACCGGCGGCGCGCAACTGGCGCTGCTGCGCGGCGAGCACGGCAAACTCCTGCCCGGGACCTTCGCCGCGGCGCTCAGCGCGCGTCCGGTTGACGTTCACAGCGTACAGCCGGCGGCGCTGTCGCTGACCCAGGCCACCGAGCTCGGCACCGTCTACCGGCGCGAGGAGATCGCCGAGCTCTGCCGTCTTGCACACGGTCGCGGACTCAAGGTGCACATGGACGGCGCGCGCTTCGCGAACGCGCTCGCGTTCCTTGACTGTCATCCCGCGGACATCACCTGGCGCGCGGGCGTCGACGTTTTGTCCTTCGGCGCAACCAAGAACGGTGCCCTGGCCGCCGAGGCGGTGGTTTTCTTCGACCGTGATCTGGTGCGGGATTTCGAGCTGCGGCGTAAGCGCGCCGGGCATTTGCTGTCGAAATCGCGCTACGTCGCCGCGCAGCTGCTGGCGTACGTAGAAAGCGGAGTCTGGAAGCGTAACGCGCAGCGCACCAACCGTCTGGCGCAAGACATCGGCCGCGCCGCCGGCGCCAGCCTGCTGCACCCGGTGGAGGCGAACGAAGTGTTCGTGAAGCTCGGGGTGCAGCGTCGCCAGGGGCTGCGCGCCGCCGGCTTCGAGTTCTACGACTGGGGCGCCGAGAGCGCCGGCGAAGCGCGCTTCGTGGTCTCCTGGGACCAGCCGGAGGCGGATGTGCCCGCGCTGTGCGCCGCGCTCGGCCGCCGCCTTTAGAGCTCGCGCAGGCTCGTCGCGACCGGCAGGCGCGCGGCACGGATAGCCGGCAGCAGGCCGCCGATCATGCCGATGACGACGGCGATGATCAGTCCCCGCGCGATGAGTTCGGGAGTGACCTTGAAATTGAACACCACCTGGGTGAAGTTCTGCCCGAGGGTCGACACCGACAGACCGTTGAACAAAAGGTAAGCGATCAGCGCGCCGAGCAACCCCCCGATCAGGGCCAGCAGCAGCGCCTCGAGCATCACCGAGACCAGTACCGGCAGTCCGCCGAAACCGATTGCACGCAGGGTCGCGATCTCCTTGCCACGCGCGGTGACCGCGGCATACATGCTGTTGAGAGCCGCGAACACGGCGCCGAGCGCCATGATGATGGTGACTACGCCGGCCAGGAAGCCGATCGTCTTGCGGAACTGTTTGGTCTGGCCGCTGAAGTAGTCCTGCTCGCGCACCACGTCCACGTTCACGCGCGGATCGGCGGCCAGCGCGCCCTTGAGCCTGTCGAAGCCGCCCGGACCCTCGAGCGCGGCGAGCACCGAGCTCGAGCCGCTGCGACCGAACGTGGTGCGCGCGACATTGATATCGGTCCACAGCTCGCTGTCGTGCGCGTCGCCGGATTCGAATACCCCGACCACGGTCCAGTCCGAGCCGCGCATGCGCACCACCTTGCCGAGCTCCGCGCCCTGGAACTGGCGCAGGACACCGCGGCCGACGATCAGCTCCCGCAGCCCAGTCGTGAAGCTGCGGCCCGCAACGATCTTCAGCTGCGGGCGCAGGGCGAACGCGGCCGGTTCGACGCCACGCACGGTGATGTTTGCGCCATTCTTGACGTCATCCCTGCGGATCAGCTCAGCGATGATCATCATCTCGGCCGAGGCCAGCGGTTTGCCGTCGGCGCCGGCGCGAATGCCCGGCGCCTGCTCGATCAGGTCGGTCTGCCCGCGATCCAGCCCGGAATTGAGCTCGGCATTCGAGCCGCCGCGCATGACGATCACGGCGTCGCTGCGGCCAGTCGCTTTGAGAGTACTTTCAAAGCCGGTGGCCATAGCCAGCAGCGCCGTGAACACCGCCACCACGCCGGCGAGGCCGATGACGATGACCAGCGAAGACGCCCAGCGCTCGGGAATGCTCTTGATGTTGATGCCGGTAATGGCGAGAGCCTGGCTCAGCACGATGTGATCTCCTTGCCCTTTTCGCGCTCTAGCGTCCGGCCAGTGCATCGACGATTCTCAGGCGCCGCGCACGCAGCCCCGGCAGCAGTCCCACCGCAACGCTCATCAGCACGATGGCCGCGACCCCGATAAACCACACCCAGGCATCGAGGCGCAGCTGAAATTGTCCGCCACTGCCCTTTTCCACCATCGCACCCAACATCGTGGCCAAAGCCAAGCCGCCCAATCCGCCGAACAGGCAGAGCGCAAACGCTTCGGCCAACACGAAGCCGAGCACGCGGCCGTCGGAAAACCCTAAGGTTTTCATGACCGCGAGCTCTGGCACCCGCTCGCGCACGCTTTGCGCCATGGTGTTCCCGACCACCAGCAGCAGGGTGAAGAACACCGCGAACAGGATCCAGCGCACGATCAAACCGATGTCGCCGATCTGCTTCACGAACCCCAGGTTGAAGTCCTTCTCGGTCTGGGTCTTGGTCTCGTCCGGGGAATTCTCGAACATCGCGTCGATCGCCTTGCTGACCGCTTCGGCCCGATTGCCGTCGCTCAGCTTGAGAATGAAAAAATTGGCAGCGCCCTTCATGCCGAACTGGTTGGCCTCATCGAAGTAGTCGTGGTTGATGAAGGCGACGTTGGTGCGCTTCTTCCAGTCCTCATCCTTGCCGTCGTAAATGCCGACCAGGTCGAATGCCCAGGCCTTGCTGCCGTTCTTCTGCGGAAAGATGTTGGACGAGATCGGGAGCTTCTGCCCGACCCTCCAGCCGTACTGGTCGGCGAGCTGCCGGCCGACGATCATGGCGGTGCGGGTGTTGGCGAACTCCTGCCACTGGGCGTCGGGCATCAGGTACTCGGGATAGACGTCACGGTAACGCAGCGGGTCCACCGAAAACACGAACAGCGGGGTGTTCTCCTGCCACACACCGCCAAACCACTGCGAGTACGCCACCCGCGCCACCCCCGGCACCGCCTCGAGCTTGGGCACCATGCTGATGCGCAGCGGGCTGGTGAACGACACCCGCGCCTGGACCATCAGGCGTGTGGCGCCGACGAAGTTGGCGCCGGCGTTGAAAACGTGATTCACCGACTGCAGCAAGCCGAACAGCAGGAACGCCATGATCACCGACAGCAGGGTCAGGATGGTGCGCGTGCGCTTGCGGAACAGATTGGCGATGACGAAGCCGCTCTTGGTCATGGCGAGTTTCTTAAGTGCCCATTCAGGCCGCTTGCTCGAGTAACTGACCCTTCTCCAGATGCAGGGTACGCCGGGCGAACCCGGCGGCCTTGGGATCGTGGGTGACTATCACGATCGTCTTGCCATGTTCGCGGTTCAACACCTGCAGCAGGCCGAGGATTTCGTCGGCGGTCTTGCGATCCAGATCCCCGGTGGGCTCGTCGCAGACGAGCAGCTGTGGGTCGGACACCAGCGCGCGCGCGATCGCGACACGCTGTTCCTGACCACCGGACAATTCCCTTGGCTTGTGCTTGGCACGATCGGCAAGCCCCACGACCTGCAAGGCAACCGCGACATTCTTCTTGCGCTGCGCAGAGGACAGCTTGGTCAGCAGCAGCGGCAGTTCGACATTGCCTTCCGCGCTCAGCACCGGCATCAGGTTGTAGAACTGGAACACGAAGCCGACGTTGTGTGCGCGCCAGCGCGCGAGCTGGCCGCTGGAAAGCTGGTCGATGCGGCTGCCGCCGACCATGATCTCGCCGGAGCTCGGCTGATCGAGACCGCCGATCAGATTGAGCAGCGTCGTCTTGCCCGAGCCCGACGGTCCCATCAGCGCGACGAAGTCGCCCTTGGGAATGTCCAGCGTGAGTCCGTGCAGGACTTCGATTTTCTGCTTGCCGCGCTCGTACACCTTGGTGACGTTGCGGACCTGAACCATGGACTCGGACATGGCAACCTCGCCTCAAATCGGATATGAATGAAAGCGGGATGCCTCGGCGGCATCGCGCTACCGCAATGACGCCGACGGCGATCCGTCATGGCTTGGCGGCCCTTACCGCCGCATCGTCCTTCAGTCCGGCAGGAGCCTCGACGATCACCGCCTCTCCGGGGCTCACGCCGGCCAGCACCTGGCGCGAATCGCCGCTCGCGCCGCCGAGCGTCACCGTGCGACGCTGCGCCCTGCGCTCCTTCAGTACGAAGACGACGTCCTGGTCGCCTTCCTTGCGTATGGCGGCAGCCGGCACCAGCACGCCCCGCGGTCGCTCCTGAATCTGTGCGGCAGGCTTGTGTTCCTCGAGGAACGACACGCGCACACCCATGTCCGGCACGATGCGAGCGTCCTTGAGGTCGACCCCAATGCGCACCTTCACGGTCGCCTTGGAACGATCGGCGGTCGGGATGATTGCGATGACATGCGAGGGAATCCTCCAGTCGGGATAGGCGTTCAACACCGATTCCACCGGTTGCCCCGGTTGCACGCGGTTGATGTAGGCCTCGTTGACGTCGACCTCGATCTCGAGCGAATCCATGTCGACGATCGTGCCGATACCGGTGCGCGTGAAGCCGCCGCCGGCAGAGAACGGCGAGACGATTTCCCCCACCTGGGCCGCCTTCGCGATCACCACGCCCGTGAACGGTGCGCGCACCGTGCAATAGTCGAGTTGTACCTGCGCCGAGCGCACATTGGCCTGGGCAAGCTCGATCTGCTTGCGCTGCCCTTGCACCTGGGCGGCTCCGGTCTCGACCTGAGTGCGCGCCTGCTCCACGGCTTGCTGTGACACGAGCCTGCGCTCGAGCAGATCCTCGGCGCGCTTCACATCGCGTTCGCTCTGCGCAAGCTGCGCCTGGTGTTGCACGAGCAGCGCCTGTGCCGAATGCATTTGCGCCTGCGCCTGGGCCAGCGCCGCCCTCTGCGCGGTGTCGTCCAGACGTCCGAGCACCTGTCCGGACTTGACGTGATCACCTTCCTCGATCAGCACGTCGGTGAGGGTACCGGTAATCTGCGCCGAGACCGTGGCTTGGCGGCGCGCGGTGACATAGCCGGTGGCATCGAGCACCGAGGCGTTGGCACCGCCGCCGGCGATTGGCCGCGCCACGGCGGTGCGCACGGGCAGCGCCGCGCCGCCGGACAGGCCAAACCAGACGCCGGCGGCGCTGAGCGCGAGGAGCACCAGCAAGCCGCCGGCGATCCAGCGGCGACGCCTGGGATCAAAGCCCGCTTCCCGCTGGGTACGGTCGATGCGCAGCTGTCCCAACAGCGCTTGGTTTTCCGTGTCCGGTGGCATCGATCACATGTGCATGCGAAAGCCGGGAACGATATCACAGCCGTCGTGAATTGCCGTGTGGCCTTAGCCTGTACAGCGCACGCCCTGGCGCATACCTGTAGCCGCTGGCGCGAGTCAACCGGAAGTGATCTGCGCCATCAGCCGGCGCGCCTGTGCGAACTCAGGCGCGAGCAGCAGCGCGTGCTCGAGCGCGTCTCGCGCCGCAACCGGTTCACCGTGGTCAAGCAGGTCGCGGGCGAGGAGCAGGTAGGCCTCGGCAGCGCCCCAACCCGGCAGGTGCTCGGTGCCGGCCCGCTCAACCTCGAATGCCGCTACCGCCTGGCGCAGCTTCACCAGCGCGCGCTCCTTGTTGCCCCCCAGCCTTGGGGCGAGCTGATAGTCGCTCATGGCATCGAGCAGCAGCACGCGTGGATTTCGCCCCAGCAGCTGCAGTGCCCTGCCGATGTCCCGGGATGCCCGGTGGGCGGCGTGCGCGGTTTGCGAGCCGTTTGCGTCGAGCGGTGTCGCCAGGCATGCGGCCCGCAGCGCCAGTGCTTCGGCAAAGTCTCCCTGCACGGCCAGCGCTGCGTCCGCCGCGCTTACGCAGCGCTGTGCCAGTTGCGCCGCGGAGGCGCCCGGCGCGGCGGCCGGGCTCTGCGCGGCGAGCTGCGCCAGTCGCCAGGCGAGCAGTCCCGCGTAATATCCGTGCAGCTTGTCGTGCGATTCATCCGCAGCCACCGTGTTCTCGAGGCTCCTGAGCGCAGCCGCGTCCTCGGTGTAATACCCGTACTGGATGCGGGTCTCGATATCGCGCCACGAGGTCTCGGCGTGCGGCGCGCCCAGGCACACCGTCGCGAGCGCGGCAGCGGTGAGCGCACAGCACCCGCAGCGCGAGCGCCGCTCGCGGCGGTCGTGAGGGCGGGGGGTGAGTAGAATGTGCGCGCGCATGCGAAACCATAGCACAGGCTCGCGAGCACCTTGCGCCTCAGAGGCGGCAGCGGCGCTGATCGATATCGGCGTCAATCTCGCGCACGACAGCTACGACGCCGACCGCGACGCGGTGATCGCCCGCGCGCAGGCAGCCGGCGTGGTGCAGATGGTGATCACCGGCTCGACACTCGCGAGTACGCAGCGTGCGCTGGCGCTCGCGCGCGCTCACCCGCTACGACTGTTTGCCACCGCCGGCGTTCACCCGCATCATGCGAGCGAGCTGACTGCGCAGCGCGCGGTCGAGCTCGAGGACCTTGCCCGGCAACCCGAGGTGGTGGCGGTCGGTGAATGCGGGCTCGATTACTTCAGGGACCTCTCGCCGCGCGATGCGCAGCGGCAGGCCTTCCAGCGGCAACTCGAGCTGGCCGCAAAGCTGGGCAAGCCGGTGTTCCTTCATCAGCGCGACGCGCACGCCGATTTCGCCGCCATCCTGCGCGAGCACGGCGCACCATGATGGCGCGGCGTGGCGCATTGCTTCACCGGGTCCGCGCAGGAGCTGACGTGCTACCTGCAGTTGGGACTGGCGATCGGCATCACCGGCTGGATCTGCGATGAACGCCGCGGCAGGCACCTCGCCGCGCTCATGCCGCAGATTCCAGCCGAGCGGCTGCTGCTCGAGAGCGACGCGCCCTATCTTCTGCCGCGCGATCTCAACCCCAAACCCCCCTCGCGCCGCAATGAGCCGGCGTATCTTCGACAGGTTGCCGCCGCGGTGGCGCGCGCCCGCGGCGAGTCGGTCGAAGCGCTCGCCCGCTCGAGCAGCGTGGCGGCGCGCGCCCTGTTTGGGCTGCCAGAGCCTTGAGAAGGCGTGGGCGAGTTGCTGAGAATCGACACGCGGATTTCTCCCTAAGTGATTATATTAAATATGCATGAGGCCGGACCATGGACCTGAAACGGCTGAGCGGCTCGATCGGAAGAACCTGGGAGACTTCAATCCTCGACCGGCTGGTCGCGTACGTACGCATTCCCAACAAATCGCCGGATTTCGATCCGCAATGGGAGCGCAACGGACACATGGAGGCGGCGGTGCAGCTCATGGCGCAATGGTGCCGCGCGCAGCCGCTCACCGGGATGCGTGTGGAGGTGCGGCGCCTGCCCGGCAGGACCCCGCTGCTGCTGCTCGATGTGCCCGGCGAGCTCCCGGGGTGCGTGTTGCTCTACGGGCATCTGGACAAGCAGCCGGAATTCACCGGCTGGCTGCCGGGTCTGGGGCCCTGGGAGCCGGTGATCCGCGAGGGCAAGCTCTACGGTCGCGGCGCCGCCGACGACGGCTACGCGGTGTTCAGCTCGCTCACGGCGATCGCCGCGTTGAAGGAGCAGCAGGTGCGCCTGCCGCGCTGCCTGGTACTGATCGAGGCCTGCGAAGAAAGCGGCAGCGACGATCTGCCGGCGCACCTCGAGTCCCTGGGCGCGACCCTTGGGGAGCCCTCGCTCGTGGTGTGCCTGGACGCGGAGTGCGGCAACTACGATCAGGTGTGGTGCACGACCTCGCTGCGCGGCAATCTGGTCGGCACGCTGCGGGTGCGCGTGCTCACCGAGGGCGTGCACTCCGGCATGGCTACCGGCATCGCGCCGACCCCGTTTCGCATTCTCGAGCAGCTCCTGGCGCGTATCGAGAACCCGGTCACCGGCGATCTGCTGCTCGATGAGCTGCACGTGAACATGCCGCGTGACCGGCGTGCGCAGGCGGCCGCCGCCGCGCAGGTGCTCGGCGGCTCGGTGGCCGGAAAGCTCCCCTGGGCGCAGGGCGTGCAGCCGATGTCCAATGATCCCACCGAGCTCATCATCAATAGCACCTGGCGCGCCACGCTGGCGGTCACCGGCGCGGAGGGGTTGCCTGCGCTCGGGTCGGCGGGCAACGTGTTGCTGCCCGAGCTCGCAGTCAAGCTGTCGCTGCGGCTGCCGCCGACATGCGATGCGGCGCGCGTGACTGCCGCGGTGCGCGAGGCTCTGGTGCGTGAGCCGCCCTATGGCGCACAGGTGAGCTTCGATCCCGACTCGGCTACCGGGGGCTGGAATGCGCCCGCCTTCGCACCCTGGCTCGAAGCTTCCATCAGCCGCGCCTCACGCGCGGTCTACGGGCGGGATGCGGTGCACATCGGCTGTGGCGGGACAATCCCGTTCATGGGAATGCTGGGTGAGCGCTTCCCGCGCACCCAGTTCTTCATCACGGGTGTACTCGGGCCGCACGCCAACGCGCACGGTCCGAACGAATTCCTGCACATCGAGTACGCGAAGCAGCTCACGGCGTGCGTGTCGCTGGTGCTCGCGGATCACGCGCAGACGCTGACGTGAGGCGCCGCGTGCGCGCTCAGCGCATGTCGACCATGTAGCTCGGCTTGACGGCGTCTTTCAGGCGCTGCCATCCCTCGCGGAAGCGCGCCGCGCTCTCGGCCGGCGCCATGAACTCCGTGGTCGGAAACTCGGCGCGCAGCCCATCGAGCATCAGCGTCCACTTCGGCAGACCCTTGGGGAAGCGGCCGCGGCGCGTGAACACGATGCGTCCCTCGACCGGCACGTCTCCGGCAACCGCCTTGACGGCTGCGATCCGGTCGTACAGGGCGCTCTGCGGATTGGTGAAGGTGAAGCGGTGCGGGCCGTCCATGACCGTCCACTGCGCCATCTGGTCACCGCCGAAGATGTTGCCTCTGACGTCGCGCAGGTCGATCACCACCACGCCGCGCGGGGTGAGCAGCAGGAAGTCGACGTGGAAGCCGCCCCCCATGCCGTCGGGTACCAGCCGGTCGACCAGATGATCCGCAGCCCCGCCGGTCACCGCGACCCGCAACGCCTTGCGCGCGCGATACTGGCGGTACCAGCGCCAGGCCAACGCCGCGCCAAAGCCGAGCGCGGCCGCACACGCGATCAGCACCCACGCGGTCGGCGGCAACTTGCTCAGATCATTCACTTGCGGACTCCCGTTGCAGAGCGGCTCGCAACGCGCTCAAGTCGGCGTCGATTTCAACACACTGCGTGGGACGTGCGAACAGTTTTGCGAGCGTGTCCGGTACCGGCACCGCACGCCCGATGAGCGGTTCGACGATTTCCCGGAACTTGGCCGGGTGCGCGGTCGACACCAGCACCCAGCGGCGCTGCTCGCGCGCCTGCTGCGGCAACCGCTGCCAGGCGTGCGCGGCGGTCGCGGTGTGCGGACACCAGATCTGGCCGAATTGCTGATAGCCGGCGCGGATGCGCGCACGGATCTCTTCATCCGTAACCGAGCAGGCACTGACCACGCTGCGCAGCTCCTCGAGGCGCGGAAACAACGCGCGCAGGCGCTCCAGGTTGCTCGGATTGCCGACGTCCATGGCCGAAGCCAGCGTGGCGACGCTCGGCTGCGGACACCATGCGCCGCTCGCCAGAAAGTCCGGGACGGCGCGATTGGCGTTATGCGCCAGCACCACCTCGCCGATCGGCAGGCCGACCTGGCGTGCCCACAGGCAGGCGACCGCATTGCCGAGATTGCCGCTCGGCACGATGAACGAGGCGCGCTCGCCGTGGGCTCGCCAGACGCCCAGGCTGGTCGCCGCGTAATACACGCACTGCGGCAGCAGGCGTCCCGGGTTGATGCTGTTGGCCGAAGACAGCACCGAGCGCGCGTTCAGCTCCTCATCGAGGAATGCCTGTTTCACCAGGCGCTGGCAGTCATCGAACGTGCCGCGAACCGCCAGCGACCTGACATTGCCGCCCCAGCAGGTGAGCTGGCGTTGCTGGGTGGGGGACACCAACCCCTTGGGAAACAGCACCGCAACCTCGACTCCCGCGCGCTCATGGAAGGCCGCCGCCACGGCGCCCCCCGTGTCCCCGGAAGTCGCGACCAGAATGGTGAGCGCTCGCTCGCCGCGGCCGCGCAGACGCGCGAAGCAAGCCGCGAGGAAGCGGGCGCCGAAATCCTTGAACGCCGCGGTCGGACCGTGGAACAGCTCGAGCACCGAGAGTCTTCCCTGCGCCTCCAGAGGCACCAGCGGGGCGGGGAAGCTGAACGCTTCGGCCGCGACCGAGCTCAACATTGGAGCGAGCGGATCGCCGGCCACGAAGGGTGCCAGCAGCCGCGCGGCGACACTGGCCAGGTCGCTCGCGCCTTCGAAGTCTGGCGGCGCGAGCCGCGGCCAGGTGACGGGTACGTACAGGCCGCCGTCGGGCGCCAGGCCCTGAAGAACCGCGGCACTGAAGCCGGCGGCGGGAGCCTGGCCACGCGAGCTCACAAAGAGAGTTCTATCGGTCATCGCGCACTCATCTGATCAGCCGCGCCCCCGCCGATCGCACCTCCACGACCCACCCATCGGTTGCGAGCGCGTGCCGCCCGAACGCGCTGCGCATCGCCGCGAGCACGGCTGGGGCCGTCGCCTCGGGCGTCCAGGCGAACATCGAGGGCCCTGCGCCGGAGATCGAGCAGCCGAGGGCACCGGCTTCCATGGCGGCGCGGCGCACCTCATGGAAGCCGGGAATGAGCGCCTGGCGCTGCGGCTCGATCACGACGTCCTCGAGAGAAGCGCGGATCATGTCCAGATCGTCGGTGTAGCAGCCGGAGATGAACCCGGCGAGGTTGGCCGTCTGCCACACGAAGTCCGACAGCTCCACGCTGCGCTTGAGGATGGCGCGCGCCTGACTGGTGGCCAGGAACATGTGGGGATGGACGATCACGGCGCGGATCCCGGCCGGCACCGGTATCTGCTTCACCCGCGGATGATCGATCCCGACCGTGAGCACCAACCCGCCGTACAGCGAAGGGGCAATGTTGTCCACGTGACGCGCGCCGCTCGCCACCGCTTCGCCTGCCATGGCGAACTTCAGCAGCTCGAGCGGGCTGCAGGCTTGCGGCAACAGCGCATTGGCCGCCACCACGGCGCCGACCGCCGAGGCCGCGGAACCGCCCAGACCCGAGCCGAGCGGAATGCCCTTGTCGATCTCGACCGTGAAGCCAAACCCTAAGCGCAGCGCCTCCTGCATGGCCAGCAGCGCGCGCCCGGCGGTGTTGTCGCGCGGCTCCTTCGGCAGCTCCCCGGCGATGCCGCGCACCGCGCTGATGACCACTTCCGGGGCCGCGCGCCGGGTCACCGTCACACGATCCCCGAGCGCGTCGACGGCAAATCCCAGGATGTCGAAGCCGATGGCGACGTTGCCCACCGACGCCGGTGCGAACGCCGTCGCGCGCTCGAGCGCCGCCGCGGCGCTCACAGTCGCGCCCCCAGGTAGGCCGCAAGTCGCAGCAGGTCGGCAAACACGGCGCCGGCGGTGACCTCGGGTCCGGCCCCGGGTCCCTGCACGATGAGCGGGTTGTCGCAGTAGCGACGCGTCGCAAAGCGCACGACGTTGTCGGTGAGCGCAATGTTGGCAAACGCGTGGCGCGCATCGAGCTCCATCAGACCCACGGTCGCCTCGCCCGCCGCGCTCAGCGTGCCGGTGTAACGCAGCACCTTGCCGCGCGAGCGCGCTGCCTCCAGGCGCCTGGCAAAGGCGGCGTCGTAACGGGGCAGCTGCGCCATGAACTCCTCGATCGAGCCGCTCGCGAGCTCCGCGGGCACCAGGCTTTCCACCTGCACGTCCTGCAGCTCCAGCGTCAGGCCCATCTCGCGCCCCAGGATGATGAGCTTGCGTGCCACGTCCATTCCCGACAGGTCATCGCGCGGATCCGGCTCGGTGAAGCCGCGCTGGCGCGCGTCCTGCACGATCTCGGAGAAGGCCACCCGGCCGTCGTAGACGTTGAACAGGTAAGCGAGCGTGCCGGAGAAGATGCCCTCGATGCTGGTGATGTCATCACCGGTCTC
>WNFP01001411.1_pt1 | contig 18717 bp, 22 predicted proteins | sample 5400201 | NCBI WGS metagenome assembly WNFP01 (sample SAMN13153355, study PRJNA577476) | soil metagenome | isolation source: 115 cm saprolite under Madrone tree | place: USA:California | collected 2016-06-14 | reverse complement strand
TCGGCTTCTGCGGCAATTTGCTGCAATCCCGAGCCTTGAGCGTTGACATCTTCTCATACTGGACCCGCCCCATGATTGAGCGGCTCCAGTGTGTCGGCAGCGATCGCTGGGAGAAGGCGATGCCTACGCGTCTATTAATGCCCGCTGAAAGACTGGGCCCACTTGGTCATCGGAAATCAGGCTGTGTGCTGTTCCCAGTGGAGCAGTGCATGAGTCCATGCCTCGCCACGCGTCGGTGGTATGTCGCCGAGCCCCGCGACTCCGTGGTTCGGGTGCTCTTCGAGGGCCTGCCAACCGCTCGACGCGGGACCGAGAGTAGTCATGCCTGAACACGCGGTTCCGCGAGCGCTGTCCTTGACGTCGCGAATGTCGCGCCGGCTGGTGTTCGTGCTGCCAGCGCTCGCGTTCGTCGGTGTGGCGACGGCGTTCCTTTATGGCCTTGGACGTGATCCTTCGGTGATTCCCTCAGCGCTGGTCGGAAGGCCGGTGCCAGAGTTCAAGCTGCCGCCGGTCAAAGGCCGAACGTTGGGTCTGGCGAGCAGCGATCTCCGGGGCGAGGTGTCGCTCGTCAACGTATTTGCGTCCTGGTGCACGGCCTGTCGCGAGGAACACCCGTTGCTGATGAAAATAAAGGACGAGCACACGGTTCCCATTCACGGGATCGATTACAAGGACAAGCCCGACGACGCCGCGAATTGGCTGGACACGATGGGCGATCCCTATGCGCGAACCGGCGCCGACATCGATGGCCGGGTGTCCATCGATTGGGGGGTCTACGGCGTCCCCGAGACCTTCGTCGTCGATCGCCAAGGGCGCATCGCGTACAAACATGTCGGGCCTGTAAGCGGGCAAGTTCTGTCTGGTGAAATACTCCCCCTCATTGAGCGGCTGAGAAAATGAGTCTGACGATGAGATCGATGAATTTGATCCTGGCAATGAGCCTCGCCGCCCTGATTCCGCTCGGTACGGCAGTCTATTTGCTGCGTCCCGGTGCCGGCGAGCCCAACATTCCCGTGGTCACGGCACTTCCGTTCGTCACGGGCGCTGCTCTCTTACCGCACGATGAGGCCTTTCCAATTCCTCAGTTGAAGTTTCGGATGGGTGACGGACGAAAGGCGACGTTGGCCTTTTCGCGGAAGCGGGTATTTCTGCTGACCGCTCATGCGCCGCGGGATTGCTTGGAGGAGCGCTCCGCAAGCGTCGCTCTCACGCGGCAGCCACCGGATCCAATCGCATTTTTGGTTGCCGCCATCGGTGCGGCCCAGGGCTAGGCAGGGCGCAAAGACAATGGAAACCAGCATCTTCTTCGGCGGCTCCGCAATCGCAGCGTTCGTCGCTGGCCTGATCGCACTGTTCGCCCCGTGCTGCATCTCAGTCATGTTGCCTGCCTATTTCGCCAGCTCCTTCCGGAACCGCGGCGTTCTCGTCGCAATGACCATTCTGTTCGCGGCCGGCATAGGCACGGTGATTCTGCCGCTCGCCATGGGGGCCGCCATCTTGCGGCAGCTGTTCGTTACGCAACATAGCGTGATCTATACCGCTGGCGGCGTGCTGATGCTTGCGATGGCGGTCTACACGCTGCTTGGGGGTCAATTGCATCTGCCGATGCCCGGCCGGCGTGCCGGCGGCAAGACCGGGGCGGCAAGCGTCTACGGGCTGGGAATTTTCTCCGGTATCGCGAGTTCATGCTGCGCGCCGGTACTGGCCGGCGTTATCGCATTGGCGAGCGTGGCGCAGTCCTTTTCCGCCGCTCTCGGTCTGGGCACGGCCTATGTGTTCGGCATGGTCGCGCCCCTGTTCCTGATGTCGCTTCTTTGGGATCGCTTCGATTGGCGTTCCGGCTGGTTATTCCGTCGACGACATTATACTTGGCGAGTCTGGCGCATTCAGCGGACGATCTCGGGCACGGCATTGGCCAGTGGCATCCTGCTCGCCCTGATGGGCATAGCGACGATGTGGATCGGGCTTGCCTACAGCTCGATGCCGCCGACAAGCGATTGGCAAGTAGAGGTCGCCGTCCGGCTCCAGCATATCGGTCGCATCGCAATCGACTTCCTGGCTTGGCTCCCGAACTGGGCCGCCGCCGTGGCCCTGCTCGCCTTTGCCGGCCTTCTCGGCCGACGGGCCCTGCGGCAAGTGCGGCCGAACGCGGCTGACCTCGATTTAATTGATCATCATTCCAGCCGATCACAAGGAGAACATCGTGAAGACCAGTGAAACGCTCGGCGTCGGCAAGCCCAAACCGAAGCCCAAAAGCAAAAAAGCCCAGGTCAGTCTGCCGGCCAAGGTGGCAATGATCGCAGTCGCGGCCGTGGCCGGGCTTGGTGCGATCTATTGGTTCAACACCTCCGGTCGGGGGCCTTCCACCGGCAAGTACAGATTTGAGGTCGGCAGCCCAGGCCCCGGACAGATGGCGCCTCCGATCAAACTCGCTTCCGACATTGGCGGAACCTTCGATCTGACAAACATGCGCGGCCGGACGGTGCTGCTTTATTTTCAAGAAGGCCTCACCTGTCAGCCTTGCTGGGATCAGATCAAGGACATCGAGAAGAACGAAGGCGATCTGAAGGCCCTGGGCATCGATATGATTGTTAGCGTCACGACCGATCCGGTCCAACTGTTGCGGCAGAAGGCGATCGAAGAACGCCTGCACACGCCGATACTGTCCGACCCCGATCTGGCGGTATCCAAATCCTACCAAGCGAACAGCTATGGCATGATGGGTGCCAACCGGGACGGCCATACCTTTATCGTCATCGGGCCGGATGGCCAGATCAAGTGGCGCGCCGACTATGGCGGCGCGCCGGATTATACGATGTATCTTCCGGTGCGGGATCTCGTCGCGGATCTTCGCCGCGGCCTCGGCAAGCCAAATGGTTGATGCAATGCCGACCCTGAATGTCTTGCTCCTGACGCAGCAGGATTGCAAGTCCTGCGAAACGGCAAAGACCCTCCTCGAGCGTCTCGCACGCGAATACCCGTTGGCAATCTCGACACTCGCCATCGATTCGCGGGAAGGGCAAGCATTGGCCCAGGAGGGAGGCATCCTCTTTCCTCCGGGGATTTTCATCGACGGCGCTCCGCTGTCATACGGACGTCCGTCGGAAGGCCGAATACGCCGTGAGATCGAGAGCCGTCTTGCCAGATAGGTCGAGAGCGGCTGTCTACAATCGCAACACGCGATCAAACGCAACTCAACAGAAGGAGAGAAATGATGAGTTCGTCGAATCAAAATCTACCTAGCGCAACGTCCCCCGACACATCCCCGACCGCACTCGCCGTCGTGCAGCGCCAGTTCGCAGCACTACGCTCCCGTTTTGGGACACGCGGGTTGCTAATGCTCGGCGCGGTCGTGATAGCGGCTGGCCTCGCTCTCAACTGGAGTTGGGTCGTCGCCCTGGGATTGGCGCCGATTATCTTGTCCCTCGCGCCTTGCGCCGCCATGTGTGCCCTGGGCCTTTGCATGATGCCAAAGTCAAAGGACGCCGGCTCAAAGCAACCCGCGGCGAGCGAAAACAGCAATGACACCACCTCCCGATAGCTGCCCAGGACGCAGCGGTGCTGGACGGGTCGACACAGTCGGACGGTACGCGGATGGAAATGTCACAGTCATAATGACGCATGTCGGCCGGCAGAATGCGTTCTAACTGCCGGCTCGACTTGGGCGACGGCCAACGCAGTAAGTGAGCGGCAATTTGTATGGCAATCGGATCGAGGAACGGACGTAAGCAACGATGCGCGCCTTCCATGTATTGACGATAACACTAGCCATCGCATCGGCTACAGTGCCGGTCGCACGGGCCCATTCGTTCCAGGAGTTCGAAAAAGAACTCAGTGCGCGAGAGAAGTATTTTCAACCGATGGACCAGCCTGCACCGGGCTTCGAATTGCTCGGCGCGGGCGGGCGGGCGATAAGTCTCGCGGACTTCCGTGGGAAAGTCGTAGTCCTGCATTTTATCTATACGAAATGCCAGGACGTCTGTCCGCTCCACGCCGATCGAATCGCCCAAATTCAGTCGATGGTGAATCAGACCCCGATGAAGAGTGCGGTGGAGTTCATCACGATCACGACCGATCCGCGAAACGACACGCCGCAGGTGTTGCACGATTTCGGCGCAGCGCATGGATTGAATCCGACAAACTGGGTCTTTCTGACAAGCGGACCAGATCGTCCCGACGACACGACGCGGCAATTGGCCCTCGCCTATGGGCTAAAATTTACATTGTCCGAGGATGGCTCGCAGATGCACGGCGTCGTCACTCACGTCATCGATCAAGAAGGACGCCTTCGTGCCCGATTCCATGGCCTCAAGTTCGAGCCGACCAACATGGTGCTCTATATCAATGCCCTGGTGAACAAGATGCAAGAGCCGCACAATCACAATGAGCAAAGCCTATGGGAGCAGTTGAAGGCGCTCTTCTGACGACAGCCGGGGTCACGGCGCCGTGCGATGACGGGCAGCCGCTAACAAGCCGCGACGCCCGTCCCGTCAATCACCTGGTGTACCACACTGGTCATCGGGGGTTGCCGCTCATCGACGTTCAGCACTTCTGTTTGATGTGACGGACCCTAATGCCAGCGAACGACCCGACGCAGCAAAAGGCAGGGCAACGACGGTCCACCGATGGGAGTGTCAATGGTCGACGGGGTGAAGATGGTGCATGGCTCGGCGTGTTGCGTCGTTATCTCCTATTCGTAGCTGGCGCCAATCTCCTATGGGAAACGGCCCAACTGCCGCTCTACACGATTTGGCGGGAGGGAAGCTTGCGCGAGAAAGCAGTCGCGATCGCGCATTGCACCGGCGGGGACGTTCTGATCGCTGTGACGGCTCTCGTCCTCGCGCTCGTCGTCACTGGTTCCGGTTGGCCGCTTTCGGTCGCGGCCCGGGGCCGGGTTAGCGCAACGGCGCTCATCATCGGGGTTGGGTACACCGTGTTCAGCGAGTGGCTGAACGTCGTGGTGCGAGCGACCTGGGCCTATTCCGACCTCATGCCGGTCGTCCCGCTGCTCGGTCTTGGTCTTTCACCTCTGGCACAGTGGATCGCGATCCCAATCACTGGTTTCTGGTGGTCCACCCGCGGCATGATGTCGGCCACCAATGCCCCACCAACCGGCGCATGAAACCGATCGGCTAGGCGCGAGCGCGATATATCGATCGCCGCCCGATAGGGCCGACGCGCTCTTCATTCACCGGTCATGGTCACTGACCTGAATGTGGAATCAGTTCAGTGCACCGCGGTCATCTTCTTGTTGTCGAATATGTGGGTGATTACGCCGGCCTTGATCAGCTCGTCCTGGGTGGGATACCAAACCGCCGTGCCAGATTGGCTAAGGGCCTTGTCGACGAAATTCCCCGGCAGGCCATGTTTTAAATAAAACGCTCGCATGTCCGCTATTTGTTGGCCGAGGTCTGAAGAGTTTAACCCGGGGAAGGAGGGTTGGTGGAAGCCAAGGTGGGCATCCTGGTTCAGAATGCGCTTGGTCCCAGCAAGAAACACAAGGGTGCAAGCGCTTACACAATTGCCGCGGGCATAGGTCGTGAGACCCTTGGCTTCGACAAGCCGAGCCACATCCATCGCCGGCCCAATCCGGCCGCCTAGACTGATTAGGTCAAGGATACCGATGCGAGGATTGTTCCCAATGTAATTTGCGATCTCTTTCGCTGAATCGTAATTGATGTAGCCACTAAGCACCAACTCGGTCCCGTCAGTCTCGAGTGATAACCTGTAAGCCTCAGTATCGTCTTGCCTTGTCACAACCTTGGTCAGTTCGGCAGCTTGCTCCAGTAACCTGCCAGCGTTTCCTATGCCGCCGACAGCGCCTAAGATCAGCGAGAGCCTTGCAAGCGTGGGAAGAACAGTTCTTTTGTTTTCCGTCTGATCCCTCGATGCGGATCGCCAGCATCCTACGATCTGCCAGATCGCCAGCGGCGTGTATATGGCAATGATCGAAAACAGATAGACGAGTGAGAACATCAGCGACGCCGAATCGTGTATGAGCGTGCCTACGCCATAGACCGCGATCGCCAGCAGAATATTGACAAGGACAAAGTCGAACCAATAGCTACGGCCGAGCGACAGCCGGCCTCGCCAGTGCGCCAGAATATAAGCCCACATCGCTTTCCTCCTATCTGAAGTCTAACTGTTGTGGGTCCGCACACCAGCCTCCCTTAACAAGGCTTTGTCATCGCGGGGCGGCACTGAGGCTTGGATAGTTCGAAATCTTTCACAAAGAAAAAATTTCGCTGCCGAACCCGAGATGCGACCGAAGAATGGCTCAGGCGGCAAAGGCAGCAGGCCTTGCCTCGGGGAGATTAAGCAGCAGGGAGTTCGCCCGACGGAGACGTCGAACTGAAAGGCAGTTTAGCGGCGCTACTCGCTGACCGCGATCTCCGCGGGCGGAAGACAGATTTGATCCGTGCAGGCTTGCACCAATAATATGCCGCGCAATCGGGTATTCACCGGAAGCGAGCCTTTGGGGAAAATAGCGACGATCTGTTCGGTGCCTTGATAAACGTCGATCGCTTCGTCGACGAATTTGGCCTTGAAGCGGACAGGCGGGGGATAGATGACGCGCTTCGCCTCGGGCCCGGAGAAGGTGAGGGTCGTCGGGATTAGATCCTTGTTCGAGGCCGGGTTGGCATTGATGTGATATTCGGGGTCGACGGTCAGTGTTACGACAACCTGATCTTCCTCTCCCGCGAGCCGAACGACACTATCGATCCGCACATGGTCTGCCGAACTGGCAAAATGAGAGCCGTTTTGCGCCGGCGCCGCAGTTGTCGATTCCGGCGCATAGCTATCGGCCAACGCCCGATAAGCAAACGCCGTGATCAGAACCGTGCCCGCAAGAACTATCGCTCTTCGCATCGGTGAACCTTCCCGTGTGGGATTGTTCAGCTAAGACAACCGCGCCAAGCGGCACCCTGCTACATATCGAACTATTTGAACGCTGTCAGCAATTTAAGAACGAACCTGAGTGATTCACGCTATTGTGTTGATTCAAATGTCGCGAATACCGGCATTTGGACCCTAGCCCTCGGCTGTGATCGACCTATCCGATTGAACTTGCTCCTCGTCGGTGCTATTTCACTCTCCATGACGGTTCGTCGGTATACGCAAATGCGAGCCTTGATCTTGCTTATTGCCATGAGCCTGGGACTTCTCACTCAGGCTGTCACGGCAATGGCGGTACCTATGAAGCAGGACGACATTGCCGCGCTGAGCATGCCGATGCCAGGATCGGGCCATTGCACAGACTGCGGGATGCGCAGTCACCCAATGACCATGGCCCCGAGCTGCGCCTCGGCTCCATGTCCAGGTATGCCCGCGATCCTGTCGCTGGGGCTGTTGATAGAGCCGGCCCCAGGGGGGCAATTTGCATTGTCCACCTACACCATGGGACATGGCGTTGCCATTCGTCCGACTCTGGCTCCTCCAAAATCTCTCCATCACTCCTGAGCGGAATGCCCTGCCGAAAGGCGGGGGTCTGACCGAAATATCTGAACGCGGTTGGTCGATCCGACCGGTTTGGGTGGTGCTCCTTGCCGCCGGATTTGCGTCCGAAGGCTGCGAGCCTGGATGGTAGCGTGGAGGATTTGGTGGCTTTCGATATACGACTATCTCGGCGTTCGCTGCTTTTGGCGAGCGGCAGCGCGGTCGCTGGCCTGGCACTCCGGCCTGGCGCGGCAGCCGCCTCGGGCGACGCAGTCGAGAAGCGGCTTATCGCCGCTCCAGGCCAGGCACGGATCCTCACGCAGCCCTCTCCGCAAACGGGGGTCTGGTGTTACAACGGCAAAACGCCAGGCCCCGAGATCCGGCTGCGCCAGGGTGAGCGTTTGCGCCTTGTCGTGGAAAACCAACTGCCGCAGCATACGACCATCCACTGGCATGGCTTGCGCGTGCCCAATGCCATGGACGGTGCACCGGAAGTAACCCAGCCGCCAATTCAGCCGGGCGGAAGTTTTACCTACGAATTCGCCGTGCCGGACACCGGAACCTATTGGTACCACCCGCATGCCCATAGCGCCGAGCAGGTTGGCCGAGGCCTCTACGGCGCATTCATCGTCGAAGAGCCGGAACCTCTGCCTGTCGACCGCGATCTCGTATGGGTGCTCGGCGACTGGCGGCTTGAGCCCGATGCGTCGATTGCCGGTGATTTCCACAATCCGATGGAAATGAGCATGTCGGGCAGGGTCGGCAACACTGTCACCATCAACGGCCGTGTCCCTGGCACCTTTCCCACACGCAGCGGCGAACGCCTTCGCCTTCGCCTGATCAATGCCGCGCCGGCACGGATCTTCGGGCTCGAATTCAAAGGCCATCGGCCGATTGTCGTTGCCTACGACGGGCAGCCGATCGAGCCGCATGTTCCAGAAGGCGGGCGGGTCGTTCTGGGCCCGGCAATGCGCGTGGACCTGGTTCTGGATATGGCTGGTGAGCCGGGAAGCACGGCGCCTGTAATCGACACTTTCTACGAAGGCCTATCCTTCAAGCTTGTCGACCTTCGTTATACCGACGAGCCGACCCTGAGGGCGCAACCGCTTAATCCACCCGCCAAGCTTCCCGCCAATACCATGCCCGAACCCGACATTGCGCGCGCCCAGCGTCACAGCGTTACACTGACAGGCGGCATGATGAGCGGCATGAGCGGCGGCATGGGCGGCATGATGGGTGGTTCGGGAATGAGTGGTGGCATGAGCGGGATGATGGGTGGCTCGGGAATGGGCGGCGGCATGGGCGGCATGATGGGGAACGGCGCCATGTGGGCGATCAATGGGATCGCGGCCCAGGGCCACAACATGAAGCCCATACTGACTCTCGCGCGAGGCAAGACCTACATCCTCGCGATCGACAACCAGACCGCCTGGTACCACCCGATCCACCTTCACGGCCATTCCTTCCGTGTCATCACGCGAAACGGCACGACGACGCAGTATCAGGAGTGGCGCGACACCGTCCTCATCCCGCCGCGCGAGCGCGCCGAGATCGCGTTCGTCGCCGACAATCCCGGCGACTGGATGTTCCACTGCCACATCCTCGACCACCAGGAGGCCGGGATGATGAGCGTCATTCGGGTGATGTGAACAACAGCGATGGCAAATGCTGTCGAAAATAATCGCAACCAGCACGCCAAAGTAAGAAAGGTAAAAGATTCGCCATGAAATACCTGACCATCCCAGCTCTTGTACTGAGCTTGCTCATCGGTGCCGTTCCCGCGCTGTCCTGGGCCGCAGCGGGCTCCAAGCATGTCACGCTTTACAAGGACCCCGGCTGCATGTGCTGCGAAGGCTACGCCAACTATCTTCGCACCAATGGGTTCGACGTAACCGTGGTCGGCACGCATGATCTTCCGCTCATGAATGCCAAGCACCACATTCCGGCGGAACTACAAGGCTGTCATCTCTCGGAAGTCGACGGGTACTTCGTCGGCGGCCATGTGCCTGTCGATGTCGTAAATCGGCTCTTGTCGGAGCGCCCCTCGATCGAAGGAATTACCCTTCCGGGAATGCCGCCGGGGTCGCCGGGCATGTTCGGCGACAAGACCGATCCCTTTGTGATCTACGGCATCGCCGGCGGCAAGTCGCAGGTCTATGCGACTGAATAGCGGGACGGAGATTCGGGTCGTGAGGAGGGTTCTCCTGGCGGGAGCGATACTCGCGGCCACGATCCTGATCACTTGGGCTATCGTCCACTATGGCGAGGCCTTTATTGCCGGCAGCACGTATCGACAACCAAATGCCGGCTCTACCGCCGGCGCGCCGCCATCCTCGGCCACGGCGGGATTTGTCTTTTACGCTCAGCCCAGCGCCCTGCCCGAGGTTCGATTCACGGACGGCGAGGGTCGCAATTTGTCGCTCACGAACTTCCGCGGGCAGCCGATCGTACTCAATATTTGGGCGACCTGGTGCGGACCATGCCGAAAGGAGATGCCGGCGCTTGAACGCTTGCAAACCGTCGTCGGCCGCTCGAACCTTTTCGTTCTTCCGCTTTCCATCGACCGACAAGGCGCATCGGTCGTCAAACAGTTTTACGGGGAACTCGGATTGACGGCGCTGGGCATCTATGTCGACACGTCCGGCAAAGTGTCGCGCGACCTCAACACGGTCGGCATTCCGACGACCCTTCTGATCGATCGGGACGGACGAGAAGTGGGGCGCGAGGTCGGCCCCACCGAATGGGACAGTCCGGAAGTCGTCGCTGTCATCCGCCAACATCTGGGGCTTCCGCCCGCTCCCCAGGGCGATCAGGGGAATTGACGGTGCAGGGAATATCGCTCGTCGCATTGCTGACAAGTTTCGTCGCTGGGATCGTCTCGTTTCTCTCTCCCTGCGTGCTTCCCCTCGTGCCAGGCTACGTCTCCTATATTGCCGGCCAATCGATGGGCGGTTCCGGGTCGGAACCACGCGTTGGCGCAAGGCTCGCGGCACTGCGCCTTAGCGCCATGTTCGTGCTCGGCTTCTCCACGGTATTCATCATCCTGGGTGCAAGTGCGACTGCCCTAGGACAGCTGTTTCTGTCGTATCGCTATGAGGCCAATCTCATGGCGGGTGGCGTAATCATCCTGTTCGGGTTGCTTATGATCGGTTTCGTCCGTTGGCCATGGTTACAGCGGGATTTTCGTCTCCATATCGACTTGCCGGGCGGGCGGCCGATCACCGCTTATATACTTGGCCTCGCTTTCGCCTTCGGATGGACCCCATGCATCGGCCCGGTCCTTGGCGCGATCCTGACCACCAGCGCGGTAACGACCACCGTTTCGCAGGGAATCCTGTTGCTGAGCGTCTATTCGTTGGGGCTCGGTCTTCCGTTCCTTGCCGCGGCAATGTTCACGGACCATCTCGTCGGCCGGTTGAGAACGCTCGGGCGCTTCGGCCGCTCGCTGCAAATCGGCGCCGGTGCCGTGGTCGTCGTTATGGGCGTTGCCATGGTGACCGGCGAACTCATGACATTTTCTTCCTGGCTGCTCGAAACCTTCCCCGGCCTTGCGAGGATCGGATGAGAGAATCCACGCCGATCGACCGCTGCAAAACCTGTCTTCACTTAGAACCATTGGAGAGCAAGACCATGGAGAGATCCCATATGACGAAGTCACCGGCCGCGGCGACAATGGAACCGCACGGTTTTCGACATTTCACGGCGTCTTGGTACACCTCTCGCCGCGGCCTGATTCTCGCCGGTCTTGGCGTCGTCCTCGCCGGGTTGGCGCTTGGCTGGAACTGGCTCAGCGCGATCGGCCTCGCCCCGCTGATCCTTTCCCTCGCGCCCTGCGCAGCGATGTGTGCCCTGGGCATATGCATGGCGGCGCGCATTGGCTCGCCCCGTCCAAAGCCAGATTCGGTGGAGACGACGAAACTACCAGGCACGGGCGTTCCTTCGGTCCATTCCAGCGAATAGCTTCCGGAGACCGCACCGATGGCTCAATCGACAAGGCCCGGTGTGCCGCGACTGGCCGGCGCTGGCGGAGCTTTCGCTGCGGCTCTGCTCCTGCTTCTCGCCGTCGCTGGCGGCGGCGTTATCGACTGGATGATGTTCGGTCCCTTTCTTATCGCGGTGTTTCTTGTGATCGCCGGTCTTGTGTATTTTCTTGCATGGTTGGCGGCTGCCTTAACCTGCATGCCCGGCTCTGTCTCAAGAGCGAGTGAAGGTCAGTCCGTCATGCGCTGGCCGCAAGATTTCCCCGGGACGCAGTGGCTCCTCCGCCGATGCTATATCGTTGCGGACATTGCGATCGCGTCGGGAATATCGCTGGCATGGGCTGGGCTCGGCGCTCCGAAAGCGTGGAACACGTTCGAAATCGCTTTGGTGGCCATCGCCGGCACGACAATCGCCATCGTCGGCGCTCTGTGGGTGGAGGCAGTGCAGGGGCTCGCACGGAATTGGCAAAGGAGCTCAGCGAAACAAGTCCGCGAGCGACGCCGCATCGCCCGCTAACGCAAAGAAGACCAGAAGGAGGAGGCATAATGCGCGAAATGATTCGATGCCTGGCCATCTGGCTGACGACCGCCATGCTCGTCCTGTTAGGCACGGCCACCGCGCGCGCCGACGAGGCGGCGATGGGTGATATCAAGGCGCGGTTCGATTATCTAAGCACGCACGGAAATTCGAACTGCTCGACTGCCTTTCTCCATTCTATCCCGACGACGCCAGCCACCGCCCGCTTGCAGGGCTCCTGTTGCAGCCCGATGGATGCGGGCCGCTACGCCCGCCAGATCGCCGGGTTGAAAAAGTACGCATCGTTCCAGGAGATCCCAACCGACCCCTACGATCTGCCGGCCGGCCTCGCCAAAAAATTGCTGGCCGCCTATGAGCAGGTGCTCGCCTCGGCGGAGCAGAGAGCCTATGACGAAGCCATGCAGACATCGCACGAACACGGGCCGTGCTGCTGCGAATGCTGGCGCTGGCATGTGTATGGCGGGCTCGCCAAGATCCTTATCCATGATCATGGCTTCAACGGCCGCCAGGTAGCGGAGGTATGGAATCTTTCGGACGGTTGCGGGGGAACATCGGACTAGAACTGTTTCGCAATCTGTTTAGGAGGGCAATGCCATGACGCGTTTTCGCCTTGCGGCTTTGATCCTGCTGCTGGTCACGACGGTCTTGCCCGCACGCGCGCAAGACCCGTCGCCGGCGGAGGTAGCCAAGATCCAGAAGATCGTGAGCGAGTATTTGCGCCAGCACCCCGAAATCATCATCGATGCCTTGCAGGCATATCAGCACCGGCAGGAGACGCAAAAGGTCGACGAGACGCGGCAAACGATCGCCGCCTTGAAGGAAGAGTTGCTCAACGACCCCACGAGCCCTGTCGCCGGCAATCCAAAGGGCGATGTGACGGTTGTCGAGTTCTTCGACTATCGCTGTCCCTATTGCAAGGCCGTGGCGCCCGATTTGGCCAAGGCGGTGGCCGCGGACGGCAAGGTGCGCCTGATCTATAAGGAGTTTCCCATCCTAGGTCCGGCCTCAATCACGGCGGCCAAGGCAGCACTTGCCGCTGTCCGGCAAGACAAGTATCCGGCCTTCCACGACAAGCTTTTTGCCTTCAAGGGCAATCTCGACGACGCGGCGATCTATGCGATGGCGAGCGATTTGGGCCTCGACGTCGTACGGCTGAAGGCCGATATGGAAAAGCCGGAGATCGAGGGCATTATCGACCATAACTATAGGCTGGCGGACAAGCTCAAGATCCAGGGAACGCCCGCCTTTGTCATCGGCGGCGAGCTGCTGCCCGGTGCCGTCTCCTTCGACGACCTGATCGCCGTCTTCAAGCGCGCGCGAGGCGGATGAACCCTGGCGACGATGAAAGCCGCGATTGCGCTAGTACAACTACAGGGCGACCCGCCGCAACCTCAGCGAGTTGCCGATGACGAGGATCGAGCTCGCGCTCATCGCCGCACTCGCGATCATCGGGTTAAGCAACAGTCCGGTGAAGGGATACAGGACCCCGGCCGCAATCGGCACGGCGAGCGAGTTGAACAGGAAGGCGAAGAGCAGGTTCAGCCGGATGTTGCCCATGACGGCTCGGCTCAATTGGCGTGCCCGCACGATGCCCTGGAGGTCGCCCTTTAGCAGGGTTATGCCGGCGCTCTCCATCGCTACGTCCGCGCCGGTTCCCATGGCGATCCCCACCATCGCTTCCGCAAGTGCCGGTGCGTCATTGACTCCGTCGCCGGCCATGGCGACCTGGCGGCCCTCGTCCTTGAGCTTCCTGATCGTACCCGCCTTCTGCTCGGGCAGGACTCCGGCGATTACCTCATCGATGCCGAGCTGCCTGCCGACCGCGTCTGCCGTCGCCTGACTGTCGCCCGTCAGCATGACGACACGCAGGCCGTCCTGGCGCAGAGCCTTGAGTGCGCCGGTGGCGCTCTGCTTGATCGGGTCTGCCACGGATATGAGCCCGCCCGCTGACCCGCCGATCGCCACCAGCATGACCGTGTGTCCCTTCCGGCGAATTTCCGCGGCCTGATCGGAGAGACTGCCCGGGTCGATGGCCAAATCATTCAGCAGCGCGGCGTTTCCCACCGCGACGCGTTTGCCATCGACCGTGCCGATGACGCCCTTGCCGGTCTCGGCGCGGAAATCCGATGTCGAGGAAAGTTTGAGGCCGCGTTCCTCGGCGCCTTTGATGATCGCCGCGGCCAAGGGATGCTCGCTTCCTCTTTCGAGGCTTGCCGCAAGGCGAAGCAGTTCGTTGTCGTCGATAGAGCCGTGGGCAACCACGCTTGCCAGACGGGGCTTTCCTTCCGTCAGCGTGCCGGTCTTGTCGACGACGAGCGTGTCGATTTTTTCCATCAGCTCCAGCGCCTCGGCATTCTTGATAAGGACGCCCGCCTGGGCGCCTCGGCCGGTGCCGACCATGATGGACATGGGCGTGGCGAGCCCCAAGGCACAGGGACAGGCGATGATGAGGACGGCCACGGCGTTGACCAGGGCAAAGGCCATGGCCGGCGCGGGGCCGAAGGCCGACCAGACGATGAAGGTCGCAATGGCAATCAGCACGATACCGGGGACGAACCAGGCCGAGACCCGATCGGCAAGGCTTTGGATCGGCGCCCGTGAGCGCTGCGCTTGGGCCACCATGGCCACGATCTGGGAGAGGAGCGTTTCGGCGCCCACCCGCTCGGCGCGCATCAAAAAGCTGCCGCTGCTGTTGGCCGTGGCGCCGGTCACCTTGTCGCCCGGCCCTTTCTCCACGGGCATCGCCTCGCCGGAGACCAGCGACTCGTCGACGGCGCTGTGGCCTTCGACGACGATGCCATCGACCGGCACTTTCTCTCCCGGCCTCACCCGCAACGTCATGCCGGCAACGACCTGATCGAGGGGGACGTCATCTTCGCGCCCATCTTCGCCGACAATGCGCGCGGATTTGGGCGCGAGGTCGAGCAGGGCACGGATCGCGCTGTTCGTCTGGGAACGGGCCCGCAGTTCCAGCACCTGGCCGAGCAGGACGAGCGTGGTGATGACCGCTGCCGCCTCGAAGTAGACCGAAACCTGTTGATCGGCGGATCGGAAGGATGCCGGGAACACGCCAGGGAAAAGCGTCGCGACGACGCTATAGGCGTAGGCGACACCGGTGCCGAGCGCGATCAAGGTGAACATGTTCAGCTGGCGGCGAGCGATCGAGGCCCAGCCGCGCTCGAAAAATGGCCAGCCGCCCCAAATCACGACCGGTGTCGCCAGGAGGAGCTGGACCCAGGTAAGCGCCCCGGGCGGCAAGAACCTCCCAAGCGGGTTGCCGGTTAGATCATCGGTCATGCTCAGCACGACCAACGGGACCGACAGGACGACGCCAACCCAGAAGCGCCGGGTCATACTAACGAGTTCGGGATTGATTCGCTCGACGGCGGTCGGCGTCAGCGGCTCCAGCGCCATGCCGCAGATCGGGCAGCTGCCGGGATGATCCTGCTTGATCTCCGGATGCATCGGGCAGGTCCATATGGCCTCGCCTGTCGAGACCCCCGGCGCTCTCGGTGCGCAAGGCGCAGGAGCTTTCTCGTGAGCGGTCGGGTCCAGGTATTTCCCCGGATCGGCGAGGAATTTCTCCCTGCATTTTGCGCTGCAAAAGTAATAAGCCGTATCGGCGTGATCGGCCCGATGTTTTGCCGTGGCCGGATCCACGGTCATGCCGCAGACCGGGTCCCGCGCCTTCAGCGCAGCCAGGCTGTCGCCGCCGGCCTTGGAATCGTGGTGGGTCTTGTGCTCGTCATGAGCGTGGTTGTTGGCGGAAGTCATGCCGCGTATCTAACCTCGGTCATCATCCCTGCCTGCATATGGTAGAGGTTATGGCAGTGGAAAGCCCACCGCCCGGGGTTGTCGGCGTCGAACGCGATCTTGAGATTCGCCATCGGCGGTACGAGAAAGGTATCCCTCATGGCGCCGGCGAATCGCTCTCCCTCGATTTCGACGATTTGGAAATGATGGCCATGGAGATGCATCGGATGGCTCATCATGGTCTTGTTGACGATCGACATTTCGACGCGTTCGTTCTGCCTGACCATGAGCGGGCGGTTTTGGCCATAGACTTGCCCATTTATCGACCATTGGTAGCTGGCCATGTTCCCCGTCAGCGCGACGGGAATGACGCGGGAGGGGGGCTTGGCCGAAAGCGGATTCCTCGCGCGCAACCGGCGCTCCAGGTCGAGCCCCAGAGGCGCCGCCGCTTGAGCAGCCTCGCTTTCGATCCTGGTAATCCGGGCTCCCTTGGTGGCTAGGACGATACCGGTGCGCTGGCGCTCGCCCTCGCGCAGGGCAATGATCGGATAAGCGCCACTGCCCCGTGGAAGCCGCAGGCGGATGTCGGCGCGCTGGGCCACGGCCAGTTCGAAGCGCGAACCGTCGATCGACAGGATTGAATCGCCGTCGACGGCAATCAGCTGGCCTTTCAACTGCCCGAGATCGATGTGAAAATTTGTCGCGGCGGAGCCGTTGATGATCCTGAGGCGAAGGCGCCCGCCCGGCGCCACCCGGACCACATCGGGATCCGCGAGGGTGCGATCGTTCGCGAGATAGGCATCGTATTCGACATCGTTGAGGTCCATTGCCATCGTACGCGGCATCCCTTGGCCCTCAGACGCTTGGCCCATCGACATCCCACCCATATTCCCACTGTCCATGGACATCGAGCCATGGCCGCCACCGCGCTGGCGCAGCTGAGAAAATATCTCCTCGGGTGCCCGGAAACTGAAATCATGGAGCATGATGACCACGCTCTGCTCGTCGGCCCGCGTGTCGTCGGGGGCCGGTACGATCAAGGGCGCGGCCAGCAGTTGCTGCTCCTGCAGACCTACATGCGAGTGCATCCAGAACGTGCCGCTGCGGTTCAGCGGAAAGTCGTAGTTGTAGCTGTGACCGGCGGCGAGGGCGGGTTGAGAGAGTTCCGGCACACCGTCCTGGTCCGTCGGCGGCGCGAGACCGTGCCAATGCACCAAGGTGGGGCTCGCTAGATCGTTGCTCAGGCGAACCCGGAACCGGCTGCCGGCAACCGCCTCGATGCCCTGGCGGCCGTTTGACTGGCGGATGCCATAGACCCCTGCGGCGCGCCCACCCACCTCTATCGTGCGGCGCCCGACGATGAGCTCCACGGGGTTGGCATCCGTGGCCTCGGCGAGACGAGGGCTGACGGCAGCCAACACGGCCGCTGCACAGGCGCCTTTCAGAAAGTCGCGCCGGGATGGTTCGCCGATGCGGTAAGCGCGGTCCAACAGTAGCCTCCTCAGGCACCCATGGGTCACATAGGGTATCAACGAGAACCTTGCCACATACACTACGGGGGTATAGTATAGGCCGATGAGAGACACAGTCAAGAAGTCCTGCGCCACGCGCCTGACCCGGATCGAGGGGCAGGTTCGCGGCATCGCCCGCATGGTCGATGAGGATCGCTACTGCATCGACGTCATGAATCAGATCGAGGCCGTGAAAGCGGCGCTCAAGAAGGTTGGCGACGAGATACTCAAGGATCACGTCGAGCACTGCGTGGAGCACGCAATTATTTCCGGCGACGTGAAGGATCAGCGTCGCAAGGTTGCCGAACTTGTCGAAATGCTCGGGCGACTTACCCCGTGATGGCGTCGATCAAGCGGCATCGAGGAGAGGGCGGATGATTCGCGAAAGGGTTCGCGGGATGAGCTGTCGTCATTGCGCAGAGATAGTGACCAAAGTCGTCTAGCGTGCGTGGCGGCTGAACTCCAGCGACGATGGGCAATGCGCCATGTCATAGGATCCCCGTAGCAAAGCGATCGAGCCGGGACCCCTCTCGATAGAAGACCCAGACCAGCATGCCGGCGATCACACCGGTGAAGCCACCGCCGAGGATATCGGTCAGATAGTGGGTACCGACAAAAATGCGCGACCAGCAGATCAGCAGTGTCGGAAGCCCTAGAAGGAGCGCCCGACGGGACAGGCGGTGGAAGGCAAACGCCGCGACAATGGCGACCGATGCCGTGGCGTGATCGGAGGGAAACGACCAATCAGCGCTCTTGGAAATGATCAAGTGGCTGACGCCGGCGTCGTACGGGCGTGCCCGGTGGACAAAGAGGAGGATGATCTGATTGAGGCCAAGCCCGATCAGAAAGGACAACCCGGACGCAATGCAGGTATGCCGCACATGCGTCCGGTCGCTTTTACTCCACCATTGGGCGACGACGATCGCAACGAGAAGGGGAACTCCGAACGTGGTGGCTATGACCATGCCGGAATCCAAAAGGGCATTGCTGCCGGCGAGTGAATTGATCCACTGCGTGATAACCTGGTCCATCTACATCCTTCGCCCGCTCAGCATTTATGGTTCCATCGAGGAATTGTGAACGAACGCCGCATCCACCGGATTTTTGAGATCAGCATCCTGCTGAAAGGCGCGCATGCCTTAATCGAATGCGTCGGCGGCCTTGTGTTGGCGTTCGTCGGCACAAGCACCATCGCAAGTCTGGTCAATGCGCTTACCCAGGAGGAGTTGATTGAAGATCCGAACGACTTTGTCGGAACACATCTTTTAAGCCTGGTCCAGGATTTTACCCCTAGCACCCAGCACTTCTATGCGTTCTATCTTCTCAGCCACGGTGTCATCAAGGCGTTCCTCGTCGTCGGTTTGCTTAAAAACAAGCTCTGGGCCTATCCTGCGTCTCTCATCGTTCTTGGCCTCTTCATCGTCTACCAGCTCTATCGCTTCTCGTACACGCATGGCTTTGGGCTCATCGTCTTGACGGTCTTCGATGTATTCGTGAT
>WNFP01001409.1_pt1 | contig 18728 bp, 11 predicted proteins | sample 5400201 | NCBI WGS metagenome assembly WNFP01 (sample SAMN13153355, study PRJNA577476) | soil metagenome | isolation source: 115 cm saprolite under Madrone tree | place: USA:California | collected 2016-06-14 | reverse complement strand
GCTCGGCCATGCTTAAGACCACTCTCTATGCGGAGATCGCCGCGGTTGGTGGATTGGGGATGATGCTGGGCATCGAGGCATTCGGCGAAGACGGCCAGCAAATCCCGCTGATCGCGCTGATCGGTCTTATCGCCCTGGGCTGCGCGACAGCCCGCATCATGGCCCACGTCCATCGGACTCCCGCGCTGCCGTTTGAGCCGAGGCGGCCGGCCGAGGCCCAGCCGGCGGGTGCCGCGAGGCCGTTGTCGACGCCGTCGAACCCGGCAATAACCTATCCGCATGCGCCGCGACTGGGGGCGGGTGGAGCGACGACCGCCCAGGCCGCCAACTCCAACGCCGGATTCGCGAATCCAGCCGGATTCCGTTACCCTGGAGACATTGCGTCAGGTGCAGGCCGTTCGCGTCTCCGGCAGCGGAATTGAACGTGTTCGACGATGCTCGCAGCTGACGGGTCGAGGTCAATCCCTGCGTCCGACGACGAGGGGGCTGCAATGTTGTCCGGTCTGCGCGTCGCGCACCGTCTGCTGTTGATCTATCTGCTCAGTTTTGCATCGGTCGCCTATCTCGCTTACACGCTGGTGGTCGAAAAGAACATCACCATCGAGTTTGCGCGCAAGGAGCTCCGCGGGCTTGGCTATGTCGATGTAGTCCGTCAGGCCCTGCTGTCGATCATCAGGGACGGGGGGACGGCGGCGGGCCTACGGCCCGGCGACGGCAGCGGCGGCAGCGCGACCTTGCAAACGCAGTTGGCAGCCCTGGCTCGAGCGGAGCGAGAGTATGGCCGTGACCTCAATACCGCCACGCTCGCCGATGCTCTCGTGACGGAGATGCGGCAGCTGGTCGCGCAAGGAACCGGCGATCCGGCCGCGCGCCGCGACCTCGTCGCGCGGGCAATCAACTCCGCGCGGCTGCTGATTTCTCGGATTGGCGACGAATCCAATCTCATTCTCGATCCCGATCTCGACAGCTATTACACCATGTCCGTGGTGATGTTGCGGCTTCCGGAAGCCGTTACAGGCGCGACCGACCTGTGCAAGGAGGCTGTCGCAGTGAACCTGGCCAAGTCTGCCGACGACGAGTCGCAGATGAAGTTTCTGCTGAAGGAGGGCGCCTTCCGGGCGACCATCCGCGGGCTCATGTCGGATGTCGCCTCCGCATTTCGGGGCAATCCCGATGGGCAACTGCGCCGCAATCTTGAGCCGGCCTTTTATCGTACGGAAGGCGCCATCGGCGATTTTTCGCGCAAGTTGCGCAACATGGTAGCGGAGCGACACACAGCCGACGCCAACTCGCTTGCCATGGACGCCATGCTGCGCCAGGTGCTCGGCGCCATGGATGAATTCTGGCGTGCGGCCGATACGGAGCTGGGTCGCCTCCTACGGCAGCGAATTGATGGTCTGTATCGTCGCATGGAAGTCGACTTGGGAACGGCGGCGCTGGTCTGGCTCGCTTCGCTCGGCTTCATCCTCGTCGTCGCCCGACAAATCACCGGTCCCATCCGCGAGTTGTCTGGCGTCGCCGAGAGGATCCGGTATGGCAAGGACTACAGCCTCAGGGCGCGCTATCACGCCGGCGGCGAGGTCAGACAGCTGATCGAGGGATTCAACACGATGCTGGATCGCCTCCAGGGCGAATCCGCACGCGAACAGGAGCGCGTCGCACGCGACCGCGCGGCCGCCGCACAGCAGCAACTCATCGAAGCGATGCCGATCGTCATCTCGGTGACAAGCCAGACGGATCAGCGGGTCCTATTTGCAAATTCTGCCTCGCCACACCCTTTCCCCCTTCCTGATGGAATTGCCGGCGATCCCCGGAATATCCTGACGCTGCTCTATCCCGAAGACCACAATGCATTCATCCACCAGCTTTTTCTCTACGGCAAAGTCGACGGGTTCGAGGCCCGATGCCGAACCGCGCATGGCGAACCCTTCTGGATCCTGATCGGCTCGCGGGCGGTCAATTACCGGGGAGAGCCGGCCCGCCTCACCGTCAGCACGCCGATCAACGATCGAAAACACGCGGAAGCCGGTCTCGCGCGGCGCACCGCGGTGCTCGACGCCCTCACCTATGCGGCGACGCGCATCATTGGGGCGACCGATTGGTATCCGGCCATGCCGGAGCTCCTCAGCCGCTTGGGCACCGCATCCGACGTCAGCCGCGTTTACATGTTCGAGATACACCCAGCGCCCAGCGGCGAGGGACTCGCTCAAAGTTGCCGCTTCAGTTGGACCGCTGAAGGCTTTCCGCCGATGTCGGGCGAGCCCCGCTATCAGAACGACCCGGTCACCACCGCAGAGGGCAAGCAGTTCGACGACTGGTTCCAGCGTCGCTCACACGGCGAGGTCATTCAGGTAACCCTCTCTCAAACCGAAGGTGAAGCACGACGATGGTTCCAGGAAACCAGCACGTATTCGATGCTCTCCGTTCCCATCCTGGTTGAGGGAAGTCTATGGGGATCTCTAGGGTTCGATGACTGTCGTTCCGAGCGAATCTGGGACGAGATGGAAATCGATTTTCTGAAAACGGCGGGCGCGCTGGTTGCCAGCGCCGTCGAACGCGCCCGGGCGGACGACCAGCTCCGGCAACGGGACCGGCGCCTCGTCGAGGCGCAGCGAATCGGTCACGTCGGGAGCTGGGAGCTCGACCTCGAGACGAAAGAGGTGGTTTGGTCCGACGAAGGCTGGCGCATCTTCGGGTTTGAACCGAGCCGCCGGCCTTGGTCCTATAAAGAAAACCTCGAGCGGATACACCCCGATGATCGGGCGCGCGTCATTGAAGTTGATACCGCCATGCGGGAGCATGGCCGCCCGGTGGAATTCGAATATCGCATCCTGCGACCGGACGGCGCGATCCGCAACGTGTACGAGCGGGCGGAGGCGACACGCGATTCGGCCGGTCGCCCCATCCGTCTCGTCGGAACCGTTCACGACATCACCGAACTGAAGGCCACCGAAGCCCGGCTGCGGGAGAGCGAGGAGCGCTACAAACTGGCTGCGCAGGGGGCCGAAGTCGGCTTGTTCGACTGGGACGTCCTCACCGGCGCCGCCTATTTGTCGCCGCGCGTTCACGAGATCCTGGGGATCGGTACCGAGCCGCTCTGTACCTCGATAACCGGGCTGTTCGACCGATTCCTCCCCGAGGATCGCGCGGCGCTGCAACAGCACCTCGACAGTCGGTTTGCGATGCAACAGCGTCGGGTCGACTACGAAGTCCGCCTGCTTGATGCCCTAAACGGGCCCGCGCTGGATGACGGTTAGCGGCCTCATTGTCTATTCCGACGGTCGCCCCGTACGCGTGGTGGGCTCCCTGATGGATATCACGGAGCGCAAGCAGTCCCAGGAGGCGCTGGTTCGCCAACGCGAGGCTCTTTACCAGAGCGAGAAGATGGCCATGTTCGGCACGCTTCTTGCCGGCGTGGCCCACGAACTCAACAATCCGCTGTCCGTTGTCATCGGGCAGATCGCGCTGCTCCAGGAGACGACGAAAGACCCGATCGTCGCCAAGCGGGCAGAGCGCATTCGCAACGCGACCGACCGATGCGCGCGAATCGTCCGCACCTTCCTCGCCATGGCACGGCAGCGCCAGCCGGAGCCCAAGCCGGTCAAGCTCGGCATCATTGTCGAAGCGGCGCTCGATCTACTTGCGTTCCAGCTTCGGTCGGCGGATGTCCGGCTCGAATTGAGGCTTGCCACGGATGTGCCGATGGTTACGGTCGACGCCGACCAGATGCATCAGGTCGTGACCAACCTCATCGTCAACGCTCGGCAGGCTCTTACCGCCAACCCCCGGCAGCGGATCCTGCGGATCAGCACCTGGTATGACAGCGCGAACCTGCGCGCCTGCCTCTCGGTTTCCGACAACGGCCCGGGCGTTCCCGCGGATATCCGCGCCCGCATCTTCGATCCCTTCTTCACCACGAAGCCCTTGGGAGAAGGCACCGGCATCGGGCTTGCGCTGTGTTCGAGCATCGTTCGTTCCTACGGCGGAGAAGTTTCCATATCGGACACGCCGGATGGCGGCGCGACCTTTACGATCGAGCTTCCTTTGTCGAGCCCATTGGGCACCCCCGAACGCGATCCTGGAGAGAATGAAGCCAGGTCCGGCCTGCGAATTCTGGTGGTCGAGGACGAACATGAGATCGCCGAAACGCTCAGCGAGATCCTTCGTCAGCGGGGCTTCGAAACGGAGGTCGTGTTCAACGGCCAGGAGGCCATCGATCGAATCGCCGTGCGCGAGTACGATCTCGTGCTCAGCGACCTTCGGATGCCCGTGCTCGACGGCCCGGGCTTGTACCGCGCGCTCCTCCAGCGACATGCCGAGGTGATCAGCCGGCTGGCCTTCATCACGGGCGACAGCCTCTCAACCGAGGCCCAGTCCTTTCTTCGCGATACCAAGATACCCTGCCTCGAAAAGCCGTTCTTGCCGGAGGACGTCTTGAGATTGGTCGCACAAGTGACACAGGTCAGGGGTTAGCTATGCTGGGTGATAAGCGACGCCCGTGACATATCGGCTATACTTTGTCGGGGCCGATCGGATGCCTCAACGGAGCGCGCCAATACTGCTAGACTAAGCTCTTAGCGAGGCGTCATAGCGTAGCGGCGACAGGTGCCCTGGTGTCCGCCAGAGATTGAAAACGGGCGTGGCAGCCGATGGCTCCTGACCGACGCAAGCATCGCCGTTAACGCCGTACTGCAAGCGAAAGGGCAGGAATGAGCGAGAGGGGCGCGATTCTGGTGGTGGACGATGATCGGGACGTCCGCGAGACCATTCGTGACTATTTCGAACATTGCGGCTTCGAAGTCTATGTCGCGGGCGATGGCGAAGGCATGCGCAAGGTCCTCGCCGGACGTCGCATCGATCTCGTTCTGATGGACTTGAATCTGCCCGGCACGGACGGCCTTGCGCTCACGCGCGAGCTCCGGTCCAAGCATGATCTCGCCATCATAATGTTGACGGCGGCGGGCCAGATTGTCGACCGGATTGTTGGGCTGGAGGTGGGAGCCGACGACTATGTGGCGAAGCCTTTCGAACCGCGGGAATTGCTTGCGCGCGTGAAGAGCGTGCTGCGTCGCCAGAGAAAGGGATCGCCAGCCGCCGGTCCTCCGGCAGAGCACCGTCCCGAGGTGGTCAAGTTGGGTGCCCGCACGCTCGACCTGGCAGCGCATCATCTTTACGACGCCAACGGCGAGGAAGTTCCCCTGACGAGCATGGAATTCGATCTACTCAACGCCTTCGCTACACACCCTGACCGCGTTTTGAGCAGAGACCAGTTGCTGGAACTCGCACACAACCGCGAGGGTGAAGTCTTCGACCGAAGCATCGATATTCGGATGGCGCGCATCCGGCGAAAGATCGAAATGGATCCGGAAAAGCCGCAGATTCTGAAGACCGTTCGAGGTGCCGGGTACATCTATGTGAGCGGTTGCAAGAATTAGCCGCGCAGGCCAGTGCCGATCGCTCAAGTTTGAGGATCGGTCACCGGCCTGCGCTGGCTGTCCCGGCTAGGACGCCTTGAGCCTGCGACTGTCGTTCGCCGGCGTCGCGATGCGGGGCGCGGCATTCGCGCCGGACGAGACGGGCCCCCGAGACGGCCGGTAGCCGAGATTGGTCTTCTGATAGACTCTGGCCATGTCATGCTCCGCTGGTGGGCGCCCTATCATGGCCATGCCGACTTCACTCAAAGACCGAGCCATCTCGTCGGCGACCCAAGGAACCTGGGACCGGCTGAGCCCGATATCTTTCAGCATCCGATCGTCCAGCTCCATGAGATCATAGATCGTCGCCCGACGCTGTCTGCCGCGCTTCAGGGCCCGCCAAAAGGCGGTCGCGACCCCGACCAGGACGGCCCTTAACGAGTGCCGCGCTGGCCATCGCAACGCTGCGCGGCTATGCGCGTAGCTCCGGATTTCCTTGCGAGCAAGCCCAATGTCGCAGAGCGTGTTGTCGTCGAGCTGCGCGAGATCGCCGACGATCCAGTTATAGAGCATCTGATATCGCAGCGGCCGAATTGCCGCATAGGCCAAGTTCTTAATGGCGCCGGCCAGCCCATGTTCGGCGCGCGTGGCGCTGATGGGCTCCGTAGGGTCATTCGCCGAACTGCTGAGAGTCGGTGTCATAATGGGCTCCTTTTCTCTCTATCCATGCCGAATCCGTGATTCGGCGCCGATCGAGCGAGAAGGTAAGCGGGCATGATTTCTGGGCGATGTCGCGCAAGCCGGCGAATTGTTTCAATTGTATCGGTGGGACCGGTCGCCGCCTCTACGGGCACGGCAAATCTCAGGGGAATCCGAGCTTCCCGGTGCAAGCCGACATGGTGCTGCCATTTGGCGCTGGATTGTGGCCACGATCGAGGAACTGAAGCGGGCCTAGTGCTTCAGCCGGCCACATCCCATTGCGGGTTCCAGGCGACCTCCCAGAGGTGGCCGTCGGGATCGTGAAAATAGCCCGAATACCCGCCCCAGAAGCGGTCGCGCCCCGCATCGGTGACGACGCCGCCGGCCTCTCGGGCCTCCTTCATGACGGCGTCTACGTCTGCTTTCTATTTGACGATATGCCCGATGGAAACCGCGCCCAGCCTGGTGGGAGTTGCATCAGATCGTCGTTCTTGCTGAAAAATGCCACGGCGCCGTCCTCGAGTTCCTGACCGATGATGCCCTTCGTCGGCAAACCCAGCCCGTCCCGATAGAAGGCGAGCGACTTGTCGAGATCGGGTCTGTTCTGATGCTCACCGATCCATGAACGCCGCGCCGCGGAAGGCTATCAGCAAAAAGTAGTATGCCGCCATGTTGCGATACCAAATTCGGCGCTGGGTCAATAGGCTCTTAAGGCCTGCCTTCTGGCGTGCCGATCAGTACGCACCGCGGGCCATCGTCTTGCCTGACCATTATGAACGCCACCCTCCCGAAGATCCGCCGACGATCGCGATGGTTACGCCGGTTCTGAACCAAGCCGCATTCATTCGCGCCGCGATCGATAGCGTATTGACGCAAGGCTATCCGAGGCTCGCCTATGTCGTGCAGGATGGAGGTTCGACGGACGGTACCGTCGATATCCTACGAAGCTATGGTCGGTTGCTTGATTGGGTCAGCCTGCCCGATTCCGGCCAGGCGGACGCAATCAATCGCGGATTCGCTCGCATCGCCGGCGACATCATGGCCTGGCTCAACGGTGACGATATGTTGGTCCCCGGGTCTCTCGCCTATGTGGCGCGCTTCTTTCAAGCCAATCCCGACATAGATCTTGCCTATGGACATAGGGTCTATATCGACATCAATGGCAAGGAAACCGGGCGCTGCATCCTGCCGGGCCACGACTCCAGCACAATCAGATACTTCGATTTCATACCGCAAGAGACATTGTTCTGGCGTCGGCGCGCGTGGCAGGCCTTAGCCCCCATTGACGCCTCATTCGACAGCGCGATTGACTGGGATTTCATCCTGCGCGCCCATAGCGCGGGCTTCTCGTTTCGACGTCTGCCTCGCTTCCTTGGCTGTTTCCGTGTCCATCCGGCGCAGAAAACCGTTGCCCGCCAAGCGGTCAGCCTCGCCGAGATGGACTTGCTGCGCCAACGTTCCTTCGGACGCGACGTCACGACCGACGAGATCCATCGCGGAATAGAGAGGTACCTCTTGCGCCACGTATTCCTCGACCGGCTCTATCGCCTAGGCATCAAAAATTACTGAAATGGCAGGGTCCCTTCCACAACGAAAAAGAGGTGTTTGGCGTTCTGGGACTGCCAAGGGACGTTTCACCATCAGCAATAATCCGTATGGAGCCGGAGAGCACTTCGTAATGTAATATGCCGGAAGGTCGAGGCTGTGGGGTCTGGAGGGGGCAGGGTCGGCGGCTGACAGAAGCGAAGGACAGCCCCGGTGCCGGACGCCAAGTCAAGGACGCCAGCCACCAATCTACTCTTGCGGGCGCGCCGGCTTAGAGCGCTTGGTTTCTTTGTACCCGAGCCGGTGCGCGGTGCACTCCGTTCGATCTTGTGGCGACAGGCCCACTTCGATATCGCTCCACCCACGGATCTGAAGCCCGGCGTGGCGCTGGTCGGCTATCCTCGGGCCGAAGTGGGCCTAGGAGAGGCGCTGCGTCTGCTTGCCGCCGCCGCAGAGCACGCTCAGATTCCCTTTGCCGCCTTCGATATCGGTCAACTCATCCAGGCTCGGCAAAACGATCGCCGGATGCTCGAGCATATTTCCAGCAGGCTGGATCGCGAGGTGAACCTGTTCGTCGTGAGTTTGCTCTACGCGGCGCATTCCGTCCGCCTTCTTGGGCCACAAGCCTTGGCCGGCCGCCGAAACATTTTGTACCCGCTTTGGGAATTGCCGGAATGGCCGGAGGCTTGGGCCCCCCAACTGGCAAGTTTTGATCAGATCTGGGCGCCTTCACGGTTCATCGCCGATGCGCTTAGTTCCAGGTTTCATGGGCCCGTGGTCACATTGCCGCCGCCGATGGTTTTGCCGCCGATACCGACGTGCCGGCGGGCTGACTTTGGCTTGCCATCGGATCGCTTCCTTTTCTACTTCTTCTTCGACTATTCTTCCTTCGCTGCCAGGAAGAATCCTCAGGCCGTGGTCGTCGCATTCCGCCGCTGCGCCGCATTGATGAAGCCGGACAGCATTGGCTTGGTGGTGAAGAGCATGGGCGAAGGCTATAGCCAAGCGGATCGGCGCCATTTGGCCCAACTGATCGGCGGGGCGGATAACATTTTTCCGATCGACAGCGTGCTCGACCGCGCCGAGATGATGGGCCTGCAGTCCGTCTGCGATTGCTTCGTGTCGTTGCATCGCTCCGAAGGTTTCGGGCTCGGCATTGCCGAGGCGATGGCGCTTGGGAAACCCGTGGTCGCCACAAACTTTGGCGGGGCTGCTGACTTGCTGGCGCCAGACCACGCCTGCCCTATCGGCCACCGGCTAGTTCCCGTGGCGCCTGGCGAATATCCCGGCGGGAAAGGCCAGTTCTGGGCCGATCCCGACATCGACGAAGCCGTGGCCGCCATGCGCCGGATCGCGGAAGAACCCGAGTATCGCCGAAATCTGGCGTCACGGGCCCTTGCCTTCATCGAGGAGTACCTTGGTCCATCGCAAATAGGCGCTAGAATGCGACAACATCTTGCCGGACTGGCAGGTGAACCGGCGCCTAGCAAAGGAACTGAACGATGATATCTGACCGATATGGCGCGTTGCCCCACAGTCCGGGCGGCGACGGGCTAAGGAAGGAGTAACTTAGTACCACCAGCGCTCGGCTTCCTCGGCCGAATATTCGACCGTCGGCCGGCTCCGACAACGCCCCCTATTGCGGGCGCCTGCCTTTTGTTTAACGAGATGTACCTCCTGGAGATTCGCCTCGGCGAGCTTTGGGATGCCGTCGATCGCCGAAGAGCACGATCTACGTCTATCTCGATCTGTGGGATTGGGACGTCACACTGGAGCGGATCCATCACGCACTCTACCACGCCGTCCGTGAACAAGCCGGACGAGAGGCGAGCCCGACGGTGGCGATCAACGAAGTTCAGAGCGGGAAGGGAAAAAAGAGCCTCGCTCGATCCGTCGGGCTATGACGCGGGCAAGAAGGGCTGGGGTCGCAAGCGGCATATCCTCGTCGACACGCTCGGTCTTGCTAAACGTCGTGGTCCATCCCGCCAATGTGCAGGATCGTGACGGGGCACTATTGGTCCTCGATCGTCGCACGTGCCGCCTGTTTCCCTTCATCGAGCGTATCTTCGCCGACGCCGGCAATCTCTAGACTCATTTTTCAAAGCTCGCTGCTTTGGCCAAACGAAGCCGGCGCCCTAGCCTGCGCCAGCGCGAAGCCATCAACTCCTGCACTCGTTGTTGAAGCTCCTCATTGGTAAGCGCGAGCTTGTTCAGCAGGTCCGTCTGTTGGTGTCGCAGGCTGGTAAGCGTCGCGATTTGGCCATCTTTTTGCGCCAACTGCAGCGCGCTCTCCTTGTTGTCGCTTGCCAGCTGGTTTAACAAGTCGCTTAGCCTACGGCTCAAATCGGTAAGTTCCGCGATTTGGCTATCTTTCTGCGCCAACTGCAGCGCACTCTCCTTGTTGTTGCTTGCTAGCCGGTTTGACAAGTCACTTAGCCTATGGCGCAAATCGGTAAGTTCCACGATTTGGCTATCTTTATCCGCCGGCTCGCAGAGATCCGCCAGGACGGCATCCCGCCAGGACAAGCGAAAGAATCCTTGGACGCGCGCACCGAGCAGGTCATCTGTGGGCGCGCGACAGACCACCAGGCAACCGCGTTGCTTTCCCGTTTCTCGATCCGCCGGAAGGCTGGGAAAAAAATAGGATAGACCGGCATTGGCAAATTGAAGCAGATATTCCATTCGCAACACCTTGCCAGGTCCATAGTCGTCATATCCGTATTGCGGGTCCCCGGGAACGGCAAAGTCGTCGATCATGACGATCGGGTCGGTATCGGATCCAAGTATCGCCCACAACTCTTCCTTCAGTGGTAGCCTCTCGTACCAGTGAGCATCGAGATAGAAAAACACCCGGCGGTTTCGTATCCGATCATCCAATTCCGTCGATCGGAGAAACACCGCTGAGTCCTGCATCGTGACGGCAGCATTGGGCAATGCTTCGAGCCGTCGGCGCGAATAAGCGAACAGACGCGGGTTGACCTCGCAGGAATACACGGGCAATCCCGTCGCCCTCGCCATGTACGCCGTCGTAGACGCACGGTGAGTTCCGGTTTCAACGATAGCCTCGGTGCCCAAATTCTTGACGATCTCGTCAAACAGCAACCTCCGGTTCTCCTGGCCATTGAACGGCCCGCCGAGCGGGTCGAGAGCTGCCGACGCCCGATAATCCATTGCACCGGCTATCTCATGGGCGAGGGCCGCAGCTTCCGACATGCCCTCGCATGCGGCGAGACGGTTTCCCAGCTTCTCGAACTGGTCTGGGCCGAAGAGGTTTCCATCGAATTCGGCATTCGCAGTTTGAGACGCAACGGCATAGTTCGGTGCCGCTGCGGCGATGAACTCAAGCAAGAGCTTCGCAATGGGGTTGTCCGGCTCCTCTGAGAGGCGCCGCTCCAGATAGTCCTGGACAGGCCGCACCTCCCCAAGGGCGCATTGGGCGATCAATTCAGGCAGCGGCAGGAGTCTATTGGCGGACAATGATTCACTGTCCATGATAACTCCCAGATTACATTTCGGCGTTCGTCCTGCAGAGGCGCTATGAGTACCGGTGGTAGGGACAAGTAATACCACCGAAATCGTAGCCAATGGAAGCCGACACGCGCGGGGCACGTATTCGATCGGCGCTCTGATGGCCACAGGGGAAGCAAGGCCGTCTGCCTCATACGAGAGCTCACCGGTCGTCGCAATTCGAGATGCTGCCGCTATGGTCGGCTTCGCCGTGCCGGTAGCGCTTGGGCACGAGGCCCAGTTAGGCACCGACGTCCTGCGATCTGCGGAAGCGTTCCGGTTTGTCGATGATTGTTACGAAGGCAAGCGCGCAAGATGCCTCGTGTCTCGATCGATCGCACTGGTTACTTCGAGTGCAAGGCCCATGTGGCGATGGATCAGGGTTCGAGCCTGATGCGCCGGGCCATTCTCACGCCTGCCAAGATTTGCGAGAGCTTGGTCGCCGATGAGCTGATCCAGGGCGACAAGCAGGCGGTTTATGCCGATCGCGCCTATGAGCACAAGGAGCGACGCCGGGGCTCGGCCCAGGGCATCAAGGATCGCATCATGCATCGAAGCCACAGCAACCAGCCCGCTCTGCCGTTCCGGCAGCAGCGGCGCAACAAGCTGATCATCCCCATCCGTGCTGCCGTGGAGCATCTATTCGGCGTGATGAAGCGCTCTTACGGCTACCGGCCGGTCCGCTACTTCTCGCTCGCCCGCAATGTTCTGCAACTCGAACTGATCTGCCTAGCCATGAATTTGGGCCGCGCCGCCGTGCTCACCTTATAACGCCCGGAATCTCTCGCTTTTTAGCCCGACCGCGTCATCCTCCACCAAGATCGAGGCGTCGCATCGATCCAAAGAACGATTCCCGCGGCCCGACCTCTTCGCAAATTTCGTTTCGCAGAGCTCTCCTTCTTGGGGACCGCGGGCGGCTGGGACAATGCTTGGAGGCACTGTCGCCCCCTTTGGCTTGTCAGTATCTGAGCGCTACCGTATGTTCGCGACGTGGAGCGCCGAGTATTGCCTGAACCCAATTCACCCCTCATCTACTCCAAATGTCGCAGCACAGGCTTGGTAAAGACCAAAGTGAGAGAGCACGTTTCCGGCCCGGGTGGCCTTGTCATGGCTGCATTCTACGGCGAACGGGCGGTCGAGGTGACCGATTCGGGTCTCTGTCCCGACTGCACCGAGAGAACTCGATGAATACGGGCTAACGGAGTAATTGCGACGTGCTGGTTTGGCTTGCCTCATACCCTCGTTCCGGAAATAGTTTCTTTCGCACCATCCTGAGGGAGTGCTTTGATCTGCGGACACTGTCATTGTACGGTGCCAGTGATGATCGGGTTTTCTCATCGCCTGATGTTCGCCGTGCCATCGGTCATGTATCGACCGATCTTGCAGGGCGAGAACTAATCGACTTCGCGCATTCCGCGAGCGAAACAATGATCATCAAGACTCACGAAGGGCCTCTGACCGATGACAGGGCTATTCACATTGTCCGAAACGGCCAGTCCGCATTGATTTCTTACATGCACTATATACGCGAGGTCGAAGGCGTCGACTGGCCCTTAGAGAAGATCATCCGTGGCGAAGTATTTGCGGGGTCATGGTCGGATCACTACAGGATGTGGGCCGGTCGCCCCAACTCGATGCTGCTGAGGTTTGAGGATATTGTCGCAGACCCGAATGCGACCGCCGAGAAGGTCTCGGAGTTCCTTTCGCTACCCATCAAGCGGCGGTATTCGACTGAGTTCAACGAATTGAAAAAGCTCCACCCAGCGTTTTTTCGGAGTGGGAACGACGCCGAGAACGTTCGAGAGCTGGCCGCACATAAGGAACTCAAGGAACTCTTCGATATCTACCACAGCGAAGTGATGGCTCTTTCAGGTTACTAGTCGGTTCCCTCTGGCACTAAACAAAGAGCTGTGAAACAAACGGGCTCACGATGCCCGCAATGGCCATGTGATCAGCCTGCCGTTTCGCCATACACCCGCTCGTCTGAACGCGACCGCCCGGCGCGCAAGCTCATCCGCGCCAATGGTCAATTTGAGCCGAAGAGCACGTCGCCGCTTGCCAGCATTTCGGATATGGTCCGTCTTCGTGCGATGTATGAGGGTTGATTGAATGAAGGCCCACGCCTCCAATAATTTCGATTTTTCCAGGTCAACCCGAGGGCATCATCGAGCTTCGCGGTAGGCAAGCAGTTCAGTGCCGGACGTGACTCTGGAACCGTGAAAATCCAGCTTGAACCGATGGCCGGAATTCAGTCTCAAAGGCATGTTCAAGGATTTGCCCGTCGGGTTTGTCATCGGCGGCGTCAGGTTTCCATTCTGTCAAAAACCAACGTGGTGATCTCGACGCCGTTTGGTGCATCGAGAACGTTACAGCGATAGCGTGCCACACGCCTGCCGGATAGCCTGAAGCCCAAAATGGCCATCAGTTCCCTGTAAAGGCCGGTCGAATGGTGCCAGAACCCATAATCGTAATCCGGATTGCTTGCGCGGCCGAGAAACTGTGAATAAGGCCTGTCCTCGTCGATCATGCCCTCGGCGATGATTAACGTGCCTTTGCAGCGGGCGGCGACGGAGGAGAGGGCCAGGATGACATCCCTGAGGTGGACAAGGATTTGGCCAACGACTACTACGTCGAATATGCCGAGCTCGGCTGGGAGATTGTTGGCATCGCCATAGTAGACCCTGCTGGAAGATCCAAACTCCCGACGCGCCAACCAATAGGATTTCTTTATCCTGCTCAAGTAAGTGTCCGCCATGGAGAGCCAAGCGGCGTGATCCCTTTGCATGAGACTCTGGCGAAACGGTAGACGATTCCAGCGTTCCGCCGAATCGGCATCCACGGACACAACCGTCGCGCCGCGGCGCTCCGCCTCGAACGACAGGAATCCACTGGCCGTTCCGACGTCAAGAACGGTCTTGTCCCTCAGGTCGGTATATCCAACATACTCATCGAAGCGCCCGCGCAGATCCCAATGGCCCTCTACAGCTCCAAATGACGGGAGATCCAGCGCGTGGTAGAATACGCATTCCTCAGGTCCACGGACGGCAATAGGTTGCGCGTAGACAAGATCGCCGACATTCACCGGAGCCTCTGCGACTGGGAGCATTTCGCCTCACGATTACAGGTGGCAAACCTAGACCTGATGCTGACGAAACCAGCTGATCCGTGTCACAGTTTGAAGCACGGTGCACTGGCAGGAAGAAAGGTTCTTGCTTATCTGGACATCTCCCTTTCGTCAGAGCCGGTTTCAACCTAGCCATCCCGCATTGATTGAACTGTCTACGACGCTGCGACGTTCGGCGATCCCTTATCATTGGTGCGGACAGCTGCTAGAAAGACACCAGCCGTGGTTGTGCTGCTAATTTGCTTCTCGATGCGCTGCTTTCTTGGATATTGCCCTCCCAAAAGGCAGATTCTCGTCGTGTGCCTTCTGCATCCGCGTGCGGGCGCCGGATAAATCCGAATCGTCGGCCGTAACAGGGGTCGATTGATAAGCAGGCGTTTGTTCGGTCGTGCCATAGAGATTACGAACGTCACCTCTGCTGGAAAGCTTTGGTAACCGAGCGATTTCATCCAGCCACGGTCCGAGCTTGAATAGAATTCTCTCCCAATCGTGCACTTTCTCCACAAACGCACGTCCGGTCTCAGCGAGGAGATCGGCTTCGCGTGGATTCTCAACCAACCACGCGATCCTCTCAGCAATCGTCCTATCGGTCGCCGCAACGATGACGTGCTTGCCGTCCTCAACATCAAAACCCTCCCGAGCGATTGGCGTACACACGATCGGTACACCGGACGAAAGAGCTTCGAGAATCTTATACTTCGTTCCGGAACCCGACAGCAGCGGGGCACAATAGACCGTTGCCTTCTGCAAATGCGGACGAATGCTTTCCACCTGACCTGTTACGAATACCCTATTGCCATCGGAACAAGCCCTGAGGTCGGAATTGGGTTGCTGGCCGACAATCCAAAGCTGCGCCTCCGGAATCTTTCGCCAAACGTGCGGCATGATCCGCCTCACGAGCCTCATCGCGGCGTCGTGGTTCGGCCGGTATCCGAAACTTCCTGTAAATAGGATAATCGGACACGTTGCCCGCCTCCTCCTATGAAAGGTAAAGTATCCAGTATCGACACCATTCTCAAGCGACAATACGCGGGAAGGGTCGATCCCATACTCCTCAATGAAGATCGAGCGATCGAGGTCGCTAACCGCAATGACACCATCGAAGGCGCGCAAGTGGCTGCGCTCGAAGTCTGCCGCTCTTCTGGCTTCCAGCTGCGCGCCGACCCGCCTGATCCCGCGCATCCCATTCCGGATTCGCTGCAAGCGCACCATCTCGACGTCGTACGTCGCCAAAATGAAACGCGTTCCATTTTCTTGCCTGTTGGCGACTAGACCAAGCGGGTTCGTCTGCGGGCTAACAATCAGAAAATCAATATCCTGTTCGTGGAGACGACTATTAATGTAGCCAAGCGTGTAGGCCTTTGTCTGGCTCAAATACAGGCCTGGATCCCGACTCAATTTCTCCCCCAGGACGGGCAGGCTGCTGCGACGCATGCGATCACAGAGACGGGCGCGCAGCGTCTGCGAGCGACGCAGTTCCGCCGGCTTTGCGAGGTTCGGAAAGTGCTGCGCCAAAGTATGGGGATCGTAGGACGCCGAAAAACCCTCGGAAAGCGGGTCACAACGATTCTCATTTGTCGGCGGGTACAGTGATACGAACGTGATATCGCAGAATCTCTGAAGCTCGCGGAGGAGATGGAAATCCCGAATCTCACCTCCCGAGAATCCGGGATAACGGGGCAGGAACAGAGAGCAAAACACAACTCGATATCGCGTAGAGGAACGTTTGATCGGCAAGGGACGATTCGCTGCATCTTCTATCCCCCGCATTTCCGGCGGTATATGCGCGTTGCGTTTGCTGCCCCGAGTCCGTAGGTCTTCGAGTCGCTTCAGGATAGCCTCCGGATTGCCCAATCGGGTCGTCGCCGTTATGGCGACCAGAATACCGAGGACCTTGTAGGCGAGGCCGCGCCGGCGCTGGCCCCACACGCGCCTCATGGAGGCCTTCGTGAAGCTCAGGAGTACGCGATTGAAGTCTGGATCGCTTAGTGCTGGCCACAATGGCCGGCTGAAGCGATAGAGCTCGACGAGAAAGCTGTTCCACCCAGCGGTCTTTCCCGCATCGTGAATACGGTAGAATGCAAGCGTCTTCTCAATTTTTCTTAGCCTCGCCGTTGACATGAATCTGAAGAACAACTCGAAGTCGAAGATAAACTTGTAGCTCTCGTCTAACCGGCCGCATTTTTCCAGCAGTCGCCGGCGAAAGAATACGGTCGGCTGCGGAATACTATGGATGTACGACCAATAGGCCGCGACGCTTTCTCTCTCTTGAACGGCCCCGTAATACAGGGACGTCTTATAAGCACCATGATCCATGAGAATGGGTCTGTCTTGAGAATCGATGTACAAGGCGTTTCCCAAAACCATGTCCAGTTCCGGGTCTTCGGAGAATGCCCTGTTAATTGTCCACAGCGCCTCTTCCGCGAGCATGTCGTCCGAGTTCAGCCACGCGAGAATCTCGCCCTTTGCCACTGCCAAGCCTTTGTTGATTGCATGGGCAGGCCCTCGATCGGCCACTGACTCCCAGTGGGTTAGTAGCGGTTCAAGCGAATGGAGAACCGTGACGGAGGCGTCGGTCGATCCGCCATCCATGACAATGATTTCTGTGTTCGGATAGTCCTGGTCGACCAGGCTCTTGATAGCGCGGCGCAGAAACATCGCTTGGTTGAGCGAAGGGGTGATGACGCTTATGCGCAAAGGCGCCCTCGACAACGACGCTCTGGGGCTCTGCGGTTCGCGCCACGCGAGCGGTACATATGTTTCGTCCTGGGGATCGAGGCTATGGGGAAAGCCGTCCTCATTTCCCGATTCGGCAATGAGCATGCGGCGAGCTTCCGACTCGGCTCGCTCAAGTCCTTGTTTAACGCCGCTGCTCAGATGATCGACGAGACCATTGCGCAACGCTTCGAGGAGGTATACCGCGGCACCCGGCGTAAGATTCATGCCCGCCCATCGCTTCGTTAGTTCGACAATCTCTAGCGCGCGCTTCAGGCTGCCGCTGGCTGTTTTGGTCTCTTCGTGCTCACGACTGACGGCAACGAATTCATTGATCAACAGGACTGGATGGATGTCCGATACCCTGACAATCACGTCCCAATCCAGGGCGAACTGCAATTGGAGATTGATCCCGCCCACCTCATGCCAAGCTGATCGTTTGAAGAATGTTGCGGGCTGAAGAACATAGTCGAGCCCCGTCCGCAAGGCGCGGCGATCGAAGCCCAAGCTTCGTTTTGAGAATGGCGTAAGTTCCTTCGTACGCTCATTGAGACGGAAGCCATTTGCGATGTAGAGCCCAAACCGCGGATAAGCCGCGGCGGCCTTGGCCATGGTCCACAGCGCATTGTCACAGAAGAGATCGTCGGAATTAAGCCAGCAGACCAAGTCTCCTGTGGCGCGGCGCATTCCCGCGTTGATTGCCGCTCCTTGACCGCCATCGGCTTGGCTCTGCCAGTAGTGGATATGCGGCTCGTAGCGACGTATGGCATCGATGCTACCATCGGTCGATCCGCCATCCATGACGATCAATTCAAGCGAAGGGTATTTCTGCCCAACGACGCTTTCGAGGGCCTGAGACAGAAAACATCCCTGGTTGAACGACGGGACGACAACGCTAATCTTCGGAACATTGTCGGCAAATCGCCGCATGATCTATATTTTCGTCCTTTCTCTTCAAAAGACGATGATCTCACTGCGTCATAAATGATTCCCGCGCCGCAATTTTCTTTCTTTCGATTTGCACTGCGCACCATGAGCATCGTGAAAGGCTTCTGGCAAGGGCGATATTTAGGCGTGGGCGCATGGTTGCGATCGAGTTGGGGATGTGCTGCTCGAGCCGCAGCGGTGGATCCTCTGGATCGGTAACCGTCGGGATCGGCAAGTCGCGGGAACAGCCCGGCGGACCGAGCGCTTGAGGGGGAATCCTCTCCCGCTCGGGGACCTAAGCAGCGATGCATAAAGTGGCGTGACCCTGGTATCCCAACTGCGTCAACCTGCTTGCCCTACTGCTGATATTCGCCCTCGGACTTGCCCAGTTGGGCAACGTGAAGCGGGCAGGCGTCGGCTGGCGGCAACCGGAAAACAGGGGATGAATTGCTGTCCGGGCTAGGGCCGGATCGCCTTGAGTCCATTTTCGCCTAAGACGATCCGGCGCTAATTTGTTGAATTAGAGCGTAGGCTACCTGGGGTTGGACAGTAGACGAGGATCGCCCGGTGGCAGCAATTCCAACGACGATGAAGGCCGTGCTCCTCAAGGGCTACGGCGGATTCGATCGGCTCGAATACCGCGAGGACGTGCCCGTGCCAGCGCCCCGGGCCGGCGAGGTGCTGATCCGGGTAGGGGCGGCCGGCATCAACAATACGGACATAAACACGCGCACGGGCTGGTATTCGAAGGGCGTCAGCGAGGGGACCACCGCAGAAGCCGGCAAATCCGGCCATGC
>WNFP01002292.1_pt1 | contig 18766 bp, 14 predicted proteins | sample 5400201 | NCBI WGS metagenome assembly WNFP01 (sample SAMN13153355, study PRJNA577476) | soil metagenome | isolation source: 115 cm saprolite under Madrone tree | place: USA:California | collected 2016-06-14 | reverse complement strand
TCGTACTTTTCGAGCGCGGATTCCTTCGGAATGATCCGCGGTGGTCATGTCGATCTTACGGTGCTGGGCGCGATGGAAGTAGACGAGCGCGGAAACCTTGCCAATTGGATGATCCCTGGAAAGATGGTGAAGGGGATGGGCGGCGCAATGGATCTGGTAGCGGGAGCAAAACGAGTCATCATTGCAATGGAGCACGCCACGAAGGATGGAAAGCCGAAAATCCTCAAGAAGTGTACACTTCCGTTAACCGGCGTCGAAGTAGTCGATACGGTTGTCACCGAATTATGCTTGATTGAAGTCACCGGCCGGGGCCTGGTTTTGAAAGAACTTCGGCCCGGTGTTAGTCTTGAAGAAGTTCAAAGATTGACTGAGCCCAGGTTGATTGTAGAAGGCCAAATCGGTCGAATGGAAGTGTAGTCGTGGGCTTTAGTCCGTGTTCTGTTCGTATGAAGCTGAATTCTATAGTCATCGTTAATCTCCAGGGACCCAAAGAACGATTCTTCGGACGCCTCCTGGATATCGCCACCGTTGGCGTGACCGTCCGGGGAATCGACCTCAATGCTTTTGAGGATTGGATGAGCGACATCAACTATCGGGAAGAGAGCGGCGTCCAGCCGACGACGATCTTTTTTCCGTTACATCGAATCGAAAAAATCATCCTGGATGAAGGCATTGGTGCCATACCGTCGCTGGCCGACACTTTTTTGACTAAAGTCGGCTCCGCGGTCGAGGATCATCTGGAGTAAAAATGAACATTGGCGTCATTGGAACGGGCTATGTTGGATTGGTTGTAGGTGCGTGCTTTGCTGAAAGCGGCAACGATGTGGTCTGCGTCGATAACAACGCCGAGAAGATCGCAAAGTTGCAGAAAGGCATCATTCCGATTTACGAACCTGGCCTTCCGGAGATCATTGAGCGGAACGCGCGTGAGGAACGACTCACGTTTTCAACGGACCTTGATGCGGCCGTAAAGAAATCGTTCATCATTTTCATCGCTGTGGGAACTCCGACCTCGTCGACTGGTGCAGCGGATTTGACCGCGATTCGCGAAGTTGCCGCGGGCATTGGCCGTGCGATGGACCGGTACAAGGTTATCGTCACCAAATCCACGGTGCCTGTGGGTACGACGGATCAAATCCGTGAAATCATAAAGAAAGAAACCAAACACCACTTCGACGTCGTGTCGAATCCCGAATTCCTGAAGCAGGGTGCCGCTGTTGAGGACTTCATGAAGCCCGACCGCGTAGTCGTGGGCGCGGACCAGGTACATGCCGGCGAAATTCTGCGTGATCTATATGCGCCTTTTGTGCGCACGGGCCGGCCGGTGATGCTGATGGATATCCGCACAGCCGAGATGCTGAAGTACGCGGCCAATGCGTTTCTGGCGGCGCGTATATCGTTCATGAATGAGATCGCGAATCTCTGCGAGCATGTTGGAGCCAATATCGAGCTGATCCGCAACGGCCTGGCTTCCGACGAACGCATAGGCCCGGCGTTTCTGTTTGCCGGAGTGGGCTTTGGGGGCAGTTGCTTCCCCAAAGACACTCTCGCGCTCATTCATACGGGGCGCGAGCATGAGTATCCGATGAAGATCCTCGAGGCCGTGAGTGACGTGAACACGAATCAGTCGCTTCGCTTCATCGGAAAAGTCCGCACGCATTTCGGCGGTAAGCTCAGCGACAAGCAGATCGGCGTATGGGGACTCGCTTTCAAACCGCGCACGAACGACATGCGAGACGCGCCTTCCCTCAAGATCATCGAAAGCCTGCTATCGGATGGTGCAACCATCACCGCCTACGATCCGGAAGCCATGGAAGAAGCGAAACGGGTCTTCGGAAACCGAATCCAGCTTGCGACGAATAACTACGCGTGCCTTGAGGGCGCCGACGCTCTTCTGCTGGTCACGGAATGGCAGACTTTCCGCAATCCCAACTTTGACCGGATGAAGTCGATGATGCGGCAGCCCGTTGTGTTTGACGGCCGCAACATTTACGACCCGGTACAAATGCGGCAACTCGGATTCACATATTATGGAGTGGGTAGAATATGAGAGCTGTTGTCACTGGCGGGGCCGGATTCCTCGGAAGTCATCTATGCGATCGTCTCATTGAGATGGGCTATGACGTCCTGTGCATGGACAATCTCAGTACCGGAAGCACCGACAATGTCGCGCATCTGCTCGGGAATTCCCGATTCAGGTTCGTAAAGCACAATGTGGTCGACTACCTGTACGTCGAGGGTCCGGTCGACGCGGTCCTGCATTTCGCTTCCCCGGCTTCTCCGATTGATTATCTTGAAATGCCAATTCAGACTCTGAAAGTCGGATCGCTCGGCACTCACAAGTCGCTCGGCCTGGCCAGGGAAAAGAAAGCCCGGTTTCTCATGGCGAGTACTTCGGAAATCTACGGCGATCCGCTGGTGAATCCGCAGCCGGAAACGTACTGGGGCAATGTCAACCCGATCGGTCCTCGTGGCGTTTACGACGAAGCCAAACGGTTTGCCGAGGCGATGGCGATGGCCTACCGCCGCTATCACAAAATGGATGTGCGGATCGTTCGAATCTTTAACACCTATGGGCCAAGGATGCGTCCGAATGACGGCCGCGTCGTTTCGAATTTTATTGTCCAGGCGCTGCAGCGAAAGCCTTTGACTGTTTATGGCGACGGGTCTCAGACGCGAAGTTTCTGTTTCGTTTCAGACCTTGTCAGCGGAATCCTGGCGCTGCTGTCGGCACCGGCGTCCGAGGAAGTTGCAACACCGTTTAACGTCGGCAATCCGGAGGAACGGACCGTTCGCGACCTCGCCTCGAAGGTCCTGGAATTGACCGGGAGCTCGAGCCGGATTGAAACACGTGACCTGCCGCTGGACGACCCTCACGTCCGCTGTCCGGATATCACGCGTGCCAAAAACATTCTGGGCTGGCGGCCCCAGGTCGGAATCGATGAGGGTCTGCGGCTTACCATCGAATACTTCAAGAAAATGGCAACCGTCCCGGAAATTGCAAGCAGGATTCTCTCGTGATTCTCGTCACCGGCGGGGCCGGCTATATCGGCAGTCATGCTGTGAAGGCACTTAGGGCTGCCGGGTTCGCTCCGCTCATCTTCGATAACTTCTCGGCTGGCCATCGGTCGTTCGTTAAAGGAACCCCTCTGTTTGAGGGAGACGTGTGTAATCCCTCCGATCTTGATCGAGCTTTCGGCAAGCATTCCATCGAAGGGGTGCTCCATTTTGCCGGAAAGGCCCTCGTCGGCGAATCCACGCAAAAGCCCGAGTTGTATTACCAGGTAAACCTGGTGGGTGGTCTCAATCTCCTGCGAACGATGCGGGAGCGTGGCGTCAAGCACTTGATCTTTTCATCCACCTGCGCAACCTACGGAACGCCCGAACATATGCCGATCCGGGAGGATCACCCGCAAAATCCGATCAATCCGTACGGCGACTCGAAACTCGCGTTTGAGCGCGCCATGCGATGGTTCCACGAAGCGCACGGTCTCGAGTACCTTTCTCTGCGCTATTTCAATGCAGCGGGGGCAGATAAGGATGGAGAGTTCGGGGAAGATCATGATCCGGAAACGCACCTGATACCTCTCGCCCTTCAAGCCGCTGCAGGTCTCAGGCCCGAGCTTCAACTCTTCGGAACCGATTACCCGACGCCAGACGGTACATGCCTTCGCGACTACATCCATGTTTCCGATTTAGCCCGCGCCCATGTTGTGGGACTCCAGGGACTGATGGAAGGCCGGATTCAATCCCAGGCCATCAACCTTGGAACGGGAGATGGGTATTCGGTGCGAGAGGTGATCGACGCTGTGCGCCGGGTGACGGGGCGGGCTTTCAAAGTTCGTGAAACTGCGAGGCGTGAGGGAGACCCGCCTCAGCTTATCGCTGCCGTGGATCGGGCAAAGAAAGTGCTGGACTGGACAGCTGTGGAAAGCGACTTGAATACGCTTATCGCGTCCGCCTGGAATTGGATCAATTCTCGCCGTCGTCCTCCAGCATAGCATTCACGGTCCGGGTGAACTCTGCGATTAACGACATGAATTTGAATGCCGGTTTCGAGACCGTGTCCCGTACTTTGCGCGCCCCGTCGGAAAGTTCGTTGCCTGCCTGCTCCAGCCTGGAATCCACTTTCCCCAATGCACGCGCGTACTGCTGCTGAGCGCGTTCCAGGACCGGATCGCATTCCGCCATCCTCCGTTTTGCGACCTCGGTAAGCGCCAGCGCTTCCTCGGCTGCGATTTCCATGGTTCCGATCCACGCTTTGGGCAGGCCGCTCTTCTCGAATTGCGCGAGCATCTCCGTGATTCGCGAGGTGAAACCGGCGAATGCTTTGTAGGCAAACCAGATCAGCAGCGTGTTGGTGACGACAGTCACGCTTATCAAGGCGAGGAAAATGACCAGCCTGATTTCCATCCAGTCCAGCATATACGATAGGCACGGACAAGTAAGGCCCCTCTTAGTGAACGGGACCGGTAGGCTGTGTATGCCGAGGTCTTTTCATCAGGAACACCAGCGGAACAACGATAGCGAAGACAAGAGCCAGATCCCGAAAAAGATTAACGAAAGCGACCATGGCCGCCTGTCTCTGCACCGTTCCGGAGAGCGCGACATAGGCGGCTCTACTGGCGGTAGTGAAATCGAGGCCTCGAGCGATGAAGGCGCCTCGTATCTGATCCAGCAACATGCGGACGTTCGCGTCGAAGCCGCTGACGTGACTTCCGAGGATGTTGAATTGAGTCTGGGTAGTTCGGCTCAGCGTAGTTGCAATCACGGCAATCCCGACGCTTCCCCCGAGATTCCTCATGAGATTGAACAGACTGGTCGCGTTGCCCATTTCTTCCTTCTTGATCAGGCTCATGGTGATCGTGGTCAATGGGACGAATATGAGTCCCATCGAGAGGCCCTGGAAAAATTGCGGCCAGAAGATATCCCAGTAGCCGACCTGCAGATTAATTGATCCGAGCACGAACAGCGAGATGGCCCCGCCAATCAGGCCGCAACCTAATAGTTTTCTCGGATCGAACTTTGCAATCAGCAAGCCGACCAAGGGCATCGCGATGAAAGATCCCAGACCTCGGGGAGCCATTGCAACACCGGCTGCCATCGCGGGATAGCCCAGCACGGTTTGAAGAAACAGCGGGAGCAGGACGAGACTTCCGTACAGGACGAAGCCGAGCGTGGTCATCAGGAAGACACCGGTGGAGTACGTTCTGTTTTTGAAGACTCTGAGATGGAGTACTGGATCGGCTGTCCGGAGTTCATGAACGATGAAAAGGGCGAGCATCGCGACGGAAATAATCAGCAGAGACGTGATCCAGTTGGAGGAGAACCAATCTTCCTGCTGGCCTTTGTCCAAAACGAGCTGGAGTGTGCCGATTCCGACAGCGAGCATTCCGATTCCCCACTTGTCGACTCTCGTGCCGGACCTGCGTATATACGGCGGGTCGAAGATATAAAATTTCGTCATGATGATCGAAACGATTCCGACCGGGATGTTGACGTAAAAGATCCATCGCCAGGAGTAGTTGTCCGTCAGCCATCCACCCAAAACGGGCCCTAACATGGGTGCCACGACGATTCCCAGTCCCCATACACCCATCGCTTTTCCCTGCTGAGCCGGCGGAAACGCCTCCAGCATCACAGCCTGCGATAACGGTTGAAGGACGCCGCCGGTCAGTCCTTGAATGATTCGAAAAATCACAAGCCACGCAAGGGTCGGCGCGAAGCCGCAGAAGAACGAGGCCGTGGTGAAGCCCACGACGGCGGACATCAACAGCCTCTTTCGGCCAAAGTAGTTGGCAAGCCATCCTGTGATCGGAAGAATGATCGCGTTGGCGACGAGATAGGAAGTGAGCGCCCATGTTGCTTCTTCCGGCGTGGCCGAGAGGTTTCCGGCGATGTGCGGCAGGGATACGTTGACGACGGTGGTGTCGAGCACCTCCATGAAGGTTCCAAACATCACCGAAATAACAATGAGCCACGGGTTGATTTGAGGGATGGCCGGATTGGTGTCTTCTGCCATTTTGTTGCGTGTCCGAAATGACTGATCAGTAATTAGTCATTGAAAACCTATCTCACCCTTACCTTCACCACTACCGACATGCCCGGTCGTAACTGGTGCGACGAGTCCTGTCCCTGGTCCAGAACCACTCGTACCGGCACGCGCTGCACGACCTTAACGTAGTTCCCCGTGGCGTTTTCCGGCGGCAAAAGACTGAACCTGGCGCCGGTCGCAGAAGAAATACTATCGACGTGTGCGTCATAAACCCGGCCCCCGTAAGCATCGATGGAAAGAGTGGCGGGCTGTCCCGGATACATCTCCGCCAATTGAGTTTCCTTGAAGTTTGCCGTTACCCAGATGTCCTCTGGCGGAACAATGGCCATCAACGGCTGACTGGGCTGAACGACCTGTCCGATTTCGACGCTCTTCCTGCTAACGATGCCAGATACCAGCGCCTTAATGCTTGCGTATTCAAGGTTGAGGCGCGCCTGCTCCAGAGCCGTTTTGGCGAGTTCAACACGAGCCTCGGCGGATTGGGCCTGAGCTCTTGTGATGGTCACCTGCTGCGGGGCTGTCTTCGCGGCCTGCTCTTCGGAAAGAGCCTTCTGGAGATCCGCACGGGACTGCGACACTCTCGCTTTCGAGGCAGCGACTTCGTGATCGGCCTGCAGCACGGCTGCCTGTGCAGAATCAACGCCGGCTTTCGCGGCTTCAGCGGAAGCAACAGCCGCGTCGTACTGTTGCTGTGAGATCTCGTCCTTGGCAATGAGCTGCTTCATACGATCGAGATCGCGGGCCGCTTTTGTGCCGTTTGCCTGCGCCTCCCGGACACGGGCCTGCGCGAGATTGAGCCGGGCCTCGGTGGCAAGCAGTTCTTTCTCGGCCGCCTCAACGCCGCTCTTGGCGCGCTCGGCGATCGCTTCCGACGAAGTGATCTGGCTGCCTGCGGTGCTCGAAGCGATTGGTACGTTAGCACGCGCCGCAAGGACCGCAGCCTGAGCATCCGCAAGTTCTGCTTCGGCCCGCGACACGGCAATTTCGAAGTCACGTGCATCCAGCTGCACGAGCACTGTGCCCATTTCGACAGGCTGGTTATCCTTGACGCTTACAGAAACAACAGTTCCTCCTACCTTTGCGTTGACGGGATGAATATGCCCGTCAATCTGGGCGTCATCCGTCGATTCCCATTTGGAAAAGTATTGCCAGGCTGCATATCCGCCAACGATCAGGATGAGCAAGAGCGGGAGTAAGAGCCATCTGGCGCGGAAGGGCCTTGCCATCACTTTCCTCCAAAAAACGACTTGATTGTTTTCTCAGCCACACCCATCGCCCTTGCAAGCGAAGCTTGAGCAAGGTTGAGCGAATGAAGACTCGAAATATAGTTTTCGTCGGCGGTGGCGATGGCCTCCTGAGCCTGCACCAGCTCCAGGCTGTTCGCGACGCCGGCAGCAAAGCGGTCCCGCGCCTGAACGATCTGCTGTTGCGCCAGATCCCTCGCGCCCTGTGCCACCTTGATTTGTTCGGCCGCTGCCTGAATATCGAGGCTTGCGGTCCGAATTTCATACTCGATTCGATCGCGAAGGCTGGCCGCTTCCGCCTTGCGCTGGGTGAGGATCGAATCGGATTCCAATGTCTCGGCACGGATTCGGCCGTCGTAGATGGGTATCGATAGCGTGGCCTGTACCGTCATCGTGCCCTGCGAAAAGCCGGGGCGGCGGCCGATGGCGCCATAGTCACCGGTGAACTGCAAGCTTGGAAGTCTTCGGCTCGTTGCGGCCTTTCGAGACTCCTCGGCGGCGCGCACCAGAGCATTGGCATGCAGGTAATCCGGCCGGGATTCGAGAGCGGCGCTCAGTGTTTGATCCAGGTTGGGCAGGCTCGCCGGAACCGTGGCCAGCATATCAGTCAGCATGAAGTCCTGTCCTAAAGGCATGCCGATCGCTCGCGCGAGGTTGAGCCGTTGTTTTGCCAGTTCATTTGCGGCAAACACCAGCCGTTGCTGTTGCGCCTGGAGCTGAACTTGCGCGCGCAACACGTCGATTCCAGGAACCACGCCGGCAGATTTGAGGTCGCTTGCCTGATCGTAAACAGCCTGGGCGGTATTGAGCTGCGCGCGGGCGGCATCAACGCGGCTGCCTCCGGCAACCGCTTCCAGGTACAGGTCGGTGGCGATAAGGACCACCAGCTCGCGTATGTCCTGCTGAGAGTAATTGCTCGCGTTCAGTTTTTCGGTATCCGCCCGCAAATCGTGCAGAAGTTTGAGATCGACTACTGACTGCGTCACGCGGGCCCGTGCATCAAAGACACTGAAAGGACCGACGACCGGGGGCTGGCCCGGGAAGCCGCCAAATCCAAATGCCGCGAGGTTGATTTGCTCGACCGTTTCGGTGACTCCACCGGTTACTCTCGGAAGAAGATCGGCCAGCGAGCGTAATCGTTGGGCTCTGGCGGTGCGAGTTTCCTGTTCGCTGATAATGGAGCCAAGGTTGTATTTCAGGGCGCGGTCGATTGCGTCCGAAATGGATAGTGGAATGGCGGTCCCGGCCGGGACACCTTGCGAAACACTTCCAAAGAGCGTTGGCGTCAAATTTCCGCCGCGTGGCTGCTGCTGGGCCTCGGCAAAGCTGGAAAAGAAAACGAACAGCAGAGTTAGCGAGCAGGGGAGAGCTTTCATGGAGCCGCAATTCCTTTCCATATCAAATCGAAAATGAAATCAACGTCCTGGGCGATTCTGGTCTTCGACCATCCCATGAGCCGGTGCGTAACGACGCCTCGAATGATGTCGGAAATTGCGAAGGCAGTCTGATCCGGGCGCAGGCTCCGGATCGCTTTCTTCCTTATGCCTTCTTTGAGTATGGCCTCGATGAGGCGGGCTTGCTCGAAGTAAAGGGCTTTGAATTCGCTGTCGATGGTGCCGGGATGCGTGTGGATTTTGCCTAATTCGGATAAGTAGATCTTGAAGAAGTCGCTGTTTTCGTCGAAGTACGCCAGCTTTGCTGCAATCAGCGCCTTGAGCTTTTCCTCGGCCGTTGAATATCGAGCCACTTCTTCGACCAGCGAAGAGTACATCTGAGAAATCCCAAACTTCAACGCCGCGATATACACTTCCTGCTTCGAGCGATAGTAAAGATATACGGTTCCCTTCGCTACACCCGCCGCGTTCGCAATGTCGTCCACTGTCGCATCGTGGAATCCCTTCTTTGCGATTATCTTCCGCGCAGCTTCCAGGATTTCGGACGTCCGGAATTCGGTGACGACATCTTTCTTGGTCCTTACAAGAGTGCTCATAGAAGTCCCGCCTCCACTGACTCGTCAGTCAGTGTACTATGCGCGGCGTTCAGTTGAGGTGTCTTTTCGGACCGGTCTGTCGTTTGCGTAGTTCCCGGAGATCTTGACTTTGCCCGGTCAGTGGCAGAGGATGTCTGGCCATCTATGTCGCGTCGGATATTGCTTCTTCTCCTGATTTCTTTCTCAGTTCCCCTCGCATGCAGCCGTCCTGACAAAACAGGCGGCAAGGCCGCGTCAGATGCAAGCCAGCCGGTTCCGGGTGATTGGGTGATTGTGAGGTATGAGTCGGAGCCGGCCACATTGAATCCGCTGATAAATCAGACCACGACCGGCCAATACGCCATGATCGGTATCAACAATTCGCAAATCTACGAACTCCTGATGCGCTACAACACGACGGATTGGGGGCTAACGGAACCGCTGCTCGCCGAAGCTCCACCAGCCATTTCGGACGATCGCCGAATGTACACTTTTACAATCCGCCAGGGCGTCCAATGGCACGACGGACGGCCGCTTACCTCCGAGGACGTGTTGTTCACATTCAAGGCTATGATGTGTCCGCTCGTCGATTCTGCGCTGTACCGCAGCTATTTGAACGACCTGACGGATGTCCGGACAGAGGGGCGCAACGTGAGTTTCGAAATGGACAAACCGAGCGTGTTTAATGTGGATCGCATCGCGAATACTGCACCGATCATTTCGAAACACGTCTTCGATTCCGAAGGGCTGCTTGACGGATTCAGCTTTAAGGACGTTATCGCAGCGAAGGTAAAGACGGATCCGAAGATCAAGAGATTCGCCGAACAGTTCAACACTCATCCGAGCAACCGATCTCCTGTCGGAACTGGTCCATATAAGTTCGAAAAATGGGAAACCGGCAGAGAATTGGTTCTCGCTCGAAACGACAGTTATTGGGGGAAGAAGGCCTATCTGGACAAAATCGTTATTCGCGTTATCACGGATGCCACTACAGCATTAGCAGCGCTCAAAGCAGGCGAAGTGGACCTCCAGCCTCGCCTTTTGCCAGTCCAGCACGCTCAACTGACCAGTGGTCCCGCATTCGATGAGCAGCTGACCAAAACGAAGTATTCGATCCCCGCTGAGTTTCAGATCATGTGGAACAATGAACGCCCATTTTTCAAAGACAAACGGGTACGCCAGGCCATGACGATGCTCGTTGATCGCCAGCAAATCATAGATACGGTCCGGTTCGGCCTGGGACGAATCGGCGTGTCGCCGATAATTCCGAAATCGAGAAACTTCAATTCCAACCTTAGACCGTGGCCTTACGATCCAAAGCGCGCTGCGGAACTCCTCGACGAAGCGGGGTGGAAAGACCACGACGGCGACAGCATCCGTGACAAGGAGGGTGTGAAATTTCGCTTTGAATTTCTTGGAGCCGCCGGCGGAACGCTGTTTTCGCAACTGTCCCCAATTCTGAAGGAACAATTTCGTAAGGTTGGGATCGAAATGACGGAGCGGGTCGTCGACGCGAATGTCTTGTTGAAGACTCTGCAGGACCACCGATTTGATGCAACGCTGCTTGGTGCGACTTTTAATCTCGAACAGGAGCAGGAGCAGACCTGGCACTCCAGTTCCGCTTTGAATGGCGGTACGAATTACGTCAGCTTCAAAAATGCAGAATCGGATCGCCTTCTCGAGCAGATCCGTGTTGAATTCAACGACGAAAAGAGAAAACAACTTTACTGGCGATGGCAGGAAGTCATCCACGACGAACAGCCATATACCTTCCTTTACTATCAGGAAGAGCCTGCCGCGTATAGCAAGCGGTTCCAGAATGTCCAGTGGTTGCCGCTACGGCCCGGCTACGACCTGAACAGCTGGTGGGTGCCTAAGCCGCTTCAGAAATACGGCGCTGCGACCCGCGCGCAATAGAGTCCTGATGACGATTGTCTTCAGTGGGAACTTTGTGGGCACTCGACGCTTTGAATAATGCGGTCCACGGCGTATCATCTGCGTCTCTTCGAATCCGGGTCGGTCGGCGCCCCGGAGAAATATTAACGAATTCCCGAGCCTCAGCTCGCGCACGGTATCGCACCGTGACGCTGGAGAAAGCTTTATGACAGGTGCGCGGATCGCACGAGTTTTAAGTGCTGTAGGATTTGTTTTGTTGACCTCACGAACGAGCTTTGCTGCCGCGACTGTCGGTCCGATTGTTGCCGATCCCCCTCAGATCCAGATCAACATCGCGACGACCGTAAAGATTACGGCAGCTATTACCGACCCTGCTTACATTGCAGGTAGCGCCAATCTTCAACGGCGCACCGGGAAAACCACGTGGACCGTCATCGGGACCATGCGAGATGACGGGACCGCCGGAGACGCCGTAGCGGGCGATAAGATTTTTACACTCCAGATGACCTTCCAGGAATTTGCCACTCAGGCAATTCACCTCCGGGCGTCGGCGGCTTTCAGGGGACAGTTGTTGCGCGGATTCTCTCCTGAATTTGAACTTCCCGTCGGCTCTCTGGTCGCGCCGAATGCGGCGGCCGTTATTCAGGGCAGCGGCGGAACGACCATCGAAGTGCCGCCCAATGCGCTTCCATTTGAAGCATTGATCGGCATCGAGCTTATAGACGTTGCCACCATTGTTCCACCAAGCTCCAACCTGCCCGCGGTGGCGGCGGTCAATGTAATTTATGAGCCGAGCGGCTTCAACAACAGCGTCCTTCCGGCTAATTTGCCTTTGAAGATCTCCGTTCCAACCACAGCGGCCGGCACACAGTTTGTGGTCGCGCAGGCAGTGCTTAGCGACTCGATCACTGGAACACCCGGTCTGCGCGAGCAATTGGTTTTCGTCGATCTTGCTTCACGGCAGGGCTCGGTCATTGTTTCGGATGGAAGCGCAGGGCCCGGAGTTACGGGCGGTGGTCCGTTTATTATTCTCGCGGACATTGATTCCGGTCGTGCAACCGGCATCGTTTCCGATGCTACCGGTCCACGGCGCGGAGTAGTCGTCAGCAATACTACAAATTCACTCGTCGCCGTGACAGATTCTCTGGGGCGATATACAACATTCATCAACGGCGGTCCTTTTACGGTGACGGGCTTTGATCCGTTCAAGGGTTCGCTCGGATCAACCAGTGGAAACATCGTGACGGCGGGATCGACTGTGACAGCCAATCTTTCCCTCACGCCTGTGGCATCACCTCTAATTACGCGAGACGGCATTCGCAATTCAGGGTTCGAACGTGGGGATCTTACGAGCTGGGCCACAACCGGCGCTGCAATTGCGGTCCGGCAACTCGGCCCGACGTCAACCGAAGTCGTCATACGCCCCACGGAAGGTCAATGGATGGCAGACATTAACACCGGAGCCGGATCCGTCGGCGGCGTCGGATCCAGCCTCAAGCAGACCTTTCAAGTTCCAGCGGGCGTAAGGACGCTGCAAGTCGACTTCAATTTTGTCAGCGAAGAATTTCCGGAGTTCGTTGGATCGGAGTTTGACGACTCCTTCAGGGCTTTGATCACCACACCGAACGGACAAACCACGTTTGCGCAAGTCAGCGTCAACCAGTCGGGTGGTTTTACGCTGATAGGCGACTGCTTCTTCCCCGGAGGAGACAACACTTGCGGCATGACTGGATGGAGGACCGGAAGTGTCGATCTCTCTGCATTCTCGGGTACAGCCACGCCGATTACCGTGGAGTTGCTGTTTAGTGTGGATGACCGGGGCGACAACATTTTCGACACGCATGTTCTGGTCGACAATATCCGGTTCGCCACATTGTGGGTAGATGCCAAAATCATCAGCGGCGCCGCTGCGAATCTGACTCGCGTGCAAGACGAGCTTCGAGGAGCAAATGAGATCCTGTCGCAGGCGGGTCTCAATCTCCGGATTCGCAATGTGCGGACAATTGACGATCCCGGGGGTCTGCTCGATACGGATCTTACATGGACTACGGGCCCTTCGTGCGCCGACGGCCGGATAAACGGACGGTTGACCACTGAAGAGCGAACACTGATGGGGTTGTCGCGAAGTGAAACGCGGACCGACCTCAACGTGTACTATGTCCGATCCGGCACTGGTTTTCCCGGCATCGGGGGCCTGGCTGTAAGTCCGGACGATTTCTGCGTCGACGTGAACATTTTCGCGAACTCGGGTACTGTGCAAACCGACATAGGTCCGGGCGGTAACATCCTGGCTCACGAGATAGGACACGTTATCATCTCGCCGCAGACGGCCGGGAGTACTTTGGAGCACAGTTCGCCTGCTGGAAACTTTATGGGCACCACACCCGCTCTGGGTATCCTGAACCGAAACCAATCGGCGGATATCAATCGGCCTGGCGCACCGCTATTGGTGCCCTGATCGGTAATTCGAAAAATGGGGTCGAACGCGGGCTGAAGCCCGCGACTACATTCTGGCCGAACGTTGATCCCAAATGTAGTCGCGGGCTTCAGCCCGCGTTCGACCCCATTTTTCGAATTACCCGAGTCGTTCGCAGCTTTACTATCGCCGTTCGAGCACATTGATCGCAGCTTCCATGGCTGTGCGAACGTGTGCCTTCGATTCATTCTGAGCAGCCGCGCGCAACACACCCAAAGCTTCCGGACGGCCCATGGCTTGAAGAGCTTTTGCGGTATTCTCGCGTACCAGCTCGTCTGGATCCTCGAGGCATCGCAACAATCGGGTAAACGCTTCATTCCCGCCCAGCTTGCCCAGGGCTTCGGCAGCCGCTGCTCGAACAAGCGGTCTGGAGTCCTCTAGAACGGTGATGACCGCTGTAACAGCTCGCTGATCTCTCAGGGCCGCAAGAGCGCCGATCGCCTTAACGCGTACCAGTAGCGAAGCGTCTCCGGGAAGGGCAGCTCCGGCGTCTGCTGTAACCCCGTACTGCAGCAGTCGAATTAGAGGATTTACAGATTCGGAACCCGACTTCACGACCGCCTCGAGCTTTTCCGCACAATCGAAATCAACGCAGTGGAGATAGCTATCAATTTTCCTGCCTACGCTAAACTGGCTGAAGAATCCGGAATCGAGGGGCTGGTTGCTTTGGTTCTGTGTTCGGCCTGCAACCTTGCCCGCGCAGCTTGACGAAAGAACCAGGGCAAGCGTGACAGCAGCGAGGCCAAAAATGGACCTGGAATCATCCTTCATTTTTGTCGCTTTTCCAAAGGACACCACAAATGCGTAAGCGATTGAATCTTCACTAGTATTGCACGGAATTGGGGCAAAAATCGGGGCTGGCTGGCCGATTTTGAGCTGGCCCTTGCAGACGCGCGGTCGAGAGAGTAGCATGCGCTGGGAGCAACGACGTGGGTGTCGGGAAAGTCTTGCATTACGAACTTCTCCGCAAGCTCGCGGAAGGGGGAATGGGCGAAGTGTTTCTCGCGCAGGACACTGTGCTTGGCCGTACGGTGGCTTTAAAAGTCCTGCCGGCCGATATGGCGTCCGATCCGGATCGTATGCGGCGCTTCATTGAAGAAGCCAGGACTGCTTCGCTCCTGAGTCACCCGAATGTTGCAGCCATCTACGAACTACGGGTCGGGGGCGACGTACCATTCATCGCGATGGAGTATGTCGAGGGCCAAACGCTCGGCGAAAAGATCACAGGCCAGCTTCTTCATAGTACGGAAATCCTGAATATCGCGATTCAGATCGCAGATGCCCTGGACGTTGCCCACTCGAAAGGCATCATTCACCGTGACATTAAGCCCGCCAATATCATGATTACTCCCCGTGGTCAGGCAAAGGTCCTCGATTTTGGTTTGGCCAAGCGAACCGTTCTGGAGGATGCCCTTAGCGAAGACGTAACGATCCGGGAGCGAACACTGCCCGGGCTGCTGGTTGGAACGATAGCCTACATGTCACCCGAGCAGGCACTGACACAAACAGTCGACCACCGGTCCGACCTGTTTGCCGGTATAACCGCAATGGAGACCATCAATCGAATTATCAATTCAGAACCGGAATCCATTGTGGGTCTAAACGCCAGCATCCATTCGGGTCTCGAACGCATCATTATGAAATGCCTCGAGAAGAAGGTGGAGCGCCGGTTTCAGTCTGCGCGTGAGCTTCTCAGCGATCTCCGGAAGGCTGAACCCGATATAGAGCCTCTGCGTACCGAGCCAACCCGGAACAATCTGCCAGAGCAATTGACTCGTTTCATCGGCCGGCAGCAGGAGGTGGCCGAGATTCGGAGTTTGTTGGCGAAGACTCGCTTGCTCACGCTTACGGGTTCGGGCGGTATCGGAAAGACCCGGCTTGCTCTGCAAGCGGCGGCGGATTGTCTGACCCAATATGGTGATGGCACATGGTTTGTGGAACTGGAGGCCCTTTCCGATGCGGCACTGGTTGCTCAAACTGTGGCGTTCACGCTAGGTGTGCGCGAGGAAAAAGGGCGATCCCTCAGTGACTCGCTGTTCGATTATCTCAAAGGCAGGAATCTATTGTTGGTGCTCGATAATTGCGAGCACCTGATCGACTCATGCGCTGAAATTGCGGCCGCATTGCTGCGCAGTTCTGCAAACCTTCGGATCCTGGCGACCAGCAGGGAGGCGCTGGGCATCACCGGCGAACTTGTTTTCCGCGTGCCGCCACTGAGTGCGCCCAACCCCGAGGAAGAGTTGGACAGCAGGACTCTCAGCAGGCATGAAAGCGTGCAGCTGTTTGTTGATCGCGCGCGCTCGGTGAAACCAAACTTCGCAATAAACGTTCAGAATGCTCCGGCATTGGCAAGAGTGTGCGCGCGCCTCGATGGCATAATGGAACAGTTCCTGTTCCGCCGGTTGTCTGTCTTTTTGGGTGGCTGGACTTTAGAGGCGGCGGAGACGGTTTGTGCCGGCGGTGGCATCCAGCAAAACGATGTCCTCGAGCTGTTGTCGGAGTTGGTGGACAAGTCCCTGGTCCTGGCCGAGGAGCGCGAGGGCGAGCAACGGTTCCGGTTTATGGTGACCTTGCTGCAATATGCGCGAAACCGGCTTACACAAGCCGGAGAGAGCGAGGATTTGCTCCACCGGCACGCCTCGTTCTTCCTTACGCTGGCGGAACAGGGTGAGCAAAACCTCGTTGGCTCGGATCAGAAATTATGGCTCCAGCGTCTTGGTACCGAACACGAGAACATGCGCGTAATTCTGAGTTGGACGCTGGAAAAAGATCCCGAAACGGCACTGCGCCTGGCAGGCGCTTTGGGCCGATTCTGGTACCTGCGAGGCTACATGGGCGAGGGACGAAAGTGGCTCGCCCGCGAGTACGCCACTGCACAAGGCTTCTTTGAAGAAGCATTGACTATTTACCGCAACCTGGGCGACAACCACGGGATCGCCGCTGTGCTCACGCTTTTGGGTAATATGGCTCGGCCCCAGGGAAATTCGGTAGCAGCACGCCCACTGTATGCTGAGAGTCTGGCCATCTGCCGGCAACTCGGCGATAAACAAGGAATCGCTGCCTCACTCAACGGTCTTGGTAATGTGGCCGTGCAGGAAGGGGATTTTGCGGCGGCCCGGCCTCTTTATGAGGAAAGCCTCGCGATCTCCCGGGAATTCGGCGACAAACACAGAATAGCTGCCGCTCTGAACAATCTCGGCGCCGTAGCCGAGCGACAAGGCGACTATGCCGTTGGTGCCGCACTCCAAAAGGAAAGCCTGGCGATTGCCTGGGAATTGGGTAATACGGTCGGTATTCTTCCACCAATTGACAATCTCGGAGGTGTCGCTCTCGCTTGCGGGGAGAACGAGCGGGCAGTACGTCTCTGGGGCGCGTCACACGCCCTGCGCGAAAGAACTTCGGCGGCTCTTCCCCCAACCGAATTAGAAGAGCGGGCAGCTGGCATCGCCTCTGCGCGCGCGGCGTTGGGTGAAGAATTGTTCGCCGCCGCCTGGGCCCAGGGACGCAGTATGACCCCGCAGGAAATTGTCCAGTACGCGCTCACCAACAAGATCGCGAAGTCCTCCGCGTCCGGTTTCCTCAAAAGCGGCCGAGGGGCATGAATCGGGCCTGTCGCCCCTCGCGTTGAAACAAATCTAAGTAGAAGTCGTTCGGTGTCTCCTGACGAAGAGCAAAGCGATTCCTATAGCGAGGAGACCTAAAGACGAGGGTGCCGGAACCGGTGTCGCAGCCGTGAACGACAGGTCATCCAGGGTGAATGTCCCACCAAATGGGCTGCCGGTTCCGGTTATGGTAACCGAACTGATGCCGTCGGCTGACGCGACCGAAAGAAATTCATTTGGCGAACCTACTCCCGACGACGCAAAGTTTGTGCTGAATGCCGATGTAACGGTACCAACTAAGGTATGCGTCGCATCAAACGCTTCAAGCTTAACTGGTCCCCCTGCGTAAGTGAAGAAACCGCCCACGCTGCCAACGGCATGCGTAAAGTTGATCGATATCGGAGCACCGTCGTCAAATATGACATTTTTACCCGAATGCGGCGGAAAATCGAAGTCATTGAGGGATATTCCCGCCGTGAGAACTGTGGCATTCGTAAAGACCAGGCCCGGGATCAGGCTACCCACAGAGGTGCCATCAACGAGACCTTCAAAATCGGTCAAGGTGATGGAATCTGCTTGAACGAAATGCGGCGTAAACAACATCAGTAACGGAAGCAGTAACCAGATACGCTTCATCACGCGATCTCCCTTTTTGAGAACGTCACCTGTCTTTTCGGCTGGGAATAACTGTTCTGGGGATAAAAAAACCCAGCGGCACGTTAAGGAACGTATGGTCATTTGTCAAGCTTTTCTACTGAGTTCCAGAATGATGTCGATTAACAAAGCGTCGATCTCAATCCACTTCGTGCCTCAAGCGATCATGTTGGCTTTGTTGTTGGTTTGCGATGCATTGAACATGATTGAGCAGTCTTTCTTGCGAAGGTAGCGATCATCTGCGCGAAGCAAGCGATCTTTTCCATCGATCTAGCGGTTTTCTTTTCCTTCGAAGCGATTATTTTCGTCGGTAAAGCAATCATTTCCGTCATGGAGCGACCAGGACCGAAGCTCGAGTAAGACTCAGTTTCAGCAATGCAAGTGACCAGCAGATTGCCGCAATTGCCGCCCGCGTCCTTGAGGGCATGACTGGCAACCAGGCGTTTCCCCCTCAGACGGTACTGAACGAGTTTAACGCTGCGATCGGGGCGCGAGCACAGCGCGGCGAGGTCTTGTTGTCCAGCGGGTTCCCGGCAGGCAGCGCCTTGAAACACCCGCCTGCTCGGCCATTTCTTGAATTTGATGGCCTCGCAGGCACCCCTCCTAAACTTATAATTAGGAGGGGAGTTTCAGTACCCAACGACAATTCGTTCACAGCTTGACCGGGTTTTTCATGACCGCCGACCATTGCTGCAACAGAACAGGAGCATTTAGATGAAGTCATCAAGTCTCAAGCGTTTTGCCGCAGGTCTTTTGTTCACAGTTGTTGCAGCTTCCTTTTTGATAGCTCTGCCTGTCCGGCAGAAGGCTGCCTCGGGTTATCACCTGATTAAGACAGTTTCTTTGCCGCCGGCGCCCGGCGGGGACGAG
>WNFP01001405.1_pt1 | contig 18770 bp, 14 predicted proteins | sample 5400201 | NCBI WGS metagenome assembly WNFP01 (sample SAMN13153355, study PRJNA577476) | soil metagenome | isolation source: 115 cm saprolite under Madrone tree | place: USA:California | collected 2016-06-14 | reverse complement strand
GGCACTCGATTCCTAGAATCTCGACTGCAATAGTCCGCGGCGCTCTGTCGAAACCAGCTCACGAACCCGCCTAAACCATTTGAAATCTCTATTGCTCAATCGAACTTTCTTGAAAAATAGGGTTTCGCGACAGAAACTAACTAGGGTAAATAGCGTTTGGGATGATGCCGAACAACATGCCGGCGCTTACGACTTCTACGTGATCACTGGAGGCACCGGCGAGATGATCGTCGGCGGGAAAATCGCCAACCGCCAGAACCTTCAAGATAAGGACGGCATCATCCCGGGTGAATATCGCGGTCAGCCGGTCATCGGCGCCGAAACCTACAAAGTGAAACCGGGAGACTGGCTGCTCATTCCGCCCGACACGCCACACCAGCCGAAACCCGACGTCGGCGGGTTTAGCTACATGATCATGAAGATCAACGTCGGCGTGTACCCCTGGAGCCTGATTCGCTAGCGAGGGAGAAAAAAGACGGCCACATTGTGCGCCGTACCTAGCGGACTTGGCTGGATTCGAGGCCTTTCTTGCGGGCTTCGTCGAGAAGCGCATCGACTTTCGATTCGAGATCTTTTTTCTGATTCTGCAATGCGCGCATTTGCACTTCGATGGGTTCGCGGCTGTAGTTTTTGTTGAGCTTGACGCCGCTAGCGGACGTCGAAGGTTCGCCTTCGCTGAAGTTCTTCAGATCAACGAGCTGCTTGTCTATGTCGGCGATCTGTCCCTGCAGTTTTTCAAGCTGCTTGCGGACCGATGCGGCATATTGCGCGTTCGCGGGTTTGGCCGCCGCAGGTTGCGGCTTGCTCTTTAGGTCGCCGACAACGGAGACAGCTCCCGTCGAGCGCGAAATATCCTCGTTGGTCCAGACTTTCTTCGGTTTCTTTGCTTCAGCGGGCGGTGCGGCATCCTGCGCCGCTACTCGAGGAGGCGCACTGGCATCCTGGGATTGCGCAGCGGCGGAACAAGCCGCGGAAGAAATGAAGATCAATGCGAATGAGAGCGAACGGGGCATAAGCCTCCAGTCTCTCAAGATCGAGGGCTTACCGTTTCAAACCCATTTTAGAAGGAAAAGTTTCACTGATCGGCGGGTCGAGCGCGTAGCTTGTCCGACCCGGCATGCCCGAGCTCCTGTCGGATGGCGGCGAGGGCTTCCTTCGGAGGGCCGATGTAGCGATAGTTCGAATAAAAAGTGCGTTCGTGAACGGAAAAGCCGGAAAACAATTTGCGGCCGTCGAAATCGTACTGCGAGAAACTGGCGAGCCACAGCCCCGGTTGAAATTCGTAGCGCTCCTGCATGAAATGGCTGGCTTTGTAGATTTTTCCCAGAAACAGGCCGACGGAAATGTCCTCGGTGACTTCGCCTTCGATACGCGCGAGCTCGCCCGAAGCCTCGTCTACCCATACAAAGCCGCGCACTTTTGGAAAGATGGAAGTGAAGCGCGAGGTGGGTTTGAACGCCGGGTTAGGGTCCATTCTGTATTTGGAAAGAGTGCGTTCGCCGCGCTGCTCCATAGATAGAAAGGTGAACAGAAACGCATTGTGCGTGGCGTCGATGAGGTCGAGGCGGTCCTTCTTTTTCTTTGCGTATTTTTCCAGCGCGTCGCGCTGTGATCTGTTGTCATTGGTAAGCAGCGCCAGCGCCCGCGCAACATTCTCCAGTTCGGAGCGATAAGCGGCGGAATCCGTGGGCTTGCCATCCTCGCCGATGGGAATCCGCACCGTGCCCGTTCCCGAAGGAATCACGCGCGAGACTTTGATCACGGGAGGATTCGGATCGCTGGAATTCTTACGGGTTTCCACCCGTTCGGTGCGCTCGTAGAGGTCGAGGGAAGCCTCGGCTTTTTTTTGATTGGCAATGATGTGATTGAAGAGCTCTGGTTTCGCCGGCCCGATCGTGGGCGGGGAGTCCGGCACAACCGATTGTGCCGCTGCGCCGCCGGCAAGAGCCAGCGACAGCAGCGCCACGGAAAAAAATACACGTTTAAGCATCATGCAAAGTGGCGAAAGAGCCGCCAGCGTCTACCTGGATTGGATTCGTCCGGGCATACAATTGTTGTACACCGCCTTCGCCCCGAAAGGCTCCACCGGATATCAAAGTGTCAATGGCCGTTCGTCGCCCCGAGCTGCTTAGAGCTTTGGTTTTCTCGGCGGATGTTTGTGGCTGCCGCTGGAATCCTGCGGCCCGAGGGTGGCGCGACGCCGTTCATGCGGCGCGTAGGCGATGGATGGCCGAGCAGTTCGTCGGAAGTGTCGGATGAGGCGATGAAGGAACCGCCCGGGTCCTGTGACGGTTGAATATTGTTCGAAAGCGAGGAATTCAGCGCGAAGGCCTACAGACCGACTGGACCGGAGGGACTTCCACCCTGAGCTTGGACGCTTCGCAGAGGCGTTTCCTGCGCGCCACTCGAAGGAGGTACGCCTGAGCTCGGAGTGTAAGTATAAGAAACTAAAGACAATTGAGGCGCATCGCGCCCTCCGCTCTAAGCAAGTGTTGTTCGTCTCGCTCGCCACGAATCTCACCGAAACGCCATGCAAGGCGCTACAATGGGACACGCCAGCACCGAATCGTTGAATGAGAACTGGCAGGGCGTAGGACTACTTCAAGCAACACTGAAAGCAAAGTGCTGTCCCGCACGTCATATATAGCAAGGAACGATTCGCCGGGCCAACTCGTATTAGATACAGAAGGTCGGAGGTCTGTTTGGGTGTAACTCCCATTGACGGGTTTGGAGCAATCACACGCGTGGCGCCTCGCGCGAAGGTGTCCCGGAAGCAGGGGCGTTTCCGCAGCGCGATGATCACGTTGCTGGAGACGTTGCGGCTTTCCCTGGATGCCCTGCGCGCTCATAAGCTGCGAAGTTTTCTGACCTTGCTGGGTGTCATCCTGGCGGTGACGACGCTGGTGGCGGTGATGAGCGTGGTTGCCGGACTCAATTTCTATGTGGCTGACCGCATCGCCAATCTTGGGGCCAACGTCTACGTTCTGAACCGCTTCGGGATTATCACCAGTGAAGACGCCTGGGTGAAAGCCCAGAAGCGCCCCTTGGTCACGCGCGAAGAACTCGTCAATCTGAGAACCGGCATGCGGACTGCCAGCCAGATCGCCGCTTTGCTGGGCAACAATTCCGACGTGCGCTACGGCAATGATCTGCTGGAGAACGTCAACGTTCTCGGAGTGAGTGCGAATTATTCGGATATCCGGAACGTGAATGTCGGTTCCGGCCGCTTCCTCACGGAATCCGATCAGGAGCATCGCTCACCGGTGTGCTTCATCGGCGCCGACCTCGTAAAGAAATTCTTCTCCAACGCCGACCCTATCGGAAAGACCATCCGGGCAGGAACGCACAGCTATGAGATCGTCGGCGTTGCGGCGGTCATCGGCAGCGCGCTCGGACAGTCGCAGGATAACTTCGTATTAATCCCGCTCGAAACGTACCGGAAGGAATGGGGCACGCAGAGGGATTCGCTGGTTTTGTTTATACAAGCGCAAAACGCGGAAATGATGTCGGCTTCGGAAGACGAAGCGCGCATGCTGTTGCGCGCCTGGCGGCACATTCCCTGGGACAGTCCGGACAGCTTCGGAATCATCGGGTCGGATTCCATCATGGGGCTCTGGAAATCCTTGACCGGCAATCTCTTCATGGTGGCCGTGGGATTGACGGCGGTCTTTTTGGTGGTTGGCGGCATCGTGATTATGAACATTATGCTGGCCAGCGTGACCGAGCGTACGCGCGAGATTGGCTTGCGGCGATCGCTGGGCGCGCGGAGAAAACACATCGTCCTGCAATTTGTGACGGAATCGGCGGTGCTTGCGGCGACTGGCGGGCTCATCGGAATCGTTCTCGCTTACGTGGTAGTCGCGGTGGCCCGCGCTCTGACTTCGATTCCCATGCGCACGCCGATGAGCGCCGTCATTCTTTCGCTTTCGGTTTCCACGGCGGTCGGTCTTTTTTTTGGCATTTACCCGGCGATGCGCGCCGCGAAGCTTGATCCCATCGAGGCCCTGAGGGCAGACGGATAAAAAACGAGCCCCGGTTCGCCGGGTTCGCTTGATACGGACATGGCACAACAGCACGGCGAAAATCTCAAGCAGGCGATGGACACGCTCCGCGCGCACAAACTGCGCAGCTTTCTGACCGTCTTTGGCGTGGTGCTTGGCGTCAGCGTCATCATGCTGGTTGCCGCGCTCATCACCGGCTTCGATCAGCAAGTCCAGGAAAGCATCAAGCAGTATGGTGCCGATACGGCGTTCATCTCGCGCTTTGACCAGGGCCCGCACGGTGGCGGCCGTCGCCCCAAGGATGAACGCGAGCGCAAACCGCTGACCCTCGAAGACGGCGAAGCCATTAAAGAGTTAAGTCCCGCGGTTAAAGACCTCACCGTTTTCATTACCTGGTGGGAACAGCCGCATTCCGTGCGCACCAAGGACGGTGAAGTCTCCTCTATCGATTACCGGGGCGTGCAGCCGAATTTTGGCCAGGTTTACGCCAACGCCGCGACGCTGGCCGGCAGGTTCATCAGCGAAGGCGACGATCTACACCGCGAAAAAGTGGTGATGCTCGGAGAAAATGCCGCGCCGGTGCTTTTTCCGAATGGTTCGCCGGTCGGCAAGGACGTGATGATCGATGGTTCCGCATTTCTCGTAATCGGCGTGGTCGAAAAGCCTAAGGGCATGTTTGGCCAGGACGACGAAGACCGCCGCATTCTCATTCCCTACAACACGTTCCGGAAAATTTATCCGGGCGCTTACGAAAACAGCATTCGCCTCCAGGCGTACCCGGACATGCTGGATCAGGCGGTGGACCAGGCGACCGAGGTGCTGCGCCGCCGCCGTAACGTGCCTTACAACGGCAAGAATAGTTTTTCGATTCAGACGTCGCAGCAAATCGTTGAGCAATTTCACAGCATTTTGGGAATGGTGGCGCTTGCCACTTTTGTCCTGAGCGGTATCGGCTTGCTTATCGGCGGCGTGGGCGTGATGAACATCATGCTGGTCAGCGTGACGGAGCGAACCCGAGAAATTGGCATCCGCAAAGCGATTGGCGCAAAGAGCGGCGACATCACCTGGCAATTCCTGCTGGAAGCCATGGCGCTCACAGGAGTCGGCGGGGTGCTCGCACTCCTGCTAGTGAATGGCTTGGTGCTGCTTGTAAGAGTGAGCTTGAAGTGGCCGGGAAGCGTGCCGATTTGGGCTGCGCTGACCGGAATCGTCGTCAGCGTTTCCGTTGGACTGGTGTTTGGCGTTTGGCCGGCGATGAAAGCGGCGAAACTGGATCCCGTCGAGGCGCTCCGGTACGAATAAGGCGAGCGATTCCCCCCCCTTTTCTCGCGAACAATCCCAATTGCGGGCTAATTTGCCAACGCGGCGGATTTTATCGTACCGGTGGTGTGTTCGGCGCCGTGCACCTGTGCGGCTGGGGCGGGCATGCCGGGCCAACTGATTTCGAGGGCAAGTTCGCGCCGGACCAGCATCTTGGCGCGATGAGTGACGTGCACGGCAAGCATGTTCGCCGCGTCAACGCGCGTTTCCGCGAAGCCTTCTTTTTCCAATTGCAGGCTCCGGTCCTTTTTGTAAAGGGCCACGCGGAATTGGTGTGGTCCCGCGGGAAGCGCGTGTTCGAAACGGAACGGCTGGCCCTGCTTCTCTCCCGCTAGGTCCGCAGAGAAGAGCAGTTCGCGATCAACGAAAACGGTCAAGGTGCCTTCCTTGACCGCGGAAGTGATTTCAATCTGAAGGGCGGAACTGGAGGCAGCGGGCTTGGCCGCGGATTCGTTGACAAGAGGCAAGGATGGAAGAGCGGCAAAAAACACCTTTGCGGAAGCATTCTGCAAAGCTTTGGGCTGCCGCTTTTGACCGGCGTCGTGCTTTGCGACTCGAGCCGTTTTCTTTGGCCTATCTTCCTGCCCGCCTATGGGCGAAGAATTGGCAGCATCCGGTTGGAGAGAGGGTGCTATCAATTGCGAACTGTAAGTCAATGCATCAGGAGGCACGATTGAAGCCACCCGAAGAGCCGCGGGCGGCGGAGGAACTGCGAGCCGGACGCGCGCGGAGCGAATCGCTGAGACGCTCGAGGCCAGCAGGAGACAGGCGGCGGCAACCAGCCAGACATCTCGTTGGCCGGACGGTTTCGACCACCAGCTCTTCTTTCTGGTTTTGATTTCCGGCGCATTTACTTGCGGCCGCGAACGCGCGAGCGGATAGAGTGCCGACGCAAGCTCATCGCAGGAAACAAAACGATCCGCTGGATTCTTGGCGAGGCATCGCGTCACGATGAGGTCCAGCGCGCGTGGCACTGTGGGATTGCGACGGGAGGGCGGTTCCGGATCGGCATTCAGAATCTGGGCGCAAACGGCCCCGACGGAGCTGCCGTCGAAAGGACGCGCGCCGGTCAACATCTGATAAAGAACAATGCCAAGGGCGAATTGATCCGAGCGTGAATCCTGCGGCTGGCCTTGAATTTGTTCTGGTGCGAGGTATGCCGGCGTGCCCATCAGGCGGCCGGAGCCGGAGACTTGCGAAGCGTAACGCGCGATGCCAAAGTCACCCAGTTTCACTTTATGTTCTGGGGTGACGAGAACGTTTCCGGGTTTGACATCGCCGTGAAGAATTCCAGCGCGGTGGGCGATCGCGAGGGCGGTGGCTAGATCAGCAGCCCAGGCGCAGGCGCGTTGCGGTGTCAAAATAGTTGGGTCGAGATGGTGCTCCAGAGTCTTGCCGGCGATGTATTCCATGACCAGGAATGGAGTTCCCTGTTCGTCGATTCCCACGTCATAGAGTTGCACGATGGAAGGATGAGAGAGTTGGCCGATGATCTGCGCCTCGCGCAGAAATTGTTGCTCCCGGCCTTCTCCGAAGCCGTTCACAAACGTTTTGAGCGCGACGATGCGGCCAATGACGTTGTCACGCGCCATTTCGACGCGGCTGGTGGCTCCCGAGCCGAGGGGCTCAAGTGCTTCGTACCGGCCTTTTTGCAGGGTGATCATCAGGCAGAACGCAGCAGACGCGCCGCGCGGTCACGCAGGCCGTTGCCGCCGGATTGCGGCACGGACACGGGAGCCGTCTTGCGGCGTGCCAGTGGATAGAGTTCCTCGGAGAGAGCCTCAGCCGTTGCATAACGCACTGCGGGATCTTTTGCCAGGCAGCGCGCAACGACTTCATCGAATCCTGTGGGTACAGAAGGATTGGCGTGCGAGGGCGGCAGCGGCGTCGAAGAAAGCACGCGACCGCAAATGGCCTGGAGGGATTCCGCGTCAAACGGACGCTTGCCCGTCACCATTTCGTAGAGAACGACGCCGAGGGAGAAAAGATCGGAACGCGCGTCCTGGGGTCGGCCCATGATTTGCTCAGGACACCAGTAAGCAGGTGTTCCAAGGAGCGGCGTAGCGGAGGAATCGCGGCTGGCCAGGCGGGCCATGCCGAAGTCCATCAGCTTCACGCGGCCGTCATCGGTGATGAGCATATTCGCGGGTTTGACGTCACCATGAATGACACCCTTGCGGTGCGCTACACCGAGCGCGGAAGCGACCTGAGCGGCCCAGGCGCAGGCCTTCGGAAAGGGAACGCTGCCCCTCTCCAGGATGCGGTCGAGCGGCTGCCCCTCGAGAAACTCCATGACGAGATACGGAGTTTGCGTTGCTTCATCAATGCCCATGTCGTGGAGCGTGATGATGGAAGGGTGGGAGAGTTGACCGACGACGCGCGCTTCCTGGATGAAGCGCTGGCGCGCGGCGTCGCTTGCCAATTCCTTGGGGAACAGCTTGATGGCGACCAGGCGGCCGATCATGGGGTCGTGGGCGCGAGCTACACGTCCATGAGCGCCGGTGCCGATGATTTCAAGGATTTCGTAGCGTCCGACTTGCACGGGGACATCTCCCTGTAGACTCGCTAGTTTCGGGTCGCTGATGATACTGCCGGAGAAGGCTGTGGGCGCAAATGAAGCAAGCGTCCTGTTTCCACAGGTACGGAGGTACTAGGGGAAGGACAGTACTAAGTCCTTCGTTTTCAGTGAGTCGGAGGGAAGAGGAGGATCAAGCTGGCGGAAGTACAGGGTTGGAGGAAGAGGCTCCCTCCCCTGTTTTCGGTAAGTGTTGCATTTAAAGGTGTTAGTCGATTCTCGAAGGTGTTTCATAAGTGTTGATTCTAAAGATAGTTAGGAGTGCGTTCTTACGGTATTTTTGCAGGCGTTGATTCTAAATCACTTATGTTTGATTCCGAAAATCGAGGGGGATCGAGGGTCTAAATTCGCTCCCGCACTCGAAGACATGCCACAGTCTCGCCTGGATAGTGTAGTAACCAGGAATACGAGGAAGTCAAGAAAGCATTGGTCGCGTCCGGTTCAAAAAAAGAATCGCCTGTCAGGGTTGTGTAGGCGAGGAGGGATTGAGGGGCGCGAGGGCTTGGGAAGAGCTTAGGCGCGAGGGCAGTTCGCGGATAAAGGATTTCATGGCGGGGTGCCACAAGCCGTTGAAGCCAAAGAAATACATTTCTTTGATGGCTTCCTCGGCAGTCCATTTATCGGCGGCGATGCGATAAGCGGCGACGAAAACGCCGGTGCGATCGTCGCCAAAACGGCAGTGCACAAAAATTTTCTGGCCCGGGTTATCGCGAAGGAGCGAGAGAAACTGGACCAGTTGTTCGTCGGTGGGAGGAGACCAGCCACTGACGGGGATCTGTACAAAGCGCATACCCAGGGCTTCGGCACGCTTACGCTCCCAGTTGAGTTTTTCGCGGTCTTCGCCGCGGAGGTCAACGATGGTGGTGATGCCGAGGATTTTCAGTTCGGAGAGGCCGACTTCCCTCGGTTGCGCGCCCCGATAGAGAACTTCGGAAATCTTACCGCCGTTAGGAATGCCATTAATGTGCAATTTCCGGCCAAAAACGGGCTGAGTGAAGGTTGGCGCGGAAGGTTGCGAAACCGTTTGCGATGAAGTTTGCGAAAAAACAGTGAGAGGGAGAGCGAAAAGGAAGGCGAAAGTGGGGAGAGTTCGTTTCATGATGAAGCGTGCACAAACAGTGTAGCGTGAGTGACAATGAGGCGAAAGCTGTTGAAGGGGAAGCGGTTGGGAAGAAAGAGCACCACTACAAATAGACGCAGTAGGAAAACGTCAACCATATTTTGCGTTTTTCACTTGACAGGAAATATCCCAAAGTTGATACTGCGAATCCAGATTCGGGGGACGTGGAAGCGCCAGACGGACCGGAGTCGGGGATTCAACAAGGTTCGTGTGGGGCCACGAAACGGTCCGGGTTCTAAGCGAAAAATCGAGCGCGAAGTACCTGCTCCGCGCCCGTAATTGAGGCGGAGCACCTGCTGTTAGGCTGAGTGCAAAGCACCGGCCAGCGGCAGAGCATTGGCGTTTTGCACCGGAACATAAGTACGACCGAACGACGGTCGGCTTTTTTTTGCTGCCCGCTTTCGTGCAGTAAACGAATCTGCAGTTGCGTTTAGCTTCAGCCGAGACCCTGAAGCCAAGCGCGGCCCATCTGCGGGACGCAGAGGAGTAAAATAAAGGGGATCCCCCGCGCGAGTGGGGACCCAAGAGCGCGGAGGGACGGATGGCGACAGTGAAACATGCATTGAGCGGGAAATCCCCTGCCACGGATGCGGCTGTAGAGAGAACAGCGGCCGGCGCAGGAAAAGGTCTGAGCTTCCAGCGGGTGTTTACCGACGGGAAGAAGTCTCCCTTCGACGCGGTGGAATGGGAGAAGCGCACGGCTCTGATCGGGAACGAGAAGGGCGTGACGATCTTCCGGCAGGAAGACGTGGAAGTGCCGAAGAGCTGGTCACAGACGGCGACGAACATCGTCACCAGCAAATATTTTCATGGAAAGCCGGGGACGGCGCAGCGCGAAGGATCGGTGCGGCAACTGATCGGGCGCGTGGTGAATACGATTGTGCGCTGGGGCGAAGAGGGCGGATATTTTGCGGATGCATCGTCGCGGGACGCTTTCCGGGACGAGCTGACGCACCTGCTGGTCGAGCAGAAGATGGCCTTCAATTCGCCGGTGTGGTTCAACGTGGGCGTGCAGCCGAAGCCGCAGTGCTCGGCGTGCTTCATCAACTCGGTCAGCGACAACATGGAATCGATCATGGGACTGACGCGGACCGAAGGGATGCTGTTCAAGTGGGGTTCGGGGACGGGAACTAATTTTTCGACGTTGCGCGGGAGCAGGGAGACGCTAAGCGGTGGAGGAATCGCGTCCGGCCCGGTGAGTTTCATGAAAGGGTTCGACGCGTTCGCGGGCGTAATCAAGAGCGGTGGAAAGACGCGGCGGGCGGCGAAGATGGTGATCCTGAACATCGATCACCCGGACATCGTCGAATTCATCGAATGCAAGATGAAGGAAGAGCGCAAAGCGCACGTACTGATCGAGCAGGGCTACGACAGCTCGATTGACGGCGACGCGTATGCTTCGATCTTCTTTCAGAATGCGAACCACTCGGTGCGCGTGACGGACGACTTCATGCGCGCGGTGGTGGAAGACAAGGATTGGTGGACGAAGAACGTTATCGACGGGCAGCCGAACGAAAAGCTGCGGGCGCGCGATTTGATGATGAAGATTTCGGATTCGACGTGGCACTGCGGCGATCCGGGAATGCAGTACGACACGACGGTGAACCGCTGGCACACTTGCAAGACCACGGCGCGAATCAATGCTAGCAATCCGTGCTCGGAATACATGTTTCTGGATGATACTGCCTGCAACCTGGCTTCGCTGAATTTAATGAAGTACGTCAATGCCAGCGGGCAGTTTGACGTGGCGGCGTTCAAGCATGCCGTGGACGTGACCATCACGGCGCAGGAAATACTTGTGGACAACGCGAGTTACCCGACGCCGAAGATTGCGGAAAATTCGCACAACTTCCGGCCGCTGGGGCTGGGTTACGCCAACCTGGGCGCGCTGCTGATGTCCATGGCGCTGCCTTACGACTCCGATGAAGGCCGCGACATGGCCGGAGCGATTACGGCGCTGATGTGCGGCGAAGGGTACGCTCAGTCTTCGCGGATTGCGGAGCGCATGGGGCCGTTCCCGGGGTACGAAGAGAACCGCGAGCCGATGGTGGACGTGATTCGCATGCACCGCGACGCAATGCGCGGGATTAAGCCGGAGCATGTGCAGACGGAATTGTTCATGGCGGCGCAGGAATCGTGGGATACGGCGCTGACGCACGGTGAAAAGCATGGCTTCAAGAATTCGCAAGTAACCGTGCTGGCGCCGACGGGCACGATCGGTTTCATGATGGATTGCGACACGACGGGAATCGAGCCGGACCTGGCACTGGTGAAATACAAGAAGCTGGTGGGCGGCGGGCTGATCAAGATCGTGAACAACACGGTGCCGCAGGCGTTGATGAAGCTGGGCTACACGCCGGAGCAGACCAACGACGTCGTCTCCTACATTGATAAAAACGGGAAGATCGAAGGCGCGCCGCATCTGAAGATGGAAGATTATCCAGTGTTCGATTGCTCGCTGGCGCCACAGGGCGGGGGGCGGTCCATCACCTGGACGGGTCACGTGAGGATGATGGCGGCGGCGCAGCCGTTCCTTTCGGGAGCGATTTCGAAGACCATTAACATGCCGGAGGAATCGACGGTCGAAGACGTCTCGAACGCGTATATTGAATCGTGGAAGGTGGGGCTGAAAGCTGTGGCCATCTATCGCGACAATTCGAAGCGTTCGCAGCCGCTGAATGCCGGCGGGAAGAAAGAAGAGAAGAAAGCGGAGGCCCTAGTAATCGTGGAGCCAACGCAGCGCGAGCTCTTTGCGCGGCAGCAGCGCGAGAAGATGCCGGTGGAACGTGCCTCAGTGACGCACAAGTTCAGCGTGGGTGGACACGAGGGATACATCACCGTCGGGATGTATGACGATGGGCGGCCGGGCGAGGTGTTCATCAAGATGGCCAAGGAAGGCTCGACGCTATCCGGAGTAATGGACGGGCTGGCGCTGACGATTTCGCTGGGGTTGCAGTATGGCGTGCCGCTGAAAGTATTCGTGGACAAACTGCTGAATACGCGGTTCGAACCGTCGGGGATCACCGCGAACGCAAACATCCGGTTTGTTTCTTCGGTGCTCGACTACATCGCGCGGTGGATGGGCGGCCGGTTTATTTCGGCGGATTACTTGAAGCTGAATAATGCGGCGCCAGCGGAGAATGCGTCCACGGTTGCTCCGGCGGCGGTGCTTCCCGCGATGACACAGGCAAACCTGGACGCGATGCAGACGGCTCTGTCCGCATCAAGGCCGAGCAACGCGCACGAAGGAGCGCCGACCTGCAGCGAGTGCGGCATGCTGATGGTGCCGAACGGCGCGTGCTACAAGTGCGAAAACTGCGGCAGCACGAGCGGTTGCAGTTGAGAAACGAAAGACAGCTGAGAGCACACCACCGATGAGCGCACTCCCCTCCGGCTCAGGAGTAGCTGCGCGGCTCGCGCCGGCAAAACCCGGAACCCGCGGCTTCTTGCACATCGTGAGGCATGGCGGAGGGCCCAACGCCATTTACATCTTGAAATACCACAGGCTGGATCGCGACGGCGCTCCGCCAAAGCCCCTGCTCGCGGAGAGCGCACAGGCGCTCATCGAATTGCTGGAACGCATTGGCGTCAATTTCCACCTGGCGGAAGTGCGCGGGGCGCTGGAAGATATTCTTCGGCTCGGCTCAGCCAACATCCCCGATCTGTGGCTCAGTGACGAGGAGATGCTCGAGAAAGGCCTGGTCGAGGGCTAGGATCAAGTTCAGTCGTGAAATCGAACCTAAATCACTCTCATTCAGCCACGGGTACAGCTCCGCTCGGGTGATGAAACCGGCGCCACGCGAGGCGGCCAGGAATGAAGAGCAGGGCAGCCCAGAAAAGCAGCGGCAAGCCGAACTCAAATAAGACGCCAAAAAAAAGTGAGACGGAGGAAATTGTTGCCCCAACGCCCTCGACAAGAGAATTTCGAAGCTGAAGAAATTGTCCGGCGAGATTGGCTTCTAGAGGGGCACGATAGTCTTCGGTTAGCGTAATGTGAATGACCGACCGCGCCACAGTAGAAACCAGGCTCGCGTGTTCTCGCTCGGCTTCAGCCATAGTTTCATTCGCTTGCGCGATGTCCTTTTCCAAGGCAACGGCGTCGCGTAGTTCACCCTTTCGCTCGCGCTGCAGTTTCTGAAGGCGTGCAAGGTTGGTTTGCGCGGAGGTGAGATGTCTTGCCGCCGTGGCGAGTCTTACGCCAGTGTCTTCGCCTGACTCCGCGATGGCCTCGATGCGCCCCAGAGCTTTCAGATCGGAGAGCGCGGCATCGAAGTCGCCGGAAGGCACCGAAACGCTAGCCGACATCGCGCGGCCAAAGCCGGAGCGGCGCTCCGTCCGCAGGTCTTCGAGATAGCCGTGATGAGCGGAAACAAGCTGATGAAGCGTCGCGACGGAACGATCGAAGTCTGACGAACGAGTCCGCAAGTCGGCACTGCGAGCAATCCAAAATCCGCCGGGGGGCATAGGAATGAATTTGTCAAAAGACCCCCCGCCTTTTTGCAGCATGCTGCCGGAATCCCAAGATGTTAAGCCGGAAAGTCCCGTGGATTTCGAGCTAGCGATACCCATGAATAGTGATTCGACGGCAAAGCGGCTACCGATAACAGAGGCCAGAGTGACGGCGACTAGCGCGACGGTCGCGATCAGTAGGCGCTTTACCGGCAAGAAACGATTTGAAGTATCGGGCATGGTACACCTCGGGCGTGCCGGGCTGTCCAGCGGGAGAACAACTTTGAGCGCGGCCTAATTGATAGAGGCCAAAGGCGCAGAAAAGTTCCCTGAGATTACCAAGCCAGAAGTTGAGCAACGCCACTCTTAGCGGGGTCGGGGACGGAGAGGCGGGCGCGCTGTGAGGGAGCGGGGGCGCATGCGGAAACGCGGACCGAGCGGCGGAGGAACGTTGCGGAGGAAGTCGCCGCAGCAGGGGCAGCGGCCTTCGCTTCCAAGAGGAGTGGTGGCATCGGCGCGGAGCCAGTGACCGCGGGCTTCGCAAAGCGGATTGATGCACTGCACCGTGAAGCCGGGCAAGAATTGCATTTTTCTCCCTTTAGCGGCCGCGAAGCTCAGGTTGCTTCAGGCGCAACCGTTTGGCGGTCACGACTGAAAACGATTTGAGCCCCCCTGGCGGCCAAGACGCTCTGCGAAAAAAGGCCCGGGAAAGACTAAGTGCAAGATTCGCGCGCGCGCAAACTTGATGGCCGGGATTGTGCAGCTAATGGCCTGTGGTGTCAAGAGGAAAGGCTACAAGATGTTGTGGTGAGGTTGCACGAGAATTGACGACCAGTGAATCCTGGCCGCGGACTCGGGAAAGATGGGCCAATCGAACCGGGCGGCGGGCGCAGTCGGCAGGATATCAAGAGTACACTTCCTACGTATTAGAGGTAGTGATGGTTGTGCGGCTCAGATCCTTCGTGGACGTGCCGCAGACGGAGAGAAAATGCCAACGACAACAAGATTCGATCTGGGCGGCGGCGGACTGCCGTCGATGCCGAACCTAAGCGGGGCGGGAAAAAAAATATTGCAGCTCGCGATATTGGTGGCGGCGATCATCGTGGTGATGGCAAGCATAACTTCCATTCCGACCGGAAATGTGGGTGTGCTGACGCTGTTTGGACGCGTGACCGGTGAAACTCTTCCGGAAGGAATTCATATGGTCAATCCACTGAAATCGGTGCAAAAACTTTCCGTGCAAACACAATCGGTCAAGGAAAGCGCCAACGTGCCGTCAAATGAGGGATTGATTCTGGCACTGGACACGTCGCTGCTTTTTCGGCTGGACAAGAACAAGGCGGCGTTCGTTTACCAGACCGTAGGCGACAATTACGCGGAGAAAATCGTAGAGCCGACCTTACGGGCGGCAATCCGGGCGTCGACATCGGCTCACACGGCGAATGCCCTCTATACCAATGCCCGAGAGCTGGTACAGCAACAGATTCAGGACGAGCTCACTTCCCAGCTGGCGCCACGCGGCGTAATCGTGGAAAACGTGCTGCTGCGCGACGTGCAATTGCCAGCGATGTTGAAAGGCTCGATCGAGGCCAAGCAGCAGGCCGAGCAGGACGCACTACGCATGAGTTTTATCCTGCAAAAGGAAAAGCAGGAAGCCGAGCGCAAGCGCATCGAAGCTCAAGGCATTGCGGACTTCCAGAAGATTGTGGCGACGGGCATCAGCCCCCAACTCCTCGAATGGAAGGGCATCGAAGCGACAGAGAAACTAGCCACGAGTGCGAACGCCAAAGTCGTCATCATCGGCAATCCGAAGAATGGCTTGCCCCTGGTGCTTGAACCAAAGTAAGCCAAGCTAGCGAGTGTTCCGATCAGCGGGGAAGGGGTCTGGGTCCGCCCACCTCGGACCCAACAAAGAAGTACGAAGATTTTCGTTGACAATACGAAAGCCTTCGTATTATCCTCCGCGCATGTTGACCGAACCTTTGCAAAAACCAACGGCGTCTGAACTGGAAATCCTGCGAGTGTTGTGGGAGCGCGGGCCTTCCACGGTGCGCGAGGTACACGACGCGCTTCGGGAAAAGAAGGACCTGGGATACACGACCGTCCTGAAGCTTCTGCAAATCATGACCGCCAAGGGCACGGTGCGCAGAAACGAAGAGCAGCGCGCCCACGTTTATGAGGCATGCCAGCCTGCGACGGAGACCAAGCGGCAGCTCGTCGGGGATGTACTACAGCGAGTGTTTGAGGGCTCGGCAAGCGAATTGATGATCCACGCACTGGAGGGGCGGCGAACGTCCAAAGAAGAGCTGGATGAGCTGCGCCGTCTGCTCGATGAGTACGAGGGGAGAAGCCGATGAGCAACTTCGCAGGTTGGATTTCGCCGGAAGTATTGCGGACGCTCGGCTGGACTCTGTTGCACTTTATCTGGCAAGGCGCCGGGCTGGCCGCTTTGTTTGCGGTGGCGTCGGCGATTTGCCGGACAGCGCCGGCTCGCTATCTGCTGGCGGTTGGGGCGCTGGTCTTGATGTTGGTATCGCCGGTCATGACATTTACGTGGTTGCGGGCACAAGGGAATCCGGCCGTTAGTACTGGGGCGGAGGGAGCTTCGACGTGGGCCGTCACGTCCACCCAAAACGCAACCGCGCTGTCGGGCTCCCGCGCCCCGGTCGCCGAATCCACCACTCGACAGCCGCTCGGAATGTTGTGGCTGGTGGAGGCTTGGTTCCTGGGCGTGCTCTTGCTGAGCTTGAGGACGGCGGGCGGACTGTTACTGATCGAAAGAATGAGGCGCAGAGAGATCAAGCCGGTGGGAGCGAAGCTGTATGCAAAATGTCTGATGTTGCAGCGGAAGATGGGCCTCGACCGCGTGATCCGGTTTTGCGAATGCCACCGGCTGGACGCTCCGGCGGTGCTCGGGTGGTTTCGCCCGGTGGTGCTGCTGCCAGTGAGGGCGCTGACCGGTTTGACGGAGGAGCAAATCGAAGCGGTCGTTGCTCACGAATTGGCGCATATCCGGCGGTTCGATTGTTTTGTGAACCTTTTCCAGATTGCGACGGAGACGCTCCTGTTCTATCACCCGGCAGTCTGGTGGGTGAGCCAGAGGATTCGCGCCGAACGAGAACACTGCTGCGACGACGAAGCGATCGCAATTTGCGGCGACGCGGTGAACTATGCGCGTGCGCTTACGCTAATGGAAGAATGGCGGACGGCGCCGGCATTGATGATGGCGGCCAATCGCAGCCCGCTGGGGGCGCGGGTGGTACGGGTGCTCGGGTGGAATGGAGCGACGGGAAGGATTCGCGTTGCCGGGATGGCCGGAAGCCTTATTTGCCTGGTGGGAGCGCTGCTGGCGGGCAACGCATTCCTGGGAGTCGCACACGCCGCATGGAGTAGCGCCGCGCCTGCGAAACAGGAGCAGGGAAGCAGCAGCGTGATCGTCGTCAAGCCGGAAACCGAAGCCGCAAAGGAGCGCACCGCGCAAGCGGCAAAGCCCGCGGCGACGCCGGCGCCAAAGCCGCAAACAGCCAATGCCAAAGAACAGCAAACGGCGACCGACAACAAGAAGGAATCTTATTTGGACGCGATGGAGGCGGCGGGGTTCAAGAACTTGACGGTGGACGAACTGATTTCGATGAAGATTCAGGGCGTCACGCCAGCGTATGTGAAAGAGATTCGCGGGCTGGGATTCGAACCCACGGCTGAGGAACTGGTCGGCATGCGCGTGCAGGGCATCACTCCAGAATACGTGCGCGAAATGCGGGCGTTCTCTTCGAACGCCGGCATTGATGAACTGATCGGGATGAAAGTGCAGGGTGTTACACCGGAATACATTCGGCAGATCCGGACGATTTATCCCGGTCTGCAAGCCGAGGAATTGATCGGGATGAAGGTGCAGGGAGTCACCCCGGACTACATCCGCGGGTTCCACGACCTGGGACTGCAGCCGAGCGCGGACGATCTCATAGGATTAAAGGTGCAGGGTGTAACGCCGGATTACGTAAAGGAAATGCGGGCCATCGGGCTTAAACCCAATACGGAAGAGTTGATTGGGATGAAGGTGCAGGGAGTCACACCGGAGTACGTGAAATCGCTGCAAGCGGCAGGATTCAAGGATTTAGATTGCGACGAGTTGATTGGAGCGAAAGTGCAGGGGATCACGCCGGAGTTCATCGAGAAGGCGCGGAAGCACGGGTTTCAGAACCTGACCCTGGACAAGCTGATGGCGCTGAAGCACGCGGACATTCTGTAAGTTTCGCAAGAGACACGGAGAGGAGTGAAGTCCCATGAGTCTGAAACGAACGATCGGACTAATCCTGGTGATCGCAGGCGTCCTACTGGGTGTGGCGAATGTGCTCGGCGGCGAGACGCAGAGCGGAGACTGGACGATCCGGCGCTCCGATGAACCGGGCAAGGTAGAGTTTTCGCTGATGGATTCCCGGGCGGGGCATCACTTTCACAGCAGTTCGGACTGGCCAGCGAGCGATTTCTCGGGGCTCGATTTTTCGAAGGCTGGACGGCAGGAGGTTCATTTTACGATCGCGCGCGATGCGGGAAAGTTCGAATGCGAGGGATTTCTGCACGATGGCGAGGGAGCGGGCTTTTTTCACTTCGTAGCTGACGCGAAGTATGCGCAGGAAATGAAGTCGCTCGGTTTCGAAAGAATAGATGAAGACAAGCAATGGGCGATGGCCATCCATGATGTCAGCCTGAAATTCGCCCGCGACATCAAGGCGCAGAACCTGCAGGGGCTGGACACCGATAAACTTATTGCCTTCAGAATTCACGGGGTGACGCCCGAGTTTATCGCGGGCATTCGTGCGGCGGGGGTGAACGTGTCGGACAGCGACAAGCTGATTGCTTTCCGCATTCATGGAGTGTCGCCGGAATTCGTTTCAGGAATTCGCTCGGCAGGGCTGAACGTCACCGACAGCGACAAGCTGATCGCGTTCCGCATTCACGGGGTGTCGCCGGAAATAGTGCGCAGTCTCAAGCAGGCCGGCTACGAGCCCGATGCGGACAAGCTGGTCGCCATGAGAATTCACGGGGCGACGCCGGAGTGGGTGGCAGAGTTGAAGAAACAGGGCTACGACCACCTGGAGCTCGACAAGCTGATCGCGTTCCGGATTCATGGCGTGTCGCCGGATTTTATCGGCCAACTGCAGAAGCTCGGGTACTCACATCCGGAGCCGGATCAACTGATTGCCATGCGCATTCACGGAGTGACGCCGGACTTCATCACGGGACTGCAATCGCGCGGCATGAAAAACCTAAGTATCGAGCAGCTGGTCAGCTTGCGGATTCACGG
>WNFP01001523.1_pt1 | contig 18772 bp, 15 predicted proteins | sample 5400201 | NCBI WGS metagenome assembly WNFP01 (sample SAMN13153355, study PRJNA577476) | soil metagenome | isolation source: 115 cm saprolite under Madrone tree | place: USA:California | collected 2016-06-14 | reverse complement strand
GAACAAGGTATCGCGGCAGCGCGACGCGGCTTGCACGTGCTGGTGGAGAAGCCCATCGACATCAGCGCGCAACGTGCAGACGCTCTCATCGCCGAGTGCGAGAAAGCGAAAGTAAAGCTGGGAGTCATCTTCCAGGACCGCTTCAAGCCCGACATTCGCCGGATCAAGCAACTTATCAATGATGGCGCGCTTGGCCGGCTGCTTCTGGCCGATGCTCGCGTGAAGTGGTATCGGCCTCCTGAGTATTACAGCGGATCGCGCTGGCGCGGCAGTTGGGCGCTCGATGGTGGTGGAGCGCTCATGAATCAGGGAGCCCATACCGTCGACTTGCTGCTGTGGCTGCTGGGTGGCGTCGAAAGCCTGCGCGCGCGAACCGCAACCTTGCTGCATCGCATCGAAACCGAGGACACGGCGCTGGCTTTGCTCGAATTTGTAAATGGAGCGATGGGAGTCCTGGAAGTGACGACCGCCGCTTATCCCGGATACCCGCGCCGCATCGAGCTTACCGGCGCCGAGGGCTCGATTGTGCTCGAGCATGATCGCATTGTCGTGGCCGACCTGAAAGGAAAGCCGCAAGACATCATAAGTAGCGGACCAGGCGACCACAACCTGAGTGCCTCTTCCCCAACGGTCACCGACTTTCGCGGACACCAGAGTGCAATTGAAGATTTCATCCGCGCCATTCATGAAGACTGCACTCCGGCCTGTGATGGTCGCGAAGGACGGCGCAGTGTGGCGCTGATCGAGTCGATTTATCGCGCCGCGTGTACGCCGGAGCTAAGCATGCAAGTTTCGTAAGACAGCATTCATCCAAAGAAAGGTTCTGGAGGCAAAGATGAGCGACAAGACAATCGGACGAAGAGAATTCATGGGCGGACTTGCCCTGGGAACCGCCGCGATGATGGTGTATCCGCAGCGTGTGCTGGGCGCGAATGATCGGGTCCGCGTGGGCATGATTGGCGTCGGTGGCCGCGGGCAGGAGTTGCTCAAATGGGTCGTTGCTGTCCCGAACGTTGAGGTTGTCGCTATCGCCGACATCTACAAGCGCCGCCATGATGAAGCGAAGAGTGTCGTGCCCAGCTTGCAGACCGTCGACGACCATCGCCGTCTCCTCGATGTAAAAGATCTCGATGCCGTGCTGGTAGCCAGTCCGCTACACCTGCATACCAGGCATTTTCTCGACACGCTGGCCGCCGGCAAAGACCTCTACTGCGAGAAAACCATGACTTGGTCGATCGCAGAAGCGGAGCAATGCCGTGCAGCAGCCAGGAGTTCGAAACAGGTGGTGACGATCGGGCTGCAGCATGAGAGTTCAGGCGCTCTCGCCGATGCCAAGCAGTGGATCAAACAAGGCCTTCCCGGCAAAATCACACAAGTCGAGGCATGGATGAGCCGCAACACGCCGCATGGGCAGGGCCAATGGGTACGTCCGGTGCCCGCAGACTGCGTCGCCGGCAACGTGCGCTGGGACGCCTTCCTCAACGGACGCCCGGCGCGTAATTTTGATGCTTACAAATTCATCAATTGGCGTTTGTTCTGGGAGTTCTCCGGCGGCAACATCACCGAAAACATGGTGCACCAGATTGCCTGGATCACTACCGCCCTGGGTCTCGATCTGCCCACTTCGGCCTACATGTCCGGCGGCGTTTTCTCCGAGAAAGACGGACGCGAGGTGCCGGATACCATCGCCGTCACTCTGAATTTTCCCAATGACATAGTCGTGCTGTGGCAATCCGTCTTCAACAACAGCCACTATGGCCTGGGAGAGCGATTCCTAGGCAGCGATGGCACGATCGAGCACTTGAGCGGCGTGAACAATATGGTGACGGGCAAGTCCGCTTCCGCCATCCATCTCTATCCTGAAAAAGCTAACCGTCCCAATGACGCCGCGCTGACCGGGGAGACCAAGGACCAGAACCACATGGCCAACTTCATCGAGTGCGTCCGCTCGCGCAAACAGGCCAACGCGCCGATCGACGTGGGATACCGGTCGGCAGTCGCCGGACACATGGCTAACCTCGCCTATCGCACGAAAAAGCTCGTAACCTTGGAAGAAGCCCGGACGATGCCGCCAATGTGATTTCCTGCATACAAAGGATCGAACACAGAGTCGGTGAACGGCGCGCAGCGTTCGAGTAATACAATTGTTCCCGACTCTAAATCTGACGCCGATGACACTAGATCCTCTTAAAGCACATGTGCGCGATTGGGAAGAGATGGCATCGGCAGATCCGTTTCGAGCCATATCCGGTCTGAAAAAGGATTGGGAAATAGAAGAATTCTTCGCCACTGCCAAACCGTACATGGACCAGTTCTTTGCGGTGGCTTCCTCAATTGGCTTGCCGAAGTCTTATGAGCGGGCCCTTGAGTTTGGGTGCGGTGCAGGCCGCTTTCTGCGTCGCTTCGAGCCGCGCTTCAAAGACGTGTGGGGCGTGGATGCGTCGCAGACAATGATTGACCTGGCCCGCGTGCACAACCCTCGCTGCAAGTTTCATTTGAACAATAGGGCCGATCTCAGATTCTTTCCCGATAGGCACTTTGATCTGGTTTATAGCTTCCTGGTTCTCCAGCATCTGCCAGACCGCGCTCTAATCTGTCAGTACTTGAAGGAATTCATGAGGGTCCTCCGGCCGGGTGGCCTGGCGGCTTTTCAGATTCCGGATCGGCTCACCCTGCGCTGGAAAATCCAGCCGCGCCGCCGGATTTACCACTTCCTGCATGCCATCGGACTTTCGCCGGCGCGCTTGCAATCCTGGAATCTGCTCCCCATGAGCTTGATCGCCGTACCTGAACACATAGTTGAGTCAGTCATTCGGGAATCTGGCGGCAGTGTATGCACGAAGAAGCGTCTTGGAGGGAATGACGGCGTAATGTATTACTGCACTAAATGAGCACGGCGAATGAACCTATCTACATAGTCCGCCCTGAATTTTTGTCCCACCAACAACTCTACCGTGGATTTGCGCTTCCGAATATTAAAGGAATGTTGACGGCCCGCGAACCCGGGCCTCTTTCATTTAATGGCCTGACCGCCAATGGCAAAGCTGGGTGACCGAATCGAAAACGCTTTGAATGAAGCCCGCATGTTGATCCTGGGTGGACAAGTGCTGCTCGGCTTCAGTTACAGGATCGTCTTCGAACGAGGTTTCCTGCGCCTTCCCGCCGCCGCCCAGCTAGCTGAACTCTGTGGTCTTGCCATCACTACGGCCGCGCTCGCCTGGCTGATATGGCCTACCGCCTTTCATCAGATTGCGGAACGCGGGAAGCAAACGGAATCGATTCACCGCCTGGCCACCACTGTCCTCGACTGGGGCTTGCTGCCGTTCGCTATCGGACTAGGTCTGGGCCTTTATCCAGTCGCGGTGGCATTGCAGGTAGGACGCCCGTTGTTGATCGCAATTGTCCCCGCTGCATTTGCTTTGCTTATCTGGTACGGATACGCCTTTCTTGGCCGGTTCAAGAATCGTCGCCAGCATCCCAAGCCAATGCTCGTGCATGGCGGACCGCAGAAGGAAGCAGACCTTGGCGACCGGATCAAGAAAGTGATGATCGAATGCCGAATGGCGCTTCCCGGAGCCCAGGCATTTCTCGGCTTTCAATTCGCAATCGTCTTCACTGAAGGTTTCGAAACACTGTCACCGCTGCTGCAATGGGTCCATTTCGCCAGCATGCTTTCCATCATCGCGGCCACGATCGTGCTGATAGCGCCGGCCGCATACCATCGTCTGGCGGAGCACGGAGAAGACACCGAAACCATGCACAAGGTAGCAAGCAGGTTTCTCTTAGCCGGACTTGTCTTTCTGGGGCCAGGTATGGCGGGCGATCTGCTGGTGGCCTTGGCGAAGGTGACCGGAACTTTGGAAGTGCCGGCGGCAATTGCGATAACTCTCTTGCTGGCTTGTTATGGTCTGTGGTTCGGCGTGAGTCTCTGGCGATCAAGACGCCTCTGATGCTTACTCAAGCGAGCAGTGCTTCCGGCGATGGAACTTTCCCAGTCATCTGAAGATATGCATTCCAGCTTGCGCCGCTCATATAGGGCCGCAGACGGGCAGGTTCGGTCTTTCGCAGGTCAGTCATGATCAGGCCATCGAGCGTATTGGAGAATTTGCGGTCTACGTTGAACCCGAGGATGGAGCCGCCCATCCTCAAATACTGGCGCAGCAACACCGGTACGCCTTTACGGTCGTCCTCGATATCGGCGATGGAGTCAGCCAGGTCTTCAAGGTCAGTGATATTTTCTACGGCTGCGAGTTCCCAATCTCGTAGCATGCGGGGACGGAACGCGCGTCTGGGCCTGACCAGTTGCGCCAGCGGCCCGGCAGCCTGCGTGTGGAAGAAGCGGACCAGCAGCTCTCGTGACGAACGGTTGTAATTGTTGCTGATGCTCACAGCCCCGAACAGCACAGGCACTTTGGCGTGAAGAACAGCATAGCGCGCCAGACCCTTCCATAAAAGGAGCAGCGGCGTGAACTGTTTTTGATACTCCGGACGAATGAATGACCGGCCCAATTCCGCGGCAGGACCAATCGTATCGAAAAACCTGGGATCAAAATTGAATAGCGAAGAGGTGTACAGTCCGCGCACCCCTTTATCGCGCAAGACCTCGCGCGTGCTGACAACGCGGTACGCGCCCGCGATCTCCTGGTTGATTTTGTTCCAGAGAATTAAGTGGGTGTAATAGGAGTCGAACGAGTCCAGATCCAGCGCGCGGCCCGTGCCCTCACCTGCCTGGCGGAATGTCACTTCGCGCAGGCGGCCAATTTCCCTGAGCGCATTCGAAATCTGATCAGCGCTGGCGCTGTAGACGGCGAAATCGCGGTTCTCGTCCAGCTTGTTCTCGCAGCATTCCAGGGATTCCATCTCCGCGACGACTTCGGCCTTCGCCACTTCGGGCGCGATCTGCTCCGGCTCTCTCTTTAGAAACACCGGCGGGTTCATGATCTGTCCCGGATGCTCCTGCCGTCGGCTGGCCAGCAGGTATGTGCGCCACCGCAGGTATCTGATTGCTTTCGCATCGTCAGCGATGCCTTCAATCCGGCTGGCGGCGATCGGGCTGCCGATTCGCACTTCTATTTGTTTGCCGGTCTTATTGAGAAGCTCCCTGGGCAAGCGCGTAGTCCGCAGCAGAGGATGGATCATTCCCAGCAGATGAAAGGGCACGCTGTTGCGGCCCATACATAAGATCGGCAATGTAACGGCCTTGGTAATCCGGATAAGCCTGGTCGTTGTATCGCTCCATTCAGGATCGGAGACCTGCGCATAACGAAACTGCCAGTGCGATACCTCGCCGGCTGGAAACACAATCAGGAGTCCGCCATTCTTCAAATGAGAGATTGCCTCCCGCAGTCCTTTACTATTGGCGCATTTAGTCTCGCTGCGCCGGAACGGATCCACAAAGATGCAATGCGACGCCAACTCCGGTATGGCGGAGAGAAAATAGTTGGAGAGAATCTTGACGTCGGAACGCACTTTGGACAACATGGTCATCAGGATCGCGCCGTCCAGAATTCCGAATGGGTGATTGCAGATCGCCACTACCGGGCCGCTTGCCGGAATCCGGGTCCTGTCCGCGGGATCAACCGTCCACTCAACCCGCATGTTCTCCAGCAGGGTTTCCAGTATCGGACGGTCTTCCGCTTGGCGGGCCTTGGCGTAGACGTCATTCAACTGGCTGGCAAAGAACGACTGAATCAGTGACGGCAAGTGTGACTGGAGGGCGTCTGGCTGCTCTCCGGGGTTCTGACTGCCGGTGTTTGAAGGATTCCAAATCGGCACACTTAATTCATACTGGACGAACGGTTAAGAATTCATGACAATATCGTTAATAAGCGGAGAAAAAAGGGTAGCTGCTTTTTTGGTGACCCTCCTTTTCAAATGCAGCTCTATGAGATGTATAGGAAGAGCACTATCCGCTCAAAGTACTCTAGGTTGATTTGTTACGACGCTTGTTCGGCTCTCCCGGATTGCACTATAAGCGGCTGGAAAGGCCTGCGTGAACACGGACAACAACGAGCCCATTCCCGACCACGACCCATACCGAATCTTGTTTGATAAAGGCCCTCTTCCCATGTGGGTTTGCGATCAGGCAACACTCAGGCTGATGGATGTGAACGATGCCGCCGTCCGGGCTTACGGATACAGTCGCGAAGATTTTCTGAAAATGACGCTGCTTGATCTGCAGCTCGCCCATGATTTCCAGCAATTGCTCGGCGAGGTCCACGCTGCAGCAGGTACGAAGACAGTCTCCATCCACCGCAAAAAAGGCAGCGTCGTTTGTACCGTGGAGACAACCACCAGCGCCATCCGCTTCAACGGAGCTCCCGCCTTCCTATTTGCCGTTAACGACATATCGCAACGTGTGCAGACGCAGAGAAGTTTGGTTGTCTCGAACGAACTGCTGAATACATTTGCCGCCTTTGTGCTGGTAGCGGACACGAACGGCCGGATTACATACGCGGCGCCGAGCGTCGCCGCGCTGGGGTATCAGCCCGGTGAACTGCTTGGTGAAGGCTGGTGGAATGTCACTCGTCTGGATGTAGAGGAAGCGGAGCGCGCGCGACGGCACATCATCAGGCTGGCTCGCGGAGAAGAGAGGCCTTCTCGCATTCCCTATGAAACCACCGTCCGGTGCAAGGATGGTTCCACACGATGGGTGCTCTGGCAGGATAGCGCTGACATTCCCGGATCGGTAATTGGCGTCGGTCAGGACATTACCGCCCGCAAAGCCACGGAAGATGCCCTGGCCAGGAGCGAAGCCCGCCTGCGCAAGGTCGTAGAGTCCAACGTTATCGGCGTATTCTTTGCCGGTCTTGATGGAAGAATTCTCGAAGCGAATGAGGCGTTCTTAAAGCTTATCGGATATTCGCGCGAAGATCTGGGCTCAGGCGCACTGCGCTGGGACTCGATTACACCTCCGGAGTTCGAGGAATTGGACCAGCGCGCTATAACCGAACTCAAAACTCGGGGATCTTGCAGTCCTTTCGAAAAAGAATATCTCGCCAAAAACGGTGCGCGCGTTCCCGTGCTGCTCGGAGGGGCCATGCTGCCCGGGTCGGAAGAAGAAAGCGTGTGCATTGTGGTGGACCTTTCCGCCAGACGGCGACTGGAGAACGAACGGCGCGCCCTGCATGAGGAGCTTATCCAGTCGCAGAAGATGGAAGCCATCGGACAGCTAGCAGGCGGAATTGCGCACGACTTTAACAACATTCTGAACGTCATCGGCGGTTACGGCGAACTGATCATTGACAAGCTGGGTCAGGAAGATCCACTGCGCCGCAGCGCCGAGCGCGTCCTGATAGCCACCAAGCGTGCCGCGGACCTGACGGCGCAACTTCTGGCTTTCAGCCGGAAGCAAATTCTGCAAAAGACAGTCCTGGACCTGAACGTCGTGATTGGTGAGCTTCTGGATATGCTGCGGCGGCTGATCCGTGAGGACGTCCAACTCATTTTTTCGCCGGCTTCCGATTTGCACCTGGTGCACGCCGACAAGGTCCAGGTGGAACAGGTCCTGATCAATCTAACCGTGAATGCCCGCGATGCCCTGCCTCAAGGCGGCCAGATAAGAATTGAGACCAGGAACGTGACCGTGACGCCGACGACCCACATTGGCAGCCTCGCGTCCGGAGAGTATGCCTGCATCGCCGTTGCAGACAACGGGTTCGGCATGGACAAGGAAACTCTGGAGCGGATCTTTGAGCCATTCTTCACCACAAAAGAGATCGGCCACGGCACCGGTTTGGGGCTCTCTACCGTTTACGGAATCATCAAACAAAGTGGCGGCGACATACTGGCGGAAAGCCAACCCGGAGTGGGGAGCCTGTTTCACGTATACCTCCCCCGGGCCGCCAATGCCCTTGATGCCGCGCAGCAACCTGATATCAGCACGCCCGCGACCTGGGGTGGAGAGACTCTTCTGCTGGTGGAAGACGAAGATTCTCTGCGCGACGCAGCCCAGGAATATCTTGAGAGCCTGGGCTACACCGTCCTGACCGCAAAGGACGGCATGGAAGCTTTGGAGATTTCCGCGCGCTATACCGGTGAAGTCGCCCTGCTTCTTACGGATATCGTGCTGCCCAGACTCGGGGGACGGCTCGTGCGCGAACGTATTCAGGAAACGCGTCCGGGAATCAAGACTATATTCATCTCCGGCTACGCCGAGGATATAGACCCCGACCTCGACGGCGGGCCGCGAGTGCCTTTCTTACAAAAGCCATTTTTGCTGCGCATGTTGGGCAGACTCGTCAGTGATGTTCTCGCGGACAACAGTTCTGTTCGTCCTAAGGCAACGGTCTAGTCTCCAGGCAGGCAAATCGTACAATGAGTTCGCAATGCTGATAACCGGCGCGGCTCTGCTCAGCTTGCTTATCTGGCTGTACCTCCTCTTGGCGCGCGGAGCATTCTGGCGTGTTGGAGCAGTTGCGCCAGCCGCCGCGATCGGCCGAGCGTCTCAGAGCTCCGTTGCGGTTATCGTTCCCGCAAGAAATGAAGCGGCAGTGGTCGGCGAAAGCGTCCGCTCGCTGCTTTCACAGACCGGCGCTCACGGCGTACACCTCTTTCTGGTGGATGATGGGAGCACCGACACGACCGCCCAGATCGCGCGCGCGGCTGCAGTTCACGCCGGGAAGCCTGAGGCTCTGACGATCATTTCCGGCGCCGAACTTCCGCAAGGATGGTCCGGCAAAGTCTGGGCCATGGAACAAGGACTCGAGCGTGCGCAAGTTCATGCGCCTGATTTTTACTTATTTACTGACGCGGATGTTGTCCATGCGCCAGACAGCATTGCCACCCTTATTACAATTGCCGGCAATGGACCCTACGATCTCGTGTCCTTCATGGTGAAGCTGCACTGTGGCTCTTTCGCGGAGAAGCTTCTTGTCCCCGCATTTGTTTTCTTCTTTTTCATGCTGTATCCACCAAAATGGATCGCCGATGGCCGGCGGAAAATGGCGGGCGCTGCCGGAGGATGCATCCTGCTTCGCCGCGAATCTTTGGAAAGGGCCAGTGGCCTCGCGCCAATTCGCGGCGAAATTATTGACGACTGCGCTCTGGCTGCAAGAATCAAGGCGGCCGGCGGACGCTTATGGCTAGGTCTCTCCGCCGGCGCCAGGAGCGTCCGGCCTTATGAAGGTTTCGCCGGAATCGGACGCATGATCTCGCGCACCGCATTCAACCAGCTTGGTCACTCGTCGCTCATGCTCGTTGTGTCGCTGGTCGGACTGGCCCTGGTCTACCTGGCGCCGCCGCTGTTTCTCTTCAGCAACTCTCTCATCAGTCGGTTCTGCGGAGCAGCCGCCTGTATTGCGATGGTGGCCGCGTATCTGCCCACGGTCCGGTTCTATCGCTTGACCCCATTTTGGGCCTTGACGTTGCCGGCCGCCGCCCTCTTCTATATAGGTGCAACATTTCATTCCGCATATAGATTCTGGGCAGGCCAGGGTGGCGAATGGAAGGGCCGGGTGCAAGACCCGCAACACAAGAATACCTGAAGCTTTAAAACGCTGTTTCCGGACGAAATTGCGCTAAAGTATCAGCCATGGGAGCAGCACCTGCTTTGTTTCGCCGCTTCAATGACGTAAGTATACGGAACAAGCTGGTGGTCATGGTTTCAAGCACCGTCGCCGTCCTCGCGGCACTTATGCTCGTCTCGATCGGTTTTTACGCGCGCAGACAGGTGAATCAAGACGTTGAGCAGGAGCTGCAGGCTGCGCGCGCTGCGTTTATCTCCGCCGAGGCCGAACACCTCCATCAACAGGTGCTGGAAGCTGAAGGAATTGCGCGCTCTGACGTTATCGTGGACCTGATCACGGCCCGGAACGTCGCAGCAGCGTGCGTCTGGACTGATGGCTTGCTCTCAGGGAAGAAAAATCCCATCCATCCAGAAGAGGCCTTTGACCTGGTGGCAATCGTGTTGCCGAAGGGAAAGTTTCTTGGGGTGGCGGACCACCGTGGTCCTTGCCCGGCAGCGGCGTTGTTATGGCGTTTCCCACAGATAGCCAACACCAACTACAGCAGTGAGATTACCAATTGGGAGTCGCCCGAAGGTAAGCTCTATAACTTGTTCGAGTCTCCGGTGATGGACGCCCATTTCCATGATCTGGGTACTCTGGTGCTGGGGTACGAAATATCTGACAGTCTGGCCCAGCACATACAGCAGCATACCGGGCGCGATACCGTTCTTTGGCATATGGACGGAAACCAGGCACACTTTCTTGGATCAAGCAATGCCGCACTCAAAAAGATACTGGCCACCGCCGTGGAAAGCGGCGGACTCGATCCCCAGACGCCTTTGCGCGGCGCGACGAACCACTACAGTATCCTGGATACCAAACTTGAAGACCCTAACGATATTATCCGCAATCCCCAGGACGTACACGTGGCGCTGGTGCAGCCCTTGGACGAAAAGTTTCTTCCCTTCCGCCAGCTCGAATACACACTGCTGCTTCTTGCTTGCATAGCTCTTGCGCTCGGATTAGCGCTGGGAATTGTGATCGCCCGTCCCATCGCCAATCCTCTCTCGGGCCTGGCGAACGCGGCTGAACGCGTGGCCCAGGGTGAGCTGGATATCGCGGATGGGCTCATGCGCCGCAACCCGGACCGCATGGGAGCAAAAGACGAGATCGGAGTTCTGGGCCGCTCGTTCGTGCGCATGATCCAGGGCCTGAAAGAGCGGCTTGCGATGTCCACCTTTCTCTCAGACGCTACATTCGAGCACATACGCCGCAACTCTTCGGGCGATTCGTCCAGCGTCCGCACGTCCCTGGTTGTTTTGTTTGCTGACGTGCGCAAGTTCAGTGATTTCTCTGAAACACGCGATCCTGAAGAAGTGATTCAATTGCTCAATCAAGTGCTGAGCATCGAAGCCGAAACCGTGAAGAAGCACGGCGGAGACGTCGATAAGTTTGTAGGCGACGCGGTGATCGCGTGGTTTCTCGGCGCGGACCGGTGCTCGCGGGCCGTGTGCGCGGCCAACGAGATGATCGCCAATTTGCGGGCCCGCTTCGGCGATCAGCCCGGGGCCACCATCGGCATTGGCATTCATGTGGGTGAGGTGGTTTTAGGATCGATCGGCAGCGCGACCCGCAAGGACTATACCGCGATCGGAAGCACGGTAAATATGGCGTCGCGACTGTGCTCCAACGCCCGCCCGGGGCAGGTCCTCGTTTCCCAGGCTGTCGCAATCGAACTCGGCGCTGCCACGGAACTCAAGCCGCTCGCGCCGCTCTCATTGAAAGGCTTTTCCGAGCCCGTTCTGGTTTTTGAAGCGAACCTGACCAAAGCCGCAGACGCGTAGTCACTTGAGCCAGTCGCGCGCGAGCTTGGCTTCTTCGGCGAGATTGGCCAGCGCAAGACGCGTCTCTCTGACCAGGAACGAACACCCAATCACCAGGCCAATGAATCCGACCGTGCCGGCGATCAGACTCACCGCTGCAATGGTGGCAAAAGACATTTTGTAGTCCGTGGCGGCAAGACTGGCGCCCAACACCGAGACCAGGCTGGCTGCGGCAAATGACCCTACCGCCGTATAGAAATAGCTGAGAGCCCGCACCAGCATTGTGGCCCTCAGTTGCAGACGGTCAAGCTGCCTGCTCCACATCTGCGCCTCACTATGATTCGGCGGAGTAGCATGAAGCTCGCGCGCCAACTGGCGTGTTCGGTCCACCACTCGGGCCAGGCGGTTTCCCGTGCCCAACGACAGCACAGACGATGCATTGGTGAAGACCGCCGGGGCGGCAATCAACGTAAGGACGGCAAACGGATTTTCAGTGATGGGGGACGCCATAATCAGCGTCTCCATTCTAGTGCAGTCTTGCAAATGCGTGCATGCCGGCATCTCCAGTATCATCTCGCTATGGATTTTTCTTCGATTCGCCTTATTACATTCGATTGCTATGGCACGTTGATTGACTGGGAGACTGGGATGCTTGCGGCCCTGCGGCAACTGCTCCCCGAGCCCGATTCCTTCAGCGACAAGCAGCTGCTCGAAACGTATGCTGCCGTCGAATCGCGGCTCGAATCCGGCCCCTACCTCACCTATCGTGAAGTGCTGACCCGAGGAGCGCGGAAGCTGGGCCGGCAATTGGGCATGACGCTCAGTGATGACGCTTGCAGGGGCTTCGCCGAGTCGATTCAAGATTGGCAGCCGTTTCCCGATACCGTTGAGGCGCTGCGCTTGCTGGGCACACGCTTCCGTCTGGGTATCATCTCCAACGTGGACGACGACTTATTCGCTGCCACACAAGAAAAGCTGCAAGCTCCTTTCGAGTTTGTGGTTACGGCGCAGCAGGTGCGGAGCTACAAGCCCTCATTGCGGAATTTTCACGAAGCCCTCAAGCGATCAGGCGCGAGAAAAGAAGAGATGCTGCACGCCGCCCAGAGCATCTATCACGATATTGTCCCTGCAAACGAGTTAGGCATCGCCAATGCGTGGATTGATCGCCGGTTTGCCCAACATGGTTTTGGCGCGACCCTTCCAGCCCGGGCTCAACCAATGCTGGAAGTCCGGAGCCTGGCGGAACTGGCAGAGCGGCTCATTTCCTGAATCAGGCAGCTTCCGCGGGCGGGAGCAGAGGTTCCAGCAGTACACGCCGCGTTTCTTCTGAGGTGAGACGCCGGTCGGCGGAATAGAATTCCACCGTCCCGCCTTCGCACTCGCGCATGGACAGGATACCGCCCTCCGGCGTGCCTGCATTCATGGTGGCCACAGGCATGTACTGATAGCGGACCGTTTCCGCCACGAAGTCCGCGACCACCGACAACTCGAGCCCTGAAGCGATGTTGGTGACACGGTACTGGGTCCGGTCCGGCTGTGCAAATAAGGCGCCACCCCCGCGTTGGTCCAGATCAGCCATATCCGCCTGGAGTTCTTTTCCAAGCTGCCGCCAGCGACGCCGGGCTTGCGCTTGAAACTGGATGGAATCTTCCGCTGCCATGCTGAGGTGAGATGCTCTTTGCTGCGATCTCAGATGGCCGCGAGCTGTACGGATTACTTTTGCGGCGCGGGTTTAACAAATTGCCAGCCGAAACGGCCTTTGATGCAGAGATTTCCGTGCGTCACGCTGTGGTCAAGCGGCGAAGTCACGCGAACAATCTTGTCGTCCTGGGCATGCACCGTGAGATCGCAGCCCACGCCGCAGTAGGGGCAGATGGTGTCAGTCTGCGTCTGCCGCAACTCGTCCCACGTGCCCTCCTGGCGCATGTCATACTCGCTCTTGAACATCAGAGCGCCGGTGGGACACACGCCAATGCAGTTGCCACAGTACACGCAAGCCGACTCGGGCAGCGGGACATCGAACTCGGTAGCAATGTGCGCGGAAAATCCGCGGCCCGCCACGGCGATGGCGAAAGTATTCTGCGCATCCACGCCGCAGGCTTCCACGCACTTGTAGCAGAGAATGCACTTGGAGTAATCGCGGACGTAGAGATCGTTGTCAACTTTTACCGGCTGCTTGACTGTTGCGCTGTCCGGTCCAAAACGCTCCGGTTGCGCTCCGTATCGTTCCGCGTAAGCCTGAAAAGCCGGCGCAGTCGAGACATCTACGGACGACCCCAGAAACTCCAGCACAACCCGGCGGCTCAGCCGCACGCGCTCCGAGTCTGTCTGTACCGACATCCCCGGCTCGACCTTGCGCGAACACGCGGGAACCAACGTGCGCGAACCCTCAAGCTCCACCACGCATACGCGGCAAACGTTGACCGGCGTGAGACTCTCAAGAAAGCAAAGTGTGGGCGTGTCAATGCCGAGCTTACGTGCAGCATCGAGCAGCGTAGAGCCTTCGGGAACAGAGACTGGCTTGCCGTCAATCTTGACTTCAATCTCGCGCACCGGACGCGTCGGCGGCGACTGCGGAACCGGTCCGCGCGGAATCGGCACCAGCGGAGTTGGCGCGTTCGTGGATCCGTTCGTGGTGGGAGGTGCGACCTCTGTCGCGGGTTTGTTCACGAGAATAAACTCCAGCGGCTGAGTGCGGATTCCACCGCGCTTGACGCGGTCTGCCCCAGCCCGCAGATCGAAGCATCGCGCATGGCCTGACCCATCTGCCGCAACAGAGCAACTTCGTCTTCAACGCTGCCCAGGGCTTTGTCGTTCACCAATCGCTGCAATGCTTCCTCCTGCCGCACCACGCCGACGCGGCAGGGGACACATTGTCCGCAGGTCTCGTGGCGGAAAAATTCGGCAATGCGGAGCAGTATTTTCTTCAGGTCCACACTGTCATCAAAGAGCATGACTACTCCGGAGCCGAGTGTAGCGCCAATGGCGCGGGTATCTTCAAACGTCAGGCGCGTATCCAGTTCTTTGGGAGAAACAAACGCGCCTGCCGCGCCGCCGAGCAGCACAGCCTGAAGGCGTCCGTTGCCGGCAACGCCGCCGGCCATTTCAATCAGGTTGCGCAGTGTAGCTCCCATCGGAATTTCATAGACGCCCGGACGAACGACGTGGCCGCTCAAACAGAACAACCGAAATCCCGCCGAGTTCACTGTGCCAACGCCGGCATACTTAGCGCCTCCTTCGCGCAAAATCAGCGGAACGTTCACCAGCGTTTCGACATTGTTAACTGCGGTCGGCTGGCGGAAGAGCCCAGCCTGTGTGGGAAACGGAGGCTTGTTGCGCGGCTCTCCGCGATAGCCTTCGATGGAATTGAACAGCGCGGTCTCTTCGCCGCAAATGTAAGCGCCGGCGCCGCGCCGGATTTCGATATCGAAGCTAAGACCACGCTCAAGAATGTTGTCGCCCAGCAATCCGGCTGTGCGCGCAGCGTAAATCGCGTGTTCCATGCGCTCGGCCGCGAACGGATACTCGCCCCGCAGATAAATGTATCCCTGCTCCGCGCCGGTCGCGATCGCGGCAATGGTCATGCCTTCAATCACGGCGAAGGGATCGCCCTCCATCAGTACGCGATCTTTGAATGTGCCGGGTTCAGATTCGTCGGCGTTGCAGATCAGGTAGTGTTTGCGGCGCGGGTCTGTCTTTAGAATATCTCGCTGAAGATGAAGTGCCTCCCACTTTTTTGCGGCAGGAAAAGCGGCGCCGCCCCGGCCCAACAATTTTGACGTCGCCACCTCGCGAATCACGCCGTCTGCTCCAAGGTCGAACGCCTTATTCAAGCCTTCGTAGCCGCCGTGATGCCGATATTCTTCAAGATTCGTTGCATCAACGGTACCGGCGCGCGGCAACAAGCGCAGTTCGGGCGATCCTGCCTGGGGTACTGAGAGTTTTGGATTCAGAGAATCAGCTTCATCGGGAAGCTTGCCATTGACGGCTTGCGTCACCAGACTGGCGATGCCGTCTGCCGTCGCGGGAGCCAGCACACGTTCGCGCGGCTCTTCTCCGGCAACTGAAACCAGTGCTGCCGGTGCGCGCTCGCACAATCCCAGACATGCGCTTCGCTGCCACATCGCACGGCCACCGGAAAACGCAGTTCCCGACGGTCCGAGTCTTTTTTCAAGTTCGCCGCACAAAGCTTCCGCGCCACGAGTCATGCAGGCAATGTCATCGCAGACATGGGCCACAACCGCCGGACGCGGCGACAGCGAAAACATTCCGTAGAATGACGCGACTCCGTAGACTTCAGCCGGCGCTATATCGAGCCGCAAGGCCGCGTAGTTGACCGCGCCCGCGCTGATCCAGCCGATGTGCGCCTGGATCGCATGCAGCACCGGCAACAGTTTGTGGCGCTGCGAACGCGCGTGCTGCTGTCCTCCTCTGCCGATATGGCCATCGAGCTCCAGGTCCCGGCTGCCGCCCTCCCAGCCAGACGCAGGCTTGCCCAGTTCGGCATCAACAGCGGACTGTTCTTCTGGGGTGGCTTGCGCGCCGGTCAGGTGAAGGTCCAAATCAGTCTCCTTGGTTCGTCAACGTCTTTTCGATCCGGATTGCGGTGGCTTTGAACTCAGAGGTTCCCGACTTGGGATCCGAGGCATCAATCGTCAAGTCGTTGGTAGCGACTTGATCGTGGAAGTGCGTGGTCAGGAAAGCAAGCCCGGGCCGCAATCCCGGATCAAAGCGCACTGGCGCCATGACCGAGCCGCGGCGCGAAGTCACGCGGACTCTTTCGCCTTCGCTCAGCTTATAGCGCTGCCCGTCTTCCGGCGAAAGATCCAGCGTCTCCGGACGGCGCAGGGGAGACGCGTAGGCTCCCGTCTGAACGTTCGTGTTGTACGAATCCAAACGGCGGCCCGTCGTGAGACGGATAGGATATTGTTCGTCCAACTGGTCCACTGGAGGCACGAACTCAACCGGACTGAATGGGGCTCGCGGCCCGACGAGCGGCTCCTGCCACAAGCGGCCATGCAGATACATTTCTCCGGGATGCGACTCGTCATAACAGGGCCACTGAATTCCGCCCATCTCTTCCAGCCGCTTGTAACTCATCCCTGCATGCATGGGACTAAGCGGGCGCAGCTCGTTCCACAGAGCTTCCGCGTTGGGCTTTCCCCAATCGTGGCCCATGCGTCTGGCCAGCTCGAAAACGATCTCCATATCGTCGCGCACACCTTCCGGCGGCGGAACTGCGCGGCGGACGCGCTGCACGCGGCGCTCGCTTGAGGTCACCGTACCTTCACTCTCACACCATCCCGCTGCGGCCGGCAGTACAACGTCGGCCAGTTCGGCGGTCTTGGTGTAGAACATGTCCTGCACAACCATAAATTCCAGTCCGCTCAGCAGCTTGATGGCACGATGCCGGTCAGCTTCCGAGTCTGCCGGGTTCTCGCCCAGAACATAGAGCGTGGTCAGTTCGCCATGCTCCATGGCCTCAAACATGGCTGTCAGGTGCAGACCGCGCTTGGGTGGAATCTTCACTCCCCAGGCCCGCTCGAACTTTGCGCGTAGCTCATTATTCTCGATATGCTGAAATCCGGGAAGGCGGTCAGGGATGGCGCCCATATCGCCGCCGCCCTGTACATTATTCTGTCCGCGCAACGGATTCACGCCACTGCCGTAGCGGCCCACGTGTCCGGTGAGCAGCGCGAGGTTAATCAACGCGAGCACGTTGTCGACGGCGTTGTGGTGTTCGGTGATGCCGAGCGTCCAGCAGATCTGCGCACGCTCTGCCTTGGCATAGGCATGAGCCGTCTCGCGGATCACGTTGGCCGGAACGCCGGTTTCACGCTCGGCGCGATCGAGTGTGTAGTTTTCCACGTGAGCTTTGTAAGCTTCAAAACCGCTAGTCGCGTGCGCGATGAATTTTTCATTTGCCAGTCCGGCCGCAATGATTTCGCGAGCCATGGCATTCGCCAGCGCGATATCTGATCCAACGTCCAAGCCAAGCCACACGTCGGCCCACTGCGCGGAACTGGTACGCCGCGGGTCCATCACATAGAGCTTTGCGCCGTGCCGCACTCCCTTCAGCAAGTGATGAAAGAAGATCGGGTGCGTCTCCCGCGCATTCGAGCCCCACAGCAGGACCACGTCAGTGTCTTCAATTTCGCGATACGAACTCGTGCCGCCACCCGCCCCAAACACTGTCGCCAGACCGACGACACTAGGGGCGTGTCAAGTACGGTTGCAGCTATCAATGTTGTTCGTGCCAATCACCGTGCGGACGAATTTCTGCGCCGCATAGTTCAGCTCGTTCGTAGTTTTCGAACAACTGAACATGCCGAACGTCTGCGGCCCATGCTTCGCCACCTGCTGCTGGAAGCCGCGGACCACGCGGTCCAGCGCCTCGTCCCAGGTAGCTGGGCGATGCGCCCCATTTTCACGGATGAGTGGCTGCGTTAAACGGCCTTTAGCTGGGATTCCCATTTGGAACAGCCTTAAGAGCGATTTCTGTGCATTCTGTGTTGTTAGGATATATCAAACATCTCGTTTCTGTTTTGCGCAATGGTTGCGGCCGCCCAGATGCCGGACCTTAAGCCACTGCCAACCAGTTCCAAGGTCGAGATACCGACGCCCCAGGACCCCAACAACTTTATCTTCGTTGTGGCCGGTGACAATCGCCCGGCAACGAGAGGCCCCGCGCAACCGAAAGCTTTATCGACGGTCATTGACTGCGTGAAGAATTTGCGTCCTGACTTCGTTCTCTGGACAGGCGATACCATTTATGGGAAAAACGCTACAGACCCCGACGAGATACGCGCGGAATACGCCGAGTTTCTCAAGATTGCAGCTCTGGGGACAGTGCCCGTCTTCAATGCGCCCGGCAATCATGAGTTGGACGACAAGGACAACAATCCCTCGCCACAGATGCTCCAGCTATACACGGAGAATATGAGCGGGGCCTGGGGCGCCTTCAGCTATGGGAATTCTCACTTCATTGCGCTGAATAGCGAGAACAATCCGCCAAAAGGCAATCCTGCTGCTGCGGCCTTAGCTGCCAAAAAAGAAGCGCCCGGATATATCACTCCAGACCAGTTGCAAGCACTGGACGCGGACCTGGCGAACAACAAGAATATGGCGCACATTTTCATCTTCATGCACCATCCGGTGAAACCGGCCAAAAAGGAAGACGGCCTGGTAAAGGAAAGTGTCGAAGCGCTTAAGGCCGTGTTCAAGAAGTACAAGAATGTTTCGACCGTCTCGTACGTGCTCTCGGGCCACGAGCATATGTACTACAACCCGCAGCACCCGAAAAATATCACGAAGGCGCCCGGTCGCACAGACCCAAGCTGGCCCCCGACTTATCTGGTCTCTGGAGGCGCGGGCGCTCCACTGAAGAAACTGCCCGGTGGTTTCTATCACTATTTGGTGTTCACGGTGACCGGCAATCAGATAGCGGTCACCTTGAATCGTCTCGATAAGCCCACGGGCCCATGTCCGGCGCAGTAATCCAAT
>WNFP01003467.1_pt1 | contig 18780 bp, 15 predicted proteins | sample 5400201 | NCBI WGS metagenome assembly WNFP01 (sample SAMN13153355, study PRJNA577476) | soil metagenome | isolation source: 115 cm saprolite under Madrone tree | place: USA:California | collected 2016-06-14 | reverse complement strand
CATGAAGGAGCAGGGCTGCAATGTGCTGGCCACCAGAGCTTCCTCCGCACACTTTCGGGCAGTGAAGAAACTGGTGCGCAAGGCGGAATACCGTGAACTGGCCCGGGCCATCGTTCTGCAGCAGGATTCCACAAATTACGGCAAAGGCACTGTGGTCGTCATTTCCGCGGGGACCAGTGATATTCCCGTGGCGGAAGAAGCTCTGGTGACGGCTGAAGTCATGGGGAATGACGTTGCCCATCTTTACGATGTGGGCGTGGCGGGGATTCACCGGCTGCTGGCGGGAAGGGAAATACTGGACAAGGCGCGCGTGATCATTGTTTGTGCCGGCATGGAAGGTGCGCTGCCCAGCGTGGTGGGCGGACTGGCACGGGTACCCGTGATCGCAGTGCCAACCAGCGTGGGATACGGCGCCTCTTTCAACGGGCTGGCGGCGCTGCTGGGCATGTTGAACTCATGCGCGTCCAACGTCAGCGTGGTCAACATCGACAATGGGTTTGGCGCGGGTTACGTTGCATCCATGATCAACCGGCTCTAAGGCGCACGTAATCTCCGTCATGTCTGCGTTGTGAGCTTTCGTCCGTCCATCTCAGCAACTAATCTCACAAAAGCCGCAGGAATGCAAGAACTCTATTTTCCATCCCCAAACCTTTTGCTATGCAACATACGAATTCCTCGCCGCGTCTTATGGACAGGTGTAAAATCTGCAATCAATGAGGGCCTGCGGACCTTCTTAAGGGAGATTCTCCCAGCCGAGGCACACATGAACGTTCATATCAGCTATCAAGCAGGCAAGACACCCGATCTGGAACGTGAATTCCAATATCAACTGCAAAAACTTCAACGCCGTTTGCACATCTTCAAACCAGACCTGGTGAAGTTCCATGCGATTGTGGAGCATGAGAATGGCCGCGCGGCCGGCGCGTCATTGAGCCTTCGGCTGCCTTCAGGTCTGATGGCGGTGCAAAAATCCGGAGAAAACACGATGGCCGCGGTGAAGTCGGCTTTCCTGGAGTTGCTTTCACAGGTAACCAGGCACAAAGAGGTTTTGCGGGGACACTGGACGGGGAAGGCGACACGCCGGAGTGGACGTGAATGGGCAAAACAGGTCCCTATTCTGGCCAGGAAAGAACATCCCAAGGCCGCGGAAAAGAGACATGCCGGCGGGGTAGAGCAGGCCAGCGCTCTCAGGATGGACGGCAGCGCGGTTGCGAATGTGGAAGCATGGCTGAGCGCGAACCTGCACAAGCTGGAAGAATATATTGACCAGGAGTTGCGGTTTCAGGTGGAGGCCGAGCGGATTCGCGAAGACCAGATTACCCGCGAAGAAGTGATTGATGAGGTGATTGTCAGCGCGCTTTCACAGGAGGACGGCAGGACACAATTGTTGTCGCCGGAGAGCTGGTTTCACCGGCTGGCGCTGCAGGCCATCCGCCGGCTGATCCATGACAATGCCGACACGGGCAACATCTCACTTGACGCGCCCGCGGGAATTCAAAACGTGACCGGCAGCGATGAGAACGTGCTCCAGTATCACCAGCCGGATGACAGCCTGCCTGAAGAGAGCGTTATTCGGGACCAGAACGTCCGCACCCCGGAAGAGATCATGGCCGGCGATGAAATGGTGGCCCAACTCGATCTTGTGCTGCGTGAAGTCCAGCCCCAGGACCGCGAAGCTTTTGTGCTTTTCACGCTTGAAGGGTTTACCGTAGAAGAGATTGCGCGGCTGATGGACCGCCAGGTGGAACAGATACGGCAATCGGTGCAACATGCCCGTACCCACATTCAGCAGAAGTTACCCTCCCAGAATGAGCTCAGGCGAAGCTTGCTGCACCATTCCCGGGTCGCCTGATTTTGCACCTAAAAAATTCAGCAGGAGGTCTTGCGATGATCACGCGTGAAGAAATTCGGCAACTTGCTCAAGTTGAATCAGCGGAGTGTTGTGCCATCAGCTTTTACTTTCAGCCCCAGACGCCGCAGAACAGATCGCATCGTGAGGAGGCCATCCTGGTCAAAGACCTGGTGCGGGAATGCATCCGCAAGGCCGAGAGAAACGGCAACCAGCTGGCGCTGCGGGAAGATCTCGCACGTATTCTGCAGATCGCCGAGGCGCTGCATGGCAATCATTCGCGGGGCAAGGCTATTTTTGCGTGCCGGGATCGCGGCATCTGGCAGGAACTGGATGTCCCGCCGCGTCTGGGCGCTTCGCGCATTATCCTGAACTCGCGCTTTCATCTGCGTCCGCTGGTGGATGCCTTCTCTGGTTTGCCGCGGACCTGTGTTGCCCTGGTCAACCGCAAGAAGGCGCGCATCTTTGAACTCAACGGAGGCGAGATCAGCCAGAAGCCCGACCTGGAACTGGGGCCGTCACCGCATGTGCCCCGCAGCGATGGCTTTCAGGGATATGAAGCGGGTCATCGTGAGCGCCACGTGGAGAACCAGGTGATGCTGCACTACAAGATGTTTACCGAATCTCTGCTCATGCTCCATAATCACGAAAAATATGATGCGCTTTTGATCGGCTGCCATGACGAATCCTGGCCGGAGATTGAGCCGCACCTCAACGGCAGCCTGAAGCAGCGGCTGCGCGGCCGTATCCTGGTGGATCCCATGGTGGCCACCGCCGAAGAGGTCCGGGAGCAGGCGAACCGCATCCTGGAAGAATCACAGCAGACAGAACAACGCAATCTGGTGCATGAGGCCGTGGGTGAAGCGCAGCGCAACGCGCGCGGCGCCGTGGGCCTGCGGCATGTGCTGAATGCCCTGGAGCGCCAGGAAGTGCAGATGCTCATGGTTGACCGCAACTTCACGGCGGAAGCGGTCGAGTGCATCCATTGCCGGCATCTGGATACGCGGATGGTGAAGGCTTGCGCGGTGTGTGGACATGAAACCCGCGAAATCAGTGACATTTCCGATGCGTTGGTGGACCTGGCCCTGCGCAATGGAGCCGAGATCCGTTTTGTCACAAACGATCCTGAACTGGAGAAGGCCGGACGCGTAGGCGCGTTGCTGCGTTTCCGCGCCGACCAGAACACGGCGGAGAAGATGGCGGTGTGAAATACGGTATTCTGCTTTCCGGAGCTGGATGAACAAATGGCCCTATAAAGGCGCTCCTCATATCTGATATCCTTCTGCGTTTCTTCTATTCACAAAGTGAGGTCCTATGAAGCGCAGAGACTTTCTATCCGGACTTGCCGTGACCTCGGCCGCGCTGGCCGCCGGCGAGGCTGCCAGAGGCAATGATTCATCGCAGAGCAAGGATGCGCAACAGAACCTGAAAGTGCCGCGCACCACGCCAGCCAAAAACATCATGATTTCTGCGGCGAACGGAATCACGCCGCGGGCCAGCCACATTGATGCTGGTTACAAGCGGCTGCAGGCCGGCGCGGACACCCTGGACGCCGCCATCACCGTGGTTTCCGGCCCGGAGAACGATCCTGACGATGACAGCGTTGGATTGGGCGGCCTGCCCAACGAGGATTGCGTGGTGGAGCTGGATGCCTGCTGCATGCATGGCCCCACCCGTCGCGCAGGATCGGTTGGCGGCGTGCGCGATATCAAGAACGTGGCGGCACTGGCCAAAACCGTGATGGAGCACACCGGCCACGTCATGCTGGTGGGTGAGGGCGCTACTCGGTTTGGCGTGTTGATGGGTTTTCCCAAAGAGAATCTTCTGACCGAGCATTCGCGCAAAATATGGCAATTGTGGAAGGAATATCACTCTGACCTTGACTGGTGGGGACCGGGCCTGGCTGATCCTAACTTTAGATTTCCCCCGGGCCTGGAAACCGGGGCGCTGGAAGGCCAGCCACAGCCGGTGAAACGGCTTTATGCATTGGCGGCGGAGATCGGCATTCCTGAGGAGAGCCGCCTTGACGCTATCCAGAAGGTGCTCTATCCGCCCACGGGCACCATTAATTGTTCCGCATTGAATGAGAAAGGCGAGATGTCCAGCGTTACCACCACCAGCGGGCTGGCCTGGAAACTCGCGGGAAGGTGTGGCGATTCTCCGATTATCGGGGCCGGCTGCTATTGTGACCAGGATGTGGGCGCCGCCGGGGCAACGGGCAACGGCGAAGAGAACATCAAGGTGGCAGGCGCGCATACGATTGTGGAGAACATGCGCCACGGCTTGTCCCCTGAAGACGCCGGGATGGACGCGCTGAAACGCATTGCCCGCAACTATAACAATGATATGTCCAAGCTGATCTACGTCAGCATGCATTACTACATTCTGCGGAAAGATGGCGCATACGCGGGCGTTTCCATGTGGTCAGGATCAGCCGAGCATCCCGCGCGTTTCGCCGTGAATGACGGCAGCGGCCCAGGACGTCTGGAAGTCGCCAAAGCGCTCTTCCAGGGCAATCCCAAAAACTGGCCGCCCATGCCCAAAGAGAGAAGATAGTCCTGGGCCAATTTCAGGTTTATCTCGATATCAACAACTGAGCGCATGCAACAGAAAGGCCACCGTACGGTGGCCTTTCTGCTGCGGTCAGAGAGTTGATCAGCCGCTGTTGCGAACGAAACGCCAAAAATCGAGAGTAAAACAGTCCCAGCTTTTGTATGTTCTTTTATCCGCGTTTAGCTTTTCGTTTTTCCGTTCCGCCTTTGCCCCAATACACCACGCGCAATCCGGCAAACACCATGTTTAAGCCCACAACCATCGGCACCACCAGAGTCCCGTTCCAGTACCATTCAATCCAGAACAGGGGAAGGCTGGCGGCAACCAGCGCCCATCCCCAGTAGGCCCGTTTGGCCGGCGCGTGCAAATGGATTTTATGCACATAGGTAAGCATCGGGGGCCTGGATTTGCCGGTGTGATCGTATATGTCGCAACGCAGGTTAGAGATTGCCTCGACTTTGGCCTCGCTATAGGCTTCTGCTTCCGCCAGTGAGTCGAAAACCAGACAGATGCTGTCTTCGCCCGGGTTCATGTACTTTCCATCCGGAGTCTTCTCCATGTCCGTGGCAATGTCGGAATGAAACACGGCGTACTGGCCGGCGTGGACAAGTTCGGTCCATTCGGAGGGCTTTCTGGCGGGATCGTAAAGCTTCAGTTGCTGCACAACAAAAAAACTTTACCACTGATCAACACAGATGACACTGATTTCAAGAAGTGCTATAGCCGCGAATTACTTTGCCGCTGTGGCGGGTCATCACAATGGAGGACGTACGCGTGCCTTCGCCGAAGAAGCGCACGCCTTTCATCAACGCCCCGTCCGTTACGCCGGTGGCGGCAAAGACAATATGGTTGCCTGGCGCCAGGTCCTTGGCGGTATAAATCTTTTTCTTGTCCTTGATGCCCATCTTTTCTATGCGGGCCTCAAGTTCGGGCGTGTCGATGACCAGCCGGGCCAGAATCTCACCGTTTAAGCAGCGCATGGCCGCCGCGGTGATTACGCCTTCCGGAGCGCCGCCACTGCCCATCACCGCATGAACTCCGGTGCCGATCACGGCCGCGGCAATGCCGGCGGAGAGATCACCATCCGTAATAAGCCGTATCCGCGCTCCCGTTTTGCGGATATCTTCAATGAGTTTGGTATGACGTGGACGGTCCAGTACCACGACTACCAGATCGGCCACATCGCGGCTCAGCCGGCGCGCAATGCCCTTCAGGTTCTCGGCCACTGGAGCATCCAGGTCCACAGCGCCTTTGCAGGATGGTCCCACCACCAGTTTTTCCATATAACAATCGGGCGCATTCAACAGGCCGCCTTTTTCCGATGCGGCCAGCACGGTGATGGCGCCCGGCGCGCCGGTAGCGCACAGGTTGGTGCCTTCAAGCGGGTCAACCGCGATATCCACTTGCGGAAAGTTTGCTCCGTCATGCCAGCCTGCGCCGACCTGCTCGCCGATGTACAGCATGGGCGCTTCATCGCGTTCGCCTTCGCCGATGACGATAGTTCCGCGCATGGGGACCGTGTCCATGGTGTTGCGCATGGCTTCCGTGGCAACCTGGTCGGCCCGGTGCCGGTCACCCGTGCCCATGGTATGCGCAGACGCGATGGCCGCTTCTTCGACTACCCGGGCAAACTCCAGCGCCAGTTCAAATTCCAACAGGTTGGCCATGTTTTTGGGGTTTGCGTGTTTGTCAGCCACGTTGGTCGCCATTGGATCCTCCAGATAGCGGATCAAAACGCGCTGATACCGGTAACGTGCTCGCCCAGAATCAGTGCGTGAATATCGTGCGTGCCTTCGTAAGTCTTTACCGACTCCAGGTTCATCATGTGGCGCATTACCGGATAATCGTCGGCAATTCCGTTTGCACCCAGAATGTCACGCGCCATGCGGGCGCATTCGAGGGCCATCCACACATTATTACGCTTGGCCATGGAAATATGCTGGTGCCCCACCTTATTCGCGTCTTTCAGGCGGCCCACCTGCAGCGCCAGCAACTGGCCCTTGGTGATTTCGCTGATCATCCATGCCAGTTTTTCCTGGACGAGTTGATGAGATGCAATTGGCTGGTCACGGAACTGCTTGCGCACCTTGGAATATTGTAGTGCCGTGTCATAGCAGGACATGGCAGCGCCAATCGCGCCCCAGCCAATGCCATAGCGCGCCTGGTTCAGGCAGCCCAGCGGCGACTTCAGGCCGTCTGAGCCGGGCAGAATATTCTCCGCCGGAATGCGCACGTCTTGCAAAGAAAGGCCTGAGGTCACCGAGGCCCGCAAAGACCATTTGCCGTGAACGTCATCCGCTTTGAAGCCGGGACGATTGGTCTCAACCAAAAAACCGCGCACCCGGTTGTTATGTTCTTCAGATTTGGCCCATACCACGGCGACGTCGGCAATGGAGCCGGAGGTGATCCACATTTTCTCGCCGTTAAGAACGTATTCATTGCCGGATTTCACGGCGCGCGTGCGCATGCCGCCGGGATTGGAGCCGAAATCGGGCTCCGTCAGGCCGAAGCATCCAATCTTCTCTCCTTTGGCCATGGCGGGCAGCCATTTTTCTTTTTGCGCCTCGCTGCCAAAGGCATAAATGGGATACATCACCAGGGCCGATTGCACGCTGACAAAAGAACGAACGCCGCTATCGCCGCGCTCCAACTCCTGCATGACCAGGCCATATTCCACATTGCCCATGCCGGCGCAGCCATAGCCCTTCAGGCTCGCTCCGAAAAAGCCCAGATCGGCCATGGGTTTTACCAGTTCACGCGGAAAGCGGCCATCGCGGTTGCATTGTTCGATGATCGGTACCAGGTTATCTTCAATGAATCGGCGTGCGGTATCGCGTACCAGACGTTCGTCATCGGTGAGCAGGGAATCAAATTCAATGAAGTCCACGCCCTTGAACTTAAACACGGGCATAATTTCCTCTTTTATATTGGGACAGTATTCTCCCGGGCAGCAGGGCGATCCATGATCGCGCAAAAAGCCCACCCCAGGCAGACGTTCCAAGCTAGCAGAGCCAGAAGCAAAGGGTCAAACAGCATGCTATGCTTGCCCATTCCCGCGGATCATTGCAAGTGACGCGAAGGCTGGAGGCGGCTGCTCTGCAAATGTAAAACATAAAAAGGCCACCTTGAAAACGCCTGGAAATGTCAAAGCAATGTACAGACTTTGGCTGGGCCGGACCCATTGAATCCACATCGATTGAGACCATGAAGACGAATGCTGTGCGCCTGCTGGAAAGCCTGGGCGTGAACTATGAACTGCGCGAATATGAGGTGGACCCGGAGGACCTTGCGGCGGAGACAGTCGCGGCCAAGATTGGCATGCCTCCGGAACAGGTGTTCAAAACTCTGTTGGCCCGCGGAGATCGCAATGGACTTTGCTTCTCCGTGATACCGGGGAACTGCGAGCTTGATTTGAAGGCGCTGGCGGCGGCCTCAGGCGACCGGAAAATGGAACTGGTGCCGGTAAAGGAACTGCAAGGGCTCACCGGTTACATTCGCGGCGGGGTGACTGTCCTGGGCGCAAAAAAGCCGTTTCCCGTCTATGCCGATGAGACCATGGAACTCTGGGACACCATCTCCGTTTCCGCCGGCGTGCGCGGCACACAGATTATTCTGAAGCCCGGCGACTACCTGCGCGCAACGGAAGCTACCATCGTGGACATTGCCAGGGGCAAATAGCCTTGTTCAAACGAAGATGTTTGGCCTTGACTTTGAAGCCAATAGAAATAAGAGATGGCCATGCACGGTAATGCTGCGCAGAGCATTAGAGTCACTGTCGCGTATCCTCGGACCATTGTTATCAGCCGTGTTTGGGCACTGTTCTTGGACATTGATAGGAACCCTTGTTAGGGATTATCGGCATTGAACGATCCTCCTTTAGTCAATCACTACCCAAAAAATAGGCGAACATCAGCGGACTGACCAGTCTTATAGGAATCTTAGAGAGGCCTTCCACAGCAGTTTTGGCAGGATGTTTTTTCGGGCGTGCGTCCACAACTTCGGAGCGCAATTTTATTCACGGTGTGTGATTATTTGTGCAGACAAAGAATTTCACATACAGACTGCTCAAAACATATTTCTTCCGGTTTTGCCTTAATCTCTTTGTAGGGTGATAGCCTTATGTGTTATTTTTTTTGCTAGCCCATCCCCCCAATGCAGGGTCCCGGCAACGTGCCGGGACTTTGAGGAGTTTTTAATGGCCGGAGATTTGAACGAAACTGTCTGGATCACCCTCATGCACGAAATGCAAAGCTTTGTAAGACAAAACCTGGAACAGCCAAATGTAATGGCCGAGCTTCGCCATTGGATGGGCCCCCAGCCGCTCAAAAAAGGCGCTTATCCGGCAGACAGCAAACCCGACGTGATTCGTGCTTTTGAATTGCTTGCGCCTGGGTTGCTGGTGGATTTTCTGGAAGCCAACAAACAGATCCTGAACAAGTATGCATTGAGAATGTGGGCCGCCGAGCGCGAAGGGTTGTTCGACACCACGACTGCCAAGGTCTCTTAGCGGGACCCCAATCAAGCCGTTCCTTACGCGTTTTCCGCTGTGGAGAGCCACCAGTCCTTACCGGCGCACCAGCAGGTTTTGTCGGGAGGCGTGTAACGCCGCAGTGAGCGGACATTCTTCATGTCGCCGCGCTGAAAGGCTTCGGCCAGCTTTTGGGCAGTTTCATCATCGCGCGCTCCCACGCAGGGGATAAACATGACCGGCATGATGAAGCGGGCCGCAAATTCATCTGTGGGCACTCGCGTGACCAGCAGCATTCCGCCTGCGCCTGGTGTTCCTCCCGGCCCATCGGGCGTGAGTGGGAAGAGCAAACGCCCGCCGGGACGCAGCGCGTCCAGCCAGATATTGAGCGGGGCCGTTGCGCCGGCATTGACATAAATCAGATTGCAGGTGGGCAGCGGGCCTTCCGCTCCGGAGCGAAGATAGACGGTAATGTGGGGCTGGTCCGCAAGATTGGCCGTGGCCAGCGCGGCAAGCGATGCGTCAATTTCATATGCGAACACCTGCCCGCCGGGAGCCGTGAGCTTTCCCAGCAGTGCCGTATAGTAGCCAGTGCCGGCGCCAATATGAATTGCCGTTTCGCCGGCCTGAGGATTGAGCGTTGCCAGGCTGACGGCATGCAGCACCGGTTGCCCATTGTTGATCTTGCTCTGTTCTGACAGCGCCACGGTCACATCCTGGTAGAGAAATGCCGGGTCATCCGTGGGCGTGGTGATGTATCCCCCGCCGGTAAAGACCTTCCATGGTCCGGGGCCGAGAAAGCGCTCACGCGGCGTGGACGCAAAGGCCGTGGTCAGCCGTCCATTGGGCACGCCCGCCGTGGTGGTGATCAAGTTGGCAAAAAATGTCCTATGCGCCTGCAGCCGTTCCACGTTTTGCTCCTTTTGCTGTTGGGTCTTTCTGCTTTTCTCGCTGCCCGTGTGCTTCTTTCGCCGCTTGCTCTGTTCGTTTTGCAACTACGACGCTGGTGCCGGACATGTGCCCTTCAAAATTGCCCTTCACCCACTCCCGTGCTTCGGCAAAAGCCTTTGACCATTCGCCTGCGCACTTCAGCCGGTAGACTTTCTGTCCATCTGCAAGCGTCTTTGTTTCCACCTCACCGGGGACCATGCGCTTCAACGTTGTATGGATGGAAGCCAGAGGATTGGCTTTGTAATTTTCAAAAGGGAAGCCCATGTGCTTGAGCGAATCACGGATCTGCACAGGCGTGAGCCAGGCGTTTTCTTCCGGATCAGCGTTTGTGATTTCAGGTTTGCCGGTTTCTGCCTTCTGTTCTGCTGTTTTCGTGAAACCAGCCGTTGTAGTGCCTCCGGTGAAACACGCCCGTATGGCCATGGAGAGACCGGCTGGGCGCTTTTCAAGGCGCTCAAAAATCGGCTCGTAGCGCGCCAGTTGCTCCGGCGGAATCATGTTGACGGTGGCCCGGATCAACTCAGAAAGCCGCGAGATTTCGCGGATGGCGGCGTCCCGCTGGCCGGCCCATTTTTGCCGCTCTTCCATGAGATTGAGCAGCATCTGCATGTAGTCGATGGCCACAAAGAAGAGTATAAGACAAATGTCTTAATATCGACAAATCGAAAGAAAAGCTTGCCCGAAGCGGGCGGATCTTGGTGGGTGATTCAGAAAAGGAAACCCAATAATACAAGCGCCCGGGAACGAGTGAGTTCCCGAACGCTTGTACGAAGGTTGCTGCCGATGTTATTGGGCTTTGATGCGTGTTCCGGTGAACTCGAATTGTCCAACCACGGTGCCGGTGTCCACACGAGGATCTGCATTCAAAGGAAATGTGGTGAGTATGAAGAGGCCTTTGATGGTGTCTTTCGGCTGATCGGGATCGAACTTGTAGTCCAACCGCGAGATGCCGGCGCTGGGACATGAAAAGTCCAGCGTTCTGCCTGTGGATCTCTTCATCGTACCCACCCTTCCATGAGCCGAACTGGCTGCTGAACTGCGTACCCGATCCGCCCTAGCTCGAGTCAATCACGGACATGGTGTGGTCGCGATGTAATGTGATGACGGACCGTGTTGCAACGGCGCCGCCGGTTCAGTATTTGGTGATTGTGGTCAAGAACGAGCCGAGGCGGGCGTCATGATCAGAGTAGTCGTCTTCGCCTTTCGCTTTGGTCCCTGCCTTCCTGATCTCGGTCGTCAGCCCGGCAGCTGTGATCGTCACCGCGGTCTTTATCTAGGTCTTTATCCCCGTTGTGGTCGTCGCCATGTCCGTCATCAACCATAAAGTTGCCGGAAACTGTTTGAGGACGCCCGGCAACGCAGCCTCCACGGCAGGCGACAACTTGATGTCTGTTTTAGTGTTTGTAATTAATGTGCGTTTAAGTGCGCATTCGACAGAAAACGGAGGATTAATGAAGGATAAGGAATCTAAGTGTCTAGTGAAACCATCAAAACCTGGTCACAGATGATGGAACGTTAGAGGTGCGGGGACATCCTCTCGCCAAAATGCCACATCGTAGATTTAGTTCGGTGTTCGCGCCTGTGACGGCGCCTGCAATGAATTGTTGCAAATGTATATGACCTGACCGTCAATTTTGATGGGCAATTTAACTTCCATCACCAGAAGTGCTGACGGTTGGGACTGTTACTAAAATAATCAGCTTGAGTCCGATATTCATGGACAAACGAAAGGTGTTGGACTAATAAATACTGTAATCCTTTAAGCGTCCCTCAAATTTGGCCGATTCCTGACACGAGTGTGTTTAGAAAGATAAAGGTGTTCAATGAACCCCAACGAGCAGAAAATTTTTGAGGCTCTCGGCGACAGCAGATGGGACTGGAGAACACTAGAAGGGCTAAAGCGAAGCACTGGTCTTCCTGGCGCCTTGATTTTGGAAACCATCCTAGACAACCGTTCTAAGATTGAGATTGATGTCCCCCCAGCGCACGATAATCTGTTATTCAGGCTGGCTGTCAAGGACGGAAGGGAGAGCGACTCAATAATCGACCAGGCGCTTAAGGTTCTGTCGTTAGGTACAGCATAGTCCGCTAAATGATCCCACAGTCACGTGGCTCAGTCAATCTTCACCTTCTTTAGACGGCTCACCGAAGTTGCAGCGGCCTTCAACGTAAATGGCGCTGATAGTCCCATATTCAACGCGAGGCGCATCTCCATCGTAGAGCCATATGAGAGGGCCCAGATGCCGCCCAAAGCCGCCAGGATCATTGCGCCTGCCCAGAACGCTTTGGTCTTAAAATAACCCGGTATCGTTTTTCTGCGGTGCTCGGCATAGGCGAGTAGATCAGCTAATATCCCTCCCACAAAGCCAAAGAAAAAGACCTGCCAAGCGCTGTGTAGAACCCAAGGGACTGGGGCGTTTATCGTATTGGGATCAAGGCTTAACAATCGGTCGCTTGCCAAGAGAGAGAATATCTAAAACCGCGTCCAGAGCCTCAGCAACCCGTTGGGTGATCTTTACTTTGTGGCCTCGTAGACGTACGAGCTTTCCATGTTCCGTAGACTCCATAAATTCTAACTGGTCGCGGTTGCGATCTAGAATGTCAGAAATCAGATTTACATCGAGAGTGGTTGTTCGGTGAAGGCCCTCAACCGTTCTCCAATCCCAATTCGGATCTTTCAGGGCACGCAAGATCGACATTGCCGGCGTTTGCGTGATCTGGTCTTCAAGACATGGCGAATGCACCCTTTGTATAGTCAAGCGACTCTTAGGGACGAATTCAAAAGTCAATGAGATAGAGTCAATATTCGCATGGGCATTTGGTGAAGAATATCGAGCTGATGCTACGCCTTGCTGTCTTGCCATGCCACTTGCCTTTCGGGCTATTGTTCTAACTTTTTAATACAACGCCAAGAGGTTGTCCATGGAAAATAAATGAAGCGACGTTCCGACTGAGTAATTAAACAGGTCGACGTGTTGAAAACGTATCGCGTTCATTTCGGGGGCGTCGCGAAGATTATAGTGGCCAGCCATTTTTTTTCAAGCTAAATCTCCTATTTTTTATAAGAAATTTCTAAGTGTATGCTCCCTTGGATGGAACGTATTTTGAACTGTGGGCGACAGACCAAAGCCCTGGCGTATAGTTACATGTTCTGGTCTAGATAAGGGCGGACTTGAGGAAGTGATGGCCTATTGAAGCACTCTAATCCGCTGCTTGTGGCGTTATCGGCGAACCTTTATCAGAGCTAGTGGCGCTCAATTAAAGCTGTTCGTAAAAAGTTGGGGCCCAAGGTGTTCCTTCATACAGAACGAACTTATCAGCAACCTTAAACATGCGCAATATCTGGCGATACATCTCTCTCTGGCCTTCGGCCGTATCAAAGCCATTCTTTTCGATGATCTCAACGACCCGCTGTCCATCTGCCTTAGTGGAAGGCAAGAAATCGAACCATTTATTGGCAGTCGCCCAAGCTTCGGACGGCATGGTCGGGTCTTTCTTGAATGCAAACCAATATCGCGCATAGAGCAGAACATTGGTCATACGGTTAAATCCCGTTAAGCCGTCGACATACTCTGCCGTTGCTGCAGCCCTAGAGGCTGGAGTGAACATAGTAAACACCCCAATTTTGTCCAGTTCAAATGACTGTACGCCCAGATCCCGAGTCGATATCCCTCGGCGGCGCATCTGCTGATGTGCATCAATATCCATCAGGGTCGTTGAAACGTGATCAGCAATGCGTCTGTCTGCGGGGGTTTCAATTTTGGGCAATATCTGGGAATAGAGGTTCAGTTTCTGCAGTGCATGTTCCATTTCTTCGGCAATCACAGCGGTGAACAACTCGTCGGGCAGGCCAGTGCGCATTTTCGTCAGAATCGTCTGCGCATTTTCGAATCGCGTCAGTCCATCTTGTCCAGGACTTTCCATCTGGTCGAAATTCTCGACGCGATATTCGACGCCTCTATATTTCCCTTTGGTCAGTACTTCCTGATAAAGAGTCCAAATAGGCACTGAGACCACTCGGCTAACGATTTCGTGCTTTGAATCGACGTGGATTTTTCGATCTGCCAAAGGAAGACTCGACTGTGAACCAAACAAACAACCAATAAGCGCAAATACGATCAATTCCATCTCGCTTTTATATCACCGCCGGCATCATCGGCGTACTAAAGCCCCCCGCAGCAGGCGCAGCCATAGTCGTATCTAGCCCGCGTGCGACCACCTGCAACATAATGATTCCGGCCTCTCGCTTGCGCGTTTCGATGTCCGAAACATGCACTCTTCTTATCCCTAGATGAACAGCTAAATCCTGCTGCGTCCGCCCTCGTTTCTGGCTCAGGGCGCGGATGCGCTTCCCGATCGCAGACAAAGGGCGTGGCTTTTCCTGCTGGACACACACTCATTATCGGCTTAGTCTAATCAAAACGCCTTGAAATCCACAGACTTACACAATCTCCGCATATCTCCTAAGCCGCTATAATGAAGACCAGAAGACATGTCTGAATTCGTTCATCTGCACCTTCATACCGACTATTCCCTTCTGGACGGCGCCTGCGGCGTGGATGGGCTGATCAAACGGGTGGCTGAGATCGGCCAAAAAGCCGTTGCCATGACAGACCATGGGAACATCTATGGCACGGTCGAGTTTGTGGATGCGGCCAACAAAGCCGGCATCAAGCCGATTGTGGGGTGCGAGCTTTATGTCTGCAAAAAAGATGACCATCGCGCGCCGCCGGAAGGCGATACCTACAACCATCTTCTGGTGCTGGCGGAAAACGAAGAAGGCTACCGTAATCTAATCAAGATTACTTCGGAAGCCAGCATGCACGGCTTTTATTACAAGCCGCGAATCAGCAAGAAGTTTCTGGCCGAGCACAGCAAGGGGCTGATCGGATTGAGCGGCTGTCTGGCGGGCGAGGTATGCGAGAACCTGCTGGCCGGGAAATTCGATGCCGCAGCCGGCGCGGCCAGTTTTTATCGTGAGATCTTCGGCAAAGAAAACTTTTTCATGGAAATCCAGGACCAGGGTCTGGAGGAAGAGCGCCGCATCCACGCCGATCTTTTCCGCTTGGAAAAAGAGCTGGGCATTCCCATGGTGGCCACCAATGACAGTCACTATCTTTGTGAAGACGACGCCCACGCGCAGGATGTGCTGGTCTGCGTGCAGACGGGCAAGTCCGTGCATGATACGAACCGGCTGAAGTTCCACGGCGACCAGTTCTTTGTGAAAACCGCCGATCAGATGGCCAGGCTTTTCTCGGGGCGTGAAGACGTGCTCCAGCGGACGATGGCCATTGCCGAGCGCTGCAACTTTAAGCTGAACAAGGTCAAGAACCCTTTTCCGGAATTTACCGTGCCGGAGGGCTTCACGCTGGACAGCTATTTTGACCACGTCGCGCGCCAGGGTTTTGCGCGGCGATGGGAAGGCCTGGCCCTGATTGAGGCCGCGGGGCGCTTGAAAAAGTCGCGCAGTGACTACGAGCAGCGGCTGACGCGCGAGATCGCCATCATTCAGCAGATGAAGTTTTCCGGTTACTTCCTGATCGTGTGGGACTTCATCCGCTATGCGCGAGATCATTCGATTCCCGTAGGTCCAGGCCGTGGTTCGGCGGCGGGCGCGCTGGTGGCATACGCCATGGGCATCACCGACATTGACCCGCTCCAGCATGAGCTGCTGTTTGAGCGCTTTCTGAATCCTGAGCGCGTTTCGCTGCCGGATATCGACATTGACTTCTGCATGAACCGCCGGGGCGAGGTGATCAACTACGTCACGCAGAAGTATGGCCGCGAGAACGTGGCCCAGATCATCACGTTCGGCACCATGGCCGCCAAAGCCGCGATTAAAGATGTGGGCCGCGCCATGGATATTCCTTATAACGATGTGGACCGCATCGCCAAAATGGTGCCGGCCACATTGAATATCACCATCGACCAGGCGCTCGACGATTCGCCTCCGCTGCAGGAGGCCTACGAAAAAGAGACGCAGGTGCGCGAGTTGATTGATACGGCGCGCAAGCTGGAAGGACTGGTGCGCAACTCCGGCGTGCACGCCGCGGGCGTAGTGATCTCCCCCAAGCCGCTCACGGAGCTGGTGCCGCTGCACAAGACCAAGAACGATGAAATTGTGACCGCCTATGACATGAAGGCGGTGGAGAAGATGGGTCTCCTGAAGATGGACTTCCTGGGGCTCACCACGCTCACCATCGTGGATGACGCAATCAAGCTGATTGCCCTGCGCGGCACGCCGGTTGATCTGGAAAAGATTCCGCTGGACGACGTTAAGACCTATGAAAGCGTCTTTCACACTGGATTGACCTCCGGCATCTTCCAGTTTGAATCCGGCGGCATGACGGACGTTTTGCGGCGCTACAAGCCGAACTCCATTGACGATCTCACGGCCCTGAACGCGCTCTACCGTCCCGGCCCAATCCAGGGCGGCATGATTGACGACTTTATTGACCGCAAATGGGGCCGCAAAAAGGTCGAGTACGAACTGCCGCAACTGGAGCAGTTGCTCAAAGAAACGCTGGGCGTGATCGTCTACCAGGAACAGGTCATGCAGATCGCCAACGTGCTGGCCGGCTACTCTCTGGGTGAAGCCGACCTGTTGCGGCGCGCGATGGGCAAGAAAAACCCCGAAGAGATGGCGGCGCAGCGTGAGCGCTTTGTGAAAGGCGCAGTGGAACGCAGCTTCCCGGAAAAAAAGATCGTCAAGATCTTTGACCTGATGGAACAATTCGCCGGCTACGGCTTCAACAAGTCTCACTCGGCGGCGTACGCTCTGCTGGCCTATCAAACCGCCTTCCTGAAGACGCATTATCCGGTTGAGTTTATGGCGGCGCTGCTGACCTCGCAGATGGGCAACACGGACAACGTGGTGAAGTACATCAACGAGTGCCGCGAAATCAAGATTCCGGTGGAGCCGCCCAACATCAACGTGAGTGACGCGTTTTTCACGCCGCATGACAATGCCATCCGCTTCGGCCTGGCCGCGGTGAAGAACGTTGGCCGCAATGCCATTGAATCCATCACCACGGCACGCAAAGATGTTGGAAAGTTTGCGTCCATCTTTGAATTTTGCGAGAAAGTGGACCTTCGCCTGTTGAACAAGCGCGTGCTGGAGTCCCTGATCAAGGCCGGCGCCCTGGATGACTTTGGTTATCGCGCGCAGCTCATGGCCGTGCTGGACAAAGCCATGGAGCAGGCCCAGAAGACCCAGCGCGACGCGGAGATGGGCCAGCACGGGCTGTTCGGCGTCTTTATGACGGAGGACTCCGCCAATGGCTCGGGCGAGAAGCTGCCCAGCGTGCCGGAGTGGGACGAGCATCAGCGCCTGACGAATGAGAAGGAAGTGCTGGGCTTCTTTATCACTGGGCATCCAATGGAGAAGTACAAGGAAAAACTGGAAGACTTCCGCGCTCTTTCCGCGGAAGCCATTGGCGCAATGACCTCCGGCACTGGCCGGGATGAAATCAGTACGGCGGGAATCATTTCCAACGTGCGTGTAATGAAGTCGCGTAAAGGCGATCTTTATGCCCAGGCAGTGCTTGAAGATATGACGGGCACAATTGAGGCCGTAGTTTTTCCCGAGGCATACAAGCGTTTGCAGACCATCCTGAAACAGGAGATCCCCATGCTGGTGCGCGCCAGCGTTCGCGTGGAGGAGGGATCGAACCCAAAGATCGCGATCAGCACGCTGACGCCTTTGGAGGAGGCAAAGCCCAAACTTCCGCGCTCCATTCGCATTCGCGTTCCCCTGGAGACGGCCACGGAGGCCACCGTGGACGCGCTGCATTCGATCTGTCATGAGCGGCGCGGCGAAGCCAGGGTTCTGTTTGATGTGGAGCGCGCCGGCGACTTCATGGTGGTGATGGAGGCCGACGGATATAATGTTTGTCCAGACCGCAATTTTATTGCCCGGGTCGAGGAGTTATGCGGCCGCGGCGCAGTGAGGATTGTGGACTAGGTTTGTCCCGCCTGTGCATCCGGGGAACAACGCCTTTCAAATTTCTAGAGCCAAAAGAGCAAAGCATCTAATTTATGGACCCAGCAGTAAAAGCACAGCGGCAGTTGGAAGTGATTGAAGAGCAGATGGCGCAACTGGAAACACGCGCCGGTGCCGACCATGAAGCACGACTGCAACTCAAGCATCTGCAACACCAGATCAGCTTTTTGCGGGAGCAGATCCGCCTGCACGTCAATGCCTGGCAGAAGACGGAACTGGCCCGGCATTCGCAAAGGCCCTTCACCATGGACTATGTGGAGCGGCTCTTTACGGATTGGAGCGAAGTCCATGGCGACCGGAGCTTTGGCGATGATCCGGCCATCATGTGTGGCATGGCGCGCTATCACGGCGAAAATGTCATGGTGATCGGCCACCAGAAAGGGCGCGACACCAAGCAGCGGGTGTACCGCAACTTCGGCCAGGCCAATCCTGAAGGCTATCGCAAAGCTCTGCGCTGCATGAAGATGGCGGAAAAATTCAACCGCCCCATTTTTACTTTTGTGGACACCCCTGGCGCATATCCGGGGCTGGGCGCGGAGGAGCGCGGGCAGGCCGAAGCCATTGCGCGCAATCTGCGTGAGATGGCGCGGATTGAAGTTCCCATCATCACCACCATCACCGGTGAAGGAGGCAGCGGCGGAGCTCTGGCCATCGCCGTGGCCGACCGCGTGTTTATGATGGAAAATTCCGTGTATTCGGTGATTTCTCCCGAGGGTTGCGCCTCCATTATGTGGCGCGATGCCGCCAAGAAGGAGATTGCCGCCCAGGCGCTGCGCATTACGGCCACCGATTTGAAGGAACTGGCGATTATCGACGATATTATCCCCGAACCGGATGGCGGGGCCCACATGGACCATGATGCCGCCGCGGCATTGGTGGACCATGTCGTGTTCAAGCACTTCAATGAGCTGAAGCAACAGCCGGTGCAGAAGCTCCTCGACGGCCGCTATAGCAAGT
>WNFP01004928.1_pt1 | contig 18781 bp, 18 predicted proteins | sample 5400201 | NCBI WGS metagenome assembly WNFP01 (sample SAMN13153355, study PRJNA577476) | soil metagenome | isolation source: 115 cm saprolite under Madrone tree | place: USA:California | collected 2016-06-14 | reverse complement strand
GCGCATTGAAGAGAATTGCGGCGGAGAGGTCAAGGCGCGAGCGCGTCGCGCCACGGCGGCGGTGCCTTCCACCGCGGCTTGACCCTCGCCGACCCGCGCCGTAGCAGGGCGCCATGGCCAATCGCTTTCAGCAGAAAGTCGTCGTCATCACCGGGGCGTCGTCCGGCATCGGCGCCGCCGCCGCGAAGATGTTCGCCGCCGAGGGCGCGTCGGTCGTCGTCGCCGCCCGCAGCCAGCCTGCCCTCGAGCAGCTCGTCCGCGACATCACCGCCGCCGGCGGCACCGCGCACGCCGTCCGTGCCGACGTGTCCCGACGCGAGGACTGCGAGCGCCTCCTCGCCCGCGCCGCCGACCAGCTCGGCGGCATCGACGTGCTGGTGAACAACGCCGGCACCAACTGCCGCGGCCCCATCGAGCGCTATCAAGCAGAAGACCTCGCCGGCGTCGTCGAGGTGAACCTGGTCGCACCGATCGTGCTGACGCGCCTCGTGCTGCCCTACATGCGCAAGCGCGGCCACGGCGCCATCATCAACGTCGCCTCGATCGCCGGCCGCATCCCCGTCGCCCACGAGGCCGTCTACTCGGCGACCAAGTTCGGCCTCCGCGCCTTCACGTTCGCACTCGTCGAGGAGCTCGAGGGCTCCGGCATCACCGTCTCCGCGGTCTCCCCCGGCCCCGTCGACACCGGCTTCATCATGGGGAACCTCGACGACGTCCCCGACCTCGTCTTCTCGCAGCCCATGAGCACCGCCGACGACATCGCCCGCGGCATCCTCGACTGCGCCGCCGACGGCGCCCTCGAGCGCACCATCCCGCAGCTGAGCGGGTATCTCGCGAGCGCCGGGTACATGCTGCCGGCGCTGCGGAAGCTGCTCTTCCCGATTCTGGAGCGGCGCGGGAAGGAGGCGAAGGAGGCGTATCGGAAGCGTCGCGCGGCGGGGGCGTGAACACGCTTGTCACCCGGCGGGGGCTCGGCTACGACTAAACGCACGCGGGCGTAATTCAGCGGTAGAATGCCAGCTTCCCAAGCTGGACGTCGCCGGTTCGACCCCGGTCGCCCGCTTTGATTGAAACCTCTGAAATGTTGCAGCGTTCGGCGTCCTGGCGGCGCACATTCGCGTTTCGCGGCCGGCTTTCGCTCTGGATGACGTCAATGAAGCCGTCGCGCACGCCACCGCCAATGGCGAGCCGTTCAAAAGAGCGGATCCGGCGGTCATCTGTTACGCGATCCGCTACGGTGTGGTGGAGCTCTCGAATGGGGATGAGCGGAGATTTCGAGTGGCGATCGAGAAGGGCCGCGACGCTGATTCGGGTAGGTCAGGGCGATCTTCGGCCCCCGCCCGCAGCGACCGCAGACAGAGGCGGTGGGATGACCTCGCCGATCTCTAACCCTGCAGCCGAGATCACTGGAAACTACGAGACAGGTCGCAAATGCGGCGCGGGTTTGTCTGGCCGCGTTATCACGTTGTCGACGATCTGGCCGTCCCGCAGCGTAACGATTCGGTCACCATACGATGCCGCGATCTCGCTATGGGTCACGAGGACCACCGTCACGGCACGTTCCTGATTGGAGTCGCGTAGCAGCTGAAGGATGTCGGCACCTGCCAACGTATCAAGATTCCCTGTGGGCTCGTCCGCCAGAATGATCGAGGGTTCGATCGCGAGCGCACGCGCAATGGCGACGCGCTGCATTTCGCCTCCCGATAGCTCTGCAGGCCGGTAGTGATCGTGGTCGCCCAAGCCGACCCGAGCGAGCGCCGCTTTCGCACGCGTCAGTGAGACATGATGGTTCAATCCGGACATGCGGAGAGGCAGCGAGACGTTGTCGACTGCGGTGATATTCGGCAGCAGGTTGAAGAACTGGAAGACGATTCCCACTCGGGTGCGGCGCATATCCGTCAGCTCGTCGTCGGACATCGCCCCGACGGACCGTCCGTCGACGCGCACGTCACCCTCGGTCGGCATTTCGAGCCCCGCGATCACGTGTAGGAGGGTGCTCTTACCAGAGCCACTCGGGCCGACGATGGAAATGAACTCGCCTCGTGGTACCTCGAGAGAGAGACCACTAAGAGCCGTGACCGAGGTCCTGCCACGCTGATAGCGTACGCTCAGTGCCCGTAGCTCGATGGCGACAGCGCCGTCGCATGGTGGGGTACTGGCGCTCATTCCACCACGACCAAGTTGGAGGTGCGAGATGCCGCAGCACGGCGGCCAGGGTAGTACGCCGCCGCCACGGAGGTGAGTGCGGCGACTCCGATTGTCGCGAGCGCCATCGGGTATGGAAAGTCGAAGGCCAGTGACCATCCCGACACGATGCGGGTAGAGTGGGTGACGAGCAGGCGTGCGACGGGCCAAGCGAACAGGGTCGCAAGAATTCCACCGAGCGCGCCAAGAACCAGCGCCTCGCCAGCGAACATTCGTACCAACTGCCGTCTGGTCATGGCGACGCTCCGCAGCAGCCCGATCTCACGACGCCTGTCGAGGGTCTCGGCAAGAAAGAAATTGATGACACCGATCAACGCGATCGCGACGGCGACCAGTTGAATCGCATTTGTCATGAGCAGTGCACCGTCGAGTGCATCGGAGATCTGGCTGTTGAATTCGCGGTTCGTGACGATGCTCAAACGGAAGCGTGGCTGCAACCGTTGTGAGATCGCGTCTCGGGTGGCGTCCAAGGGCGTGCCGGGAGTGAGCCACACGAGGAACGTGCTCGCCAGGTCGTCGCGCCAGAGCCGGCGGTACGTGCTGTGGTCGAGGATGATCGTCCCCAGATCCAGGGTGTAGTCGAGGACGACGGCGCCGACGAGGAATGTGTGTGGACCGGCCGGCGTCTCCAGTGTGAGATGATCCCCTGCGTGAAGGTCGTGGCGGTAGGAGAGATTGTCACTGATTAACACGGCGTCACCGCGTCCGAATCCCTCGCGAGTGACGATGACGTTACCCTCGACGACGGGGTAATGTTCGCGCTCCAAGCCGGCGGCACTGACGGTTCGCAGAACCGCCATCTCGTTACCTAGCTGAACGTTGATCATCCGTGAGGCGGTCACTAATGCCACACCCGGGACGGTACGAATCTCGTCTTCGAGTGCGCCTGGGAGGGTAGGTCCAGCGGGTAGAGGCAGCTGGGCGGTCGGGCTGATGCGCAGGTCGACGGAGAACGTCTGGTCGATCCAGGTCACAATCGAGCCCCGCAGACTTTGCACGAAGGCGCCGACGATCAACACCATTGCGAAGGCGGTCATCAGAGCTGCGAGCGCACCGCGGCTCTTTGTAGGATCGCGGGCGACGGTGTCGAGAGCAAGGATTGCGCTCGTGAAGCTGGAGGGAATTGCCGCGCGGGCTGCCGAGACGGCGAATTGCACGACTAGCGGCGCAAGGAGCGTGTAGCCGATCGCCATCAAGACGACACCTCCCATGATGAGTGCAATCTTGGCAGTGAATCCATCCGGACGAAGACCGGAGTCGAGGATCGCATAGCCTACGATCGCGACTCCGAAGCCGCGCACCGCTACGACCATCGAACTGTTGGCAGAAGTCTCGTCGAAGCTGTCCCCGCGGATTTGGTGCAAGATTCGCATTCGCGCTGAACGAACGGCAGGCCCCAGGCTCGCCACAACCGCGCTTGCGATGCCCAAGCTTCCAGCGAGGAGCAGATCAGAAGGCCGGACGGTGAGCCGTGAGGCGTCAACGGATCCGTAGATCGCTGATACCCCGCTGGCAAGGAGTGACAGGGATCCCCGCGCAGTGATCACGCCTAGAAGCGTCCCGATCGCCGATCCGACGAGTCCATAGATCAATGCCTCGATCGTGATGGCGCCCAACACGACGCCGCGGCGACATCCGAGTGCCCGCACAAGCGCGAACTCGCGGCGCCGTTGCGCGGTGGCGGTCTCGACCGTGTGGTAGACGATAAACGCACCGACGATCACAGCGAAAAGGCTGACCAGTGTCAGGATAGTTTGGACACCAAGGAGCATGGAGCCTAGACGTTGCCCCCGTTCCCGCGGTGGCTCGACTGTCCCGGCTCCCGCGACGCGCGCGCGAAGCGCGTCAGCGACGGCCGAGGAATCCGCACTAACAGCGAGCGCGATGTCGATTTGATCTACCCTCTGGTCGCGATCGAAGAGCCGCTGTGCGGTTGGAAGATCGACGAGGCCGACGGCGCCACCGAAGAGTGCTGCCGGGCCGATGGGGTCAAGCGTGCCACGGATCGTCAGGCTCGTTGTGCCGATCGGTGCGATCGCGTTGAAGGTAGCGCCAGACCCGAGGGCTGCACGGTGAGCGAAAGAGGTGGAGAGTGCAATCGAGTCGAGAGAATTGGCGAAAACCAACGCATCCTTGATCTTGACGTGGTCGCGCGGGAACTGCGTCTCCCGAATCTGTTGATCTGCGAAAAGATCGACTCCGAAGACTGCGAGGTCACCCCATTCGGTGGCGAGCGTACCTTGCACGAGCGCTGAAGCGCGCTTAACGCCTGGGACCGACATGACCGCGGCCACGAGCTCTTCTGGGACACCCGCCATCCCGTTCGATATCTGCAGATCAGCGTCACCGGCGATCGTTCGTACGGTGTATTCGAAGGAGGCCAGGATCGTGCGATTGAGCACCGCAATCGCGACGACGACCTGCGTGCCGATGATCACGCCCATGAGGGTGAGGAGGGTTCGCAGGCGATGGCGCGCGAATGACGGAAAGGTGACGTCGCGCAGGAGCCACCACGCGGCACGAATGGTCGTCATCGAGCTGCAGACCGTCGCTGTGGACCTTCGCGAGACTCACGGATGACGCTCCACGCCTCGTAGAGACTCGCCGCGAGCTCGTTGCATGGGCGGTGCGTACCGTCAGGGAGGTGCGGAATGTTCTCGATCCTCTCCCGAACGTGCTCGACGAGATCCGGCGCAGCAGTCTTCAATAGGTCGCTCGTCGCGGCCCACGAATATCCGTACCAGCGTGCAAACGCTTCCAGGTGCACATCGGTTTCAGCTTGCGGGTCCGCACACGGACCGCTCTTCCGCGCCAACGTGGCCGCACAGGCAGTGGCCTCGGCTACCATGACGTATCGACCGTCTGGAATCGGAGCAGTTCCGTTCAGGCGGAGATGTGTCGCATGATGAAACGCGTTCGCTATGGATCGGTACGTCTCTTCAGGGAGTCTTGCCAACACCACGGATGCTTGTGTCAGCAAGCAATCGCCGAACACGATGGCCGCGGCGGTGAGCGTGTCGACGGGCTCCCCAGCATGCTCGCGATCGCCTTCGACGGAGTTGAGCACCTGGTGTGCGACCGTGAAGAGCGCGATCGAGAGCAAGCTATCAAGGAGGACGGGGTCGCGCGAAACCCCTCGCTCCAGGAGCGTTCCGACCACGTGTAGCGGCGGTACGATGGCCGAAGAGGGGGCGACAACGAGATCGCTGGTGATCTCTGCTACGAACGGATCGATGGACTGGAGCCCACGGCCGATCTCCGTTCGGATCTCCTCCAGGAGATCCCGCACGAGGTTGGTGCGCCAGGACTCCTCAAAAGAAAAGCCAGGTACCACGGTCGGAGTCTCGTCCAGTACAAACCGTCGGAACGCGGCGAACAACTCGTTTGTGGATGGACCGTCGAACAGCGACCGCCCAAACGTCGCGATCCATTGGACGTGACGGACGGACGTTCTCGCGATCTGATGCCGGCGATAGGCGACGAGCAATCTCTGGCCATAGGTCATCGTCGGATCGCGATCATGGTGAGGACTCTCGATCGCTGCCCGAGCGGCAAGCTCGCCGCTTTCAAGCCCGTAGGCGATTCCCTCCCCAGTGCATGCGTTGACGAGGCCGGCGGCGTCGCCGACCAGCATGGCTCCGGTAGGCATGTCGGACGGAGTGACGACGCGCGTGCTCAGCGCACCACCCTCGATCTGGCCGACCGCGCTGGCGGAGCGAAAGCGAGGATCGTTCGCGAACAGTTCGGCGAGGAACTCTTCAAAGACTCGACGCAGCACGGCGTCATTGCGACTCTTCCAACCGGCGAGAAGCCCCACTCCGACATTTGCGCTCGTTTCGGATACGGGGAAGATCCACGCGTACCCGAGTAGGGAGCGACCCTTCCATACGAGCGGCGTGTGAATCTCAAAATAGGGTGCGCACCCGTCGACACCGGTCACGTACTGGCGGACGGCGAATGGAGTCGCGGAAGCCTCCCGCGCGTGGCGTCGCCGCAGAGGACGACTCACGAATCCCGCGGCTCCATCGGCGATGACCGTGAGTGTGGCATCGACCTGGTACGGAGCATCACTTCGCTGCAGAAGCACGCCGCGGATGCGCCCGTTTCGATCCGAATGGAGCTTCGTCACCGTCGTATCATCCGCAAAGTCTGCACCCGCATGCTGAGCCGCCTGTCGAATGCGGTCGTCCAGGAGTACGCGCGGCACGACGGTACCGAACTTGATACGACCCGACTCGATCGCCTGATACATGAGTGTCGGGCTCTTCTCGCTGCTCCCGAGGCGAACACCGAGGATACGCGGGTGCTCGGTGGCGAGGTCTTCGAGTCCCATTCGGGCGAGAGCTCTTAGCGCTCGCGGCGACAGCCCATCACCGCATACTTTGGCTCGAGGAAACGGTCTGCGATCGATCAGCAGGGTCGACAATCCGGCGATTGCGGCATGATACGCACATGCCGCGCCGGATGGCCCAGCTCCCACGACGACAATGTCGTACCTATCGTTCATTGAGTACCGAACTCCGACGTTCTTTCGTAGCCGCCAGTGGCGAAGCGCGTGATGCGCGCCATGGTGGCGTCGACCAGGGCGGCCATCCATTGTGATCCGCCTGTCGCTGGAAGCGCGGCGAGATGATTTCGCGCTTCGAGAGCGTACCCAGTTGCGACCTCGACAGTACGGGCCAGCGCACCGCTCGATCGAACCAACTCGCGACATAACGGTGTTGCGGCGCCTGCGGGAATTCCCGAGCTTTCAAGCAACCGCCTGACATGCCGCTTCGCGCTCGTCCGAAGGGCAAAGATGATAGGAAACGACATCACGGCACATCGCAGATCTGTGGCGGGTGCTCGACCTTGCTCGGTCGCCGATGCGAAGAGGTCGTCCACGTCGTCCGCTACCTGGAACAACACCCCAAACGCTTCGCCGAATCGGCGCCGCACCACGGAGCGGGCGTAATCTTCGCCAGCAAGCATGCTGCCCAATTCACACGCCAAGCTGAACACGGTGGCCGTCTTGAGTCTCATGATCGCAAGACGTTCCTCCGGCGACGCGGTCAAGTCGCCCGCATGCATGAGCTCGAGAAATTGCCCCCGAGCGAGCTGTTGCCCGGCTTCAGCGATCCGCAAACGCGCCAGTTCAGGGAGATCCGCGACCAGGCTCAGCGCAAGGTGAACAAGGTGCGTGCCAGCGAAGGTTGCGGCCTCGATCCCTTGGGTTCGATGCAGCGCCGGGTGACCTCGTCGTTCGTCACACTGATCCACGATGTCATCGTGCAGCAGCGACGCGGCGTGAACGAACTCGATTGCCGCGGCGGCCCGAATGACGTTGCCGTCCGACACGACACAACTCTCGTCACTAGACGCCAGGAGCAACTGGGCTCGTAGGCGTTTGCCGGCGCGAACGAAGGCGAGGCACTCCGGCGAGAGATGAGTCTCCTCGGTCAGTGCCGAGTCGATGAAGGCAGCCAGGCGATCCAGTTGGTCATCCATGGCCTCGGAATGGAGGATGGCAGGGGGGGTGAAGAGTTGTCGGACTCGTGTTTCAGGGTCGAGCTTCTCTGTCATTCTCGCTCAAGCGCGACGCAACGATCGGTTCGACAGGCGAGCAGGGCTCGCGGCTGCCTTTTCGTCTGCGCACAGTCTCGGCGCTCCCTGCTTGAACTGCATGACGACCGACTTGCACTCTTTCAGCGCCTCGAGATCGGCCTCGGCGTGGCGAACGGCAGCCGCTCCGAAGAGGCGCGGCACGAACGATTCAGCGTTGGCGGTCACGTCGCGCCGATCCGTCAGCTGCGCGAGGCGCTCCCGGCATCGCACGATCTCAGCGTCGATCATCGCGCACAAGCTGTCGCGGTCCATCTCTTCAGCGAACAGAAAGCGCACGTAGAAGTCGTCACGAAACGGGCGGCGACGATCGGTCGGGGCGCGAAGCCAGTTTCTGAGCGCGATCCGCCCCCGCGACGTCACGGAGTACACCTTTTTCGGAGGGCGCTTGCCGACGCGATCATCCTCTCCGGCAATCAGACCCTCACGCTCGAGGAGCCCCAGGACCTGGTAGACTTGTCCGTAGTTCAGCTCCCAGAAATCGCTCAGCCGCGCTTCGAAGGATGCATGGACGGCGTACCCATGGCTCGGGCGTTCCGCCAACAGACCGAGGATGGCGTACTTGATCGACATGAGGCGCCTCCTTTTGACGGACGTCGCTACCGCAAGGCGAACGAGCATCCGACGCTACGCACCGCTCCGCCATCATGTCAAGGATTTTCGCAGCCACCTCGCTTGCCTGAATAGCTAGAGCTAGCGGTGCCCTGCTCGCTAGCAGCGCAATAGCCGGCGGTGAATATGCCGTCGCGGCTTACGCGCCATCCAGATGCCGCCGTAAGATTGCGACGCGTGAGATCCTGACGGACGCGGTTACGGTAGCGAAATGATTTGGACAGTGATCACGGCGTACACGCCGTGAAGATCGAAAGGGGGCGGGTGATGTTGTTACGTTACGCCATACTCGGATTGCTCGATGGGCAAGAGCTGCACGGGTACCGCATAAAGTCGGCGTTCGCGGAGCTGATCGGGCCACTGTGGCCGCTCAATTTTGGGCAAATCTACCAAACGCTGAAAGACCTCCGGCGTCGCGGGCTCGTCGAAGGCCGCTTCGATCGTGGTACGGGCCACGTCGGCCGCTGGGTCTACACGATCACGGCAAAGGGCAAGCGCGCGCTCGAGACGTGGCTCGGCCGAGCACCGCATCGGCCGCAGCCGCCGCGCGACGAGGTCCTGATCCGGCTCCTCGCCCTTCGTCGCGCCGATCTCGCGTCACGACTCCACCAGCTGGGACGTCAAAAGGACGTTTTTCATGAGTACGTTTCGCAGCTGACGGAGCAACGCACGATGGACGATGAATGCGCCGGCGAGGCCGCGGTCCTGAGGAGACTCGCTACAGACGCCGCGATTTTCGATGCCGAGGCGCGCCTCCGGTGGATCGCGCATTGTACGACGATGCTCGACCCGCCTCTTCGCGCCGCTCCCGCCGCGGTCCGTTCAGGCGCTGCAGCGAAGTCGAAGGCCCGTGCAGCCAGCTGATCGATGGTCTTCGGCCGCCGATCGGGCGCTGTCTCGCAACCGATACGGCACGCCCACCATATTTCTACCGTCGAGTAGATCTTCTACTCATCGTCGAGGCTCGGCAGAGATGGTCGCCGGTGACCTTTATGGCGATCTCGCGGGCGAGCGTGCCGATTCCTCTCACCGACGAGCGCTGGGCCCACATCAATCGATGTGCGGCGAGCTCACGGACGACGACGTCATGCTCCGGTATGACGGCGAGCTCGTGGGGGTAACGGTCTTGCACGCCAGCACGTCGCGCCGTGTGCTGCGAAAGACTCGGTTTGGTTTGGAAGGGTCGCTGCCGCCGAGGTACTCGGCAGCTGTTGCCGCGGATCGTGTCTGCGACAAGCACGAAGCAGCTGAGCCCGACGCCCCATCGCGGTGCCGGTCCTGGTGCCGGTCGAGACGCGAAATGAAGCGAAGGTCAGCGAAACTCATAGAAGTCCAAAACCTCGCAAAGACCTCGGTCCTTGCGGATCACCCCGACAAATCAAAGTCTTGGGTGTTCGCGTTCATCCCTTTCCCAAGCTGGACGTCGCCGGTTCGACCCCGGTCGCCGCTCTCGAAGGAAACAAGGGCGGTGGCGTCAGAAGCGGATGCCAACGCCGGCGGACACGTTGTCGTATCCGGGATTTTGGCCTTTGCCGGGGAACCAATTGAGACCAAAAGTGGACCCGTTCGAATTGTGCTGATATCCGGCGGAAATGAAATATCGGCTGATCGAATATCTTAACCAAAGGCCAAGGTCGTATGTTCCCTTCGTCTGCCCACGGTGGACGACGCCATCCGACGTATTTTCGCCGATACGCTGGGTAGCATATGCGACGCCGGCATTGAGAACTATCTCGTAGTTGCCGACTCGATACCCGAGAATCGCTCCTCCAGCGATCAGCGGAACGCTGACGCCGTCAAGGAGCGCACCTCTCGCATACGGGCCGATCTCGATTGCGCCCCCTCCGACGGTCACGATGGGGATCAGCCTGTCGGCGAAGACCTGCATCGTCATTTTGATCGTCCGCGGAACCTTCTCCTCGTTGTCGGGGTCCGTGCCATTCAACATCCCTGCTCCGAGACGCAGTTCCAAGTCGTTATGGGCACTATAGGGTTGCGCTGTGGCAGCTTGGACGGATGCCGCTGTGGCCACCATGACGATCCATGCGGTGGTGATGACGACGCGAAGCCATGGATCGAGCAAGGCGTGCGGACGTGCCGCACGCCGGACATCGGACACAACTGTATCGAGAAGGGAGCGCCTCACGAAGATCGGTCGCTAGGCCGCCACGCGGGGCTCCTCTGAACGTCCGGTTCACGCAGTTTCTTGCGCGATTGCATTCGACCGCTCTCTTCTGGCCGTGAACCGGCAAACCGTGATCATGCGCTCGAGTCCGGAACGGAAAGGATCGACGAGGCTTCGTGGAGCACCATCTTCCGCTCCCGGCGATCTCGGGGTAGCCTCCTGCGTGTGATCCGCTCCTCCGTGTCGTCGAGCCCGACGCCCATCGTGAACATACAGCCTGGGTATCCCCTGAGCCGATGCCGCTCGAGCTCGACCTCCAAGGCCACCACGACACGGACCGCAACTTCGCCACGCAACGGATGACCGCGCTCGCGACGATCCTCTGGGTCCTGAACCTGCTGTGCGTCACGGTTGGCCACCTATCGCTCAAGGCGGCCGCTACGGGGGCTCCCGGTGAGCGCAGCATCGCGCGCTGGACCGCCATGCTGAGAGACGTCTGGGTATGGATCGGAGTGACCGCGTTCGCGGCCGAGTTCGTACTGTGGTTGGCGTTTCTATCGCTCGTGCCGCTCTCGCTCGCCGTGCTCGTAGGAAGCATCGACACACTCGCCGTATCGCTCGGCGGTCGAATTTTCTTCGGGGAAGCTCTCACGTTCCGCCGAACCTTCTCGACCGCGCTGATCGCAATGGGAGTCGTGCTCGTCGGATGGGGGTGATCGCGTGAGACAGTTCTTCATCGTTGGGTTCCTCATTCTCCTCGCCTTCGACACACTCGCGCAGTTTGGCTTCAAACTCGCGGCCACCGCCGCGGCCCCCCCGGAGCTGGGTCTAGAGTGGCTCGTTCGGATCGCCACCGAAAAGTGGATCTATCTCGCCGCCGCCGGCTACCTCGGCGCGTTCGTCACCTGGATGACGTTGCTGCGATACGCACCGGTTGGACCAGCATTTGCCACAACCCATCTCGACATCGTGACGGTTCTCCTCGTCTCCGTAACGGTGTTGGGCGAGAGTCTGTCTCGTCCGCAGATCGTCGGCGCGGCGCTGATCCTGACCGGCATCACCGTCCTGGCGGCGACCAAGTCCGAGGAGCCCAAGCAAGGAGAGCTTCGCCGCAGCGATGTGGCATGAAGTACCGCCCACGGCCGGGTTGCCGCTGACCTGGATGGACTTCAGCGAGCTCGCTCGCGAACCGGATCTCGAAATCGCTCTCGCCAGGTTCCTCGGTGTCGCGGCCGCCGGCATCACGTGCTCGGGGACGGCATCGCTGATCGTGACGCTCGAAGCGCTCAAGCGTCGCAGCCGGCGTCGAGCGGTGGTCATTCCCGCCTACACATGTCCACTCGTACCGATTGCGGTTGCTCACGTCGGACTTCACGTGAAGGTGTGCGATGTATCCGCAGGCGGCTTCGACTTCGACACCGACGCTCTCGCCCGGGCGTGCGATGCCGACACGTTGGCCCTCATACCGACGCATCTCGGCGGAATGGTCGCGAACTTGGAGCCGGTGATCGAGATCGCCGAGCGCGCAGGCGCCCTGGTCGTCGAGGACGCCGCCCAAGCCTTGGGCGCAACATGGCGAGGCCGGCCCGTGGGAACGGTCGGCCAGGTCGGCTGCTACAGTCTCTCTCGCGGGAAGGGGCTGACGCTCTATGAAGGCGGTTTCTGGGTCGCACGCGACGACGATCTGCGCGTGGCAATAGCGCGGGCCGCCGACGATCTGATGCCACCTCGCGTCGGGATCGAACTCGTTCGGATCGTCCAGTTGATCGGCTATCGCCTCCTCTACAATCCGATCGGTCTGGATTTCGCGTACGGGCGACCGCTCCGCCGTGCGCTCGCGCGGGGGAACCTTCTCGGGGCCGTCGGCGACGAGCAGAGGTCGGCGATCCCTCTCCACCGGGTGGGCCGTTGGCGCAGAAGCGTCGGCGCGTCGGCGCTCCGCCGTCTACCCGCGGCGATCTCGGCGAATGCCCGCCGTGGCCGCTCGCGCGCCGCCAGACTGCGCGAGATCCCAGGCATCAATGTGCTCGGCGAACTACCCGCGACGACGGGCACATGGCCGTTCCTGACGGTCCTGGCGGATTCCGTTCACATGCGCGACCACATCCTCGCCCGGCTGTGGGGCGCTGGACTCGGAGTCAGTCGGCTCTTCATCCATGATCTCACTGGCTATCGCTATCTCGACGCAATCGTTCCGCGCACTGCGGTGCCGAACGCCCGCGCCCTCGCCGAGCGAAGCTTCACGGTATCAAACAGCGACTATCTTTCGGACGAGGAGTTTCACCGAATCCACGAGATCATTGCCCGTTCGGTCTCAGATCATCGTCGAGCGACGCCCAGCTGATCCGGGAAGAGACAGCGGCGAACACCTGGTGCACGAGTCGGTTCCGATGCTTGCAATAGTTCGTCAACGGGATGAGCTCATGGCCCAAGTCCACTTTCACTCGATAGCCGGTCTGGCCGCTCTGAATCTCGTTGGTGCCCGCGGCGTACGCCCAGCGCACGGCCTGTTCCCAAAGCCGAAAATAGACTCTTCCCTCTCGTCCGAGCTCGTAGTCGATCCCGATGAACTTGTTGATCGTGCGCGTCCCGACGAGGAAGAGAAGCATGAACGCCGCCAAGCGGCCGGTGGTCGGCTCGCGCAGGAGCACGAAATGCGCCGGCGGCTCGCTGGCGATCGCAGCGAAGAACTCGGGCGTCAGGCGCTCGAACTTGGTCTTCCCGCGCTCATAGGTTTGCCAGAAGAGCGCGAAGATCTCACGCAGCACCGAATCGGGCGGGTGCGTGACGACCGATTCGACGAGGGGAAGCGCCTCCAGGCCACGACGGAGGTTTCTCCGGAGTCGATGACGCTTTTCGGGCCTGAGCGCCGCGACGTAGCTCTCGAAGGAGCCTCCAGTGAGCCGGATGCGGGTGCCGGGGAAGCTCACGGCTCGAAAGAGCCCCCGCGCCGACATCAGGCGATCGAAATCAACCCGGCCTTCGTCGGGGAAATCCTTCCAAACGATCATCGACGCGTCGAGGGTCCGAGCGCGCTCCTCCAAAGCCTCCTGCACGGCGTCCAAGACCGAGTCCAGAACCTCTCCTGCAACCACGCCAACCGTACCCTCGTCCGAGCATGGCGAGCCGACGAACAGCGTCCGCTGATAGCGTAACCGTGGCAGCGCCCGCCCGCCGATCCGGAGAGCTGCCGCCACAATCGGCGGCGCGACGACATCGATCGGAACGTCCATCACGAACGTCGGCGTGATCCCGATCGGCCGAAGTCCGCGCTCGAGCACTCCATAGGCGACGTGAAACTGGTCCTCGAGTCGACCTCGCTCGAAGGCGCGGTACCACCACTCTCCTTCGAGCGGCGGGGGAAACGACGCCGACCACAGGTCCGTGGGGATGTCGGCGGCCGCCGACACCCAGCGGACGGTGATCCTGTCCATCACTCAGGGCGCGCGACCAACCTCGCCCACCCTACAGCGCCCGGCTTACTGTGAGCTCCGCGACCGGCGAGCCTCGAGGGAAGGCACCCGGCAATCCCTCTCCGGCTCCGCTCACGCGCGGGTCCTCGAGGCACCCGTCGGAACCTCCCAGCGCCTGGCCGAACTGGCGATCGACGTAGTCTCTCATCGTCAGCCCGACCACCCAGTCGCCGATCGCGAGGGGAATGAGCGATGGCCTGGAAAACGGCATCGAGCGAACGAAATGAAACATCCTGACCACACCGCCCGGGACGAGGCCGTGAACCAGCAACCTCACGAGGATACCGAACTGGCCCCCGAACGAGTCCGTGGTGTGCTCGGGAACACCGGCGAAGTAGCGCGTCTTGTTCTTGATCCGATCAGCGATGTTCCGATCCTCCAGCAAGCTGCGATAGAGCGCCTGGAAGCCATCGATCATCTCATCGTACCCCATTTGTTTCGGGATGATGTTGGTGCCGAGCTTGGTATTGTCCTGAACGTCCGGATCAGCCGCCAGCCGCCCTTCCCTTCCAAGGCGGTCGTAGAGCGGAGTCTTCGGTATGGCGACGAGCAGCCCGATCATCGCCGCGTGAATTCCCGATTGCATGATGAATCGGTGCTGCTTTTCGAAGGTCGCGACAGTGTCGTGATCGAACCCCACGATGAATCCGGCGAGGACGTTGATCCCGTGTGAATAGAGCTCTCGGACCGACGCGAGCATGTCTTGACGAGTGTTCTGGAATTTCAGCGTCTCTTTCAGGCTTTCCTCGTCGGGAGATTCGATGCCGATGAACACCCACTCGAAGTTCGCTAGCCGAAAGAGACGAAGAAGCTCCGCGTCCTGGGCGACGTTCAGAGACACCTCCGTCCCGAAGTCGAACCAGTAGTCGTGCTTCTCCTGATAGTCGTGGAGAAATTGCAGTAGCGCTTTCGCGAGCGGCTTGTTGCCGATGAGATTGTCATCGACGAAGAAGACGCTACGGACGTCGGCCTCCCTGAGCCGGTCGAGCTCCCTTCCCACCTGATCGAGAGACTTCGTGCGGGGCTTGCGCCCGAACATCACGATGATGTCGCAGAACTCGCAGCGAAACGGGCACCCCCGGGAGAACTGCAAGCTCGCGAGCTCGTACTGGCCCAACTTCAGGAGGTCGAAGCGCGGCACCGGGGAATCGGTCAGGGCAACTTCACCGGTCTCGCGGTAGAGAGCCTTTGCGGCGCCGGTCTCGAAGTCGCGACAGAACGCCTTCCAGATGTATTCGACCTCCCCCGCGACGACGCTATCCGCGAGCGGCCCGTACAGCTCGGGGCACAAGGAGGCATAGCTGCCGCCCGCGACGACGAAGTAGCCGCGCTCCTTGTAGAACGCCAGAAGCTCCTTCTGGCGTTTGAACTGCACGCCCATCCCGCAGATCCCGACGATGTCCGCCTCGGGATTCGCAGGAATGGCATCGATGTTCTCGTCGACGATTTCTACCCGCCAGCTCTCGGGGCAGAGGGCCGCCAGAGTAGCCAACCCCAAGGGCGGGCTGAGTGCTCTCTTGCCGCTGAACACGTTGTCGATCGCCCATTGAAAGCTCCAGAAGCTCTCCGGGAATTTCGGATTTATCAGCAACAGCTTCAATGGCGCCTCTTCTGCCCCCGTGGCGATCCCAGTCGGGTGACGAACTCGCCGACGTGACGCGCTACCTCATGCCTCTGGAGATCGAGCGTGATGACGTGATCACAGCCCGAAAGCCACTGGATCGATTTATCGGTGGCGCCAAGTAGCGCATAGATCTCTTCGGCGTTCCGGACGCTCGTGACCGTATCCTCCACGCTGTGGAGCACCAGGGCCGGACAACGTGCACCCCCCGCCTTGACGCGGACCTCGCGCACCAGGCGATTCAGCTCGCGAAGGGCCCCGCTGTACGTCCGGAACAAGCCGAATTGGGTGGTCTCTCCGCGTTTGGCCGCTTCGACGGAACGGGTGATGCGGCGCTGCAAGCGCTCGTCCTTCAAGCCATAGGGAGGCGTCTCGGTCCAGTACGTGACCTTGCCGAGAAAAGGAAAGACATCCGCGAGCGGCAGAAGGCACCGCGTCCAAGGAATGCTCGAGCCGTCGTAGCGCATCGTCGGCGAGAGCAATGCGATCCCGGCCACACGCGGATCCTCCGCAGCCAACAGCGTGGCAAGGAGCGCGCCCATCGATAGGCCGGCGACGACGACCGAGTCGGAGCGGGAAGCGAGATCGTCGAGCGCGCGTCGAGCACCGTCCACCCAATCCCGCCACGTCGTCTCCAGCAGCTCGCGATGCGTCGCGCCATGTCCCGGTAAGAGCGGCGTCACGATCTCGAAGCCGAGTGCCTTGATGTGACGCTCGATCGGCCGCATTTCCGACGGCATGCCGGTCAAGCCGTGGAGCAGCAGGACGCTGAGAGACCTGGGGGAGTCGACCTTTTCCGCGGCCGCCTCTCCGACCGTACACACCAACTGGGCGCTGCCACGAGGCGGGGTCATGCGTCCACTGGAGAGCCCGCCGCGACGGGCACGCCGGCAAGTGGGCGTCTGGCCCATCGCTCGATGGTGCGCCGGATGCCGGAGAAGTTCTCGAACCGCAGGAACTCGACGGCGTGGGCTCGGCAGTACGCGATCAGCTGGGAACGGGCGAACACTCGGTCCGCCCAATGCGCGCAACAAAAATCACTGCGCCCGTCGCCGATGAGGATCCGTAGCGGTCGCGACGCCGAGGGCTCGAACAAGCTACACTTGCAGAAGTCAGACCCGCATCGAGAACGCCCCAACGACGGCGGGAACTCCAGCGCCAACCGTCCGTCTTGGTGCTCCAGCAGACGCGGCGCCCAGATCTCGTCGACGGCGACCCCTTCTCGAGCGAGCAGGTCGTGAATCACCAAGTCGATGCCACCGCTCACGATACGCAGTCGGATGCCGCGCCGGCGGCACCACGCGACGAACGGAGCAAAGGTGGGCTCGACCTGGACCTCTCCCAGCACCCGACGTATCGCCGCCGCGCCGCCACGAATCAGCGCGACCTGACCGGCCATGCACTCCCGAGCATCGATCTCGCCTCGTACCCAGCGCTCCTCGAGGATCCGCCAGGCGGGGTCCGCGAGCCTCTCGAGCAGCAGATCGACGGTGTCCTCGCTGGTCACCGTACCGTCAAAGTCGCAGAGCACCTCAATCGCCGTCTCCATCGATCAGGCTTCCCGACACTCGCGGATCAGGATGTCGAGCAAGTCGTGTGCGAGGTCCATCTCCTCGCGGCTGATATCCAACGACGGGGCCATGGTGATCACGTTCTTGTAGTAACCGCCGATGTCGAGCACGAGCCCCATGGTCGTCTTGCCCACTCGCAGATCGCCCTGTAGCCCACGCTGGAACATTCGGTCCGCGAGCGCTCGGTTCGGTGTGAACCCGTCGCGCTCGCACAGCTCGAGGCGCAGCGCCAGCCCGAGGCCGTCCACGTCCCCGATCTCACGATGATGGCACTTGAGATCCCGGAGCAGCGACAGGAAATACTCTCCCTTTTCGGCGACGGTCTCTCCGTAGTTAGCCTCCCCGAAAATCCGCATGACCTCGAGGCCGGCCGCAGTGCCGAGCGAGTTGGAGGCAAACGTCGAGTGGGTGGATCCGGGACCGAACATCGCCGGGCGAATGAACTCTTCACGCGCCCATATGCCGGACAACGGATTGAGACCGTTGGTGAGCGCCTTGCCGAACACGATGATGTCGGGCACCGCGTCGAAATGCTCGAAGGCCCACAGCTTGCCTGTCCGGAAGAATCCCATCTGAATCTCGTCGTCGACGAGCAAAATCCCGCGATCGCGACACAGCTTGGCGAGACGTTCGAAGTAGCCCTGCGGCGGGATGACGTAGCCGCCCGTCCCCTGCACGGCTTCGACGAAGAAGGCCCCGAACTCCGAGTGTCCGGTCTTGGGGTTCCACGCACCCGTATACTCGTGCTCGAACTTCCGCTCGATCTGTTGCACGCAATAGAGCTCACAACTATCGCGCGTTTTTCCATACGGACAGCGGAAGCAGTACGGATACGGCACGAACTCCGCACGGTCAGCGAATTCGCCGAACGGCTCGCGGTAGCGAAACGACGACGTGATGGCCGACGCACCGAGAGTTCGACCATGGTAGCCGCCCTCGAATGCGAGCATGTGGCTGCGTCCGGTGTTTTTCCGTACGAGCTTGAGAGCATCCTCGACGGCCTGCGCGCCGCCTACATTGAAATGCACGCGCCCAGCTTCACCGAATGCCTGCTGCATGCTCTCGACGATCTCAGCGGCAAGCTCGATCTTTTCGCGATGCAGATATTGACTGGCGATCTGCGGCAGTTTGTCGAGTTGGGCTATGACGGCATCGATGATACGTCTATTGCCATAACCCAGATTGACGGCCGAGTACCACATTTGCAAATCGAGATACGGGGTGTCGTCGCCGTCATAGAGGTAGCTTCCGTTGCTGCGCGCGAAGATCTTCGGACGATCGGCGTAGTGAACCGTATCGCCCTGAGAACAGACTCGGCTTTCGAGCTCGAGCAATGCCGCTTCGTCGTGGATCACCGTGCTCCTTTCGAAGATGCGCAAGTCAACGTCATTCGGCTCAGAGAGTCAACTATACCTCCACCTTTTCGCGCGGGTACGAGGCTCGACCACTGGCGCATTCCGACGCTGAGTGTCCGATCCGTGCAGGCGTTTGCGGGGTTTTGCGTCGCGACACCTTCAACCACCGATCGTTCCTCGCTCACTCAGAAGGGATAGTTGATCCCCGAGAAGAACTC
>WNFP01002939.1_pt1 | contig 18781 bp, 15 predicted proteins | sample 5400201 | NCBI WGS metagenome assembly WNFP01 (sample SAMN13153355, study PRJNA577476) | soil metagenome | isolation source: 115 cm saprolite under Madrone tree | place: USA:California | collected 2016-06-14 | reverse complement strand
AGACCATCGTGTTACGTCATCCCTTTGAATAAACCAAGGAGCGCTGGAAGCAATAAGAAGTTCACGGTGCGCTCCTTCTTAATGCTGAACTCAGCAGGGTCTTAAAGATGCGCTATGGTTTAAAGGAGCGGCTTGCCGGCTTTGCCCTGATGATCGTTATTGTACCGCTCGCCGTGCTGGGTTATCTCCTCATTGTGTATATCGGTTTTTTTGGCAAAACGGAACGAGGACGTGCCGGCGTCAGGGCGCTGGATCATTTCGTCAATGCCACCTTGTTCAAGGGTTACGCATGGGAATCAATGTCATCACATGCCTGGCGCGAGCAACATCGGGGGTGGGCCAAAGTGGTTATCTGGGTTACCGACCGTTTTCAAAAGGATCACTGCCGTCGCGCTAACAAGCGTGAGCAACCTATCGTTGATCTGATTTTGGACAAGAATCTGCACGGCAGAACCATCGAATGAGCCACTCGCCTGAAGCCGGCAACAAGAATGCGCAACAGCCGATCAGGAGCAGAAGAGTATATTACATAGGCGGCTTCGATCCGAGAGGGACGGGATACTATCATCGGTTATACAAAGAAGAGGCCGCGAAACAGGGCGCTCGTCTCGGTGTCCACATGGAGGTGGGGGCACGTTACAAAATCACACCGCATCTACACTCGTGGACAGTTAAATCTGGTTGGCATCAGCATACCGTCAGCACTGATTATCGATTTTTAAGCTGGGATGACATTGTGCGCCAGCATTGGCAAGCCAATATTTTCAAGCTGCTGATCACGACATTCAAGAGTTACGAAAATTTTTTTTCCTGCGGTGCAATGGGGCAGCTTCGCAAGCTATATCGAGGCCCTTTTTACAGCGGCCTGTACCCCATCGTTTTTCTGGCGCTACTTGCCGTTCTTTCCGTGCTTATCGGAGTGGGGCTGACGGTTATACTGGTCAATACCGGATTACATCTCGTTCTCGCCGCTGCGGTTGGGCTGTCTGCTGTGGGTCTGTACCTATGGGCTGGGTTGAAGCTGGCAGAACGCTTAGGCGTGTTGTGGTTGCTGAGAACCTATTTGTTTGTGCATGGCTGGGGTATATCCACGCCAGACATCTTGAAGCAGAGAATAGAGAGCTTTTCAAGCGTCATTGTGCAAGACCAAAAAGAAGCCGACTGTGATGAAACATTATTGATCGGTCACAGTGTGGGCAGCATTCTGGCGGTGTCTGTGCTCTCTCGTGTGCTGGAAAAATCTTTCGATAACCCAATCCCGAATATGAATCTTGTAACTTTGGGTCAATGTATTCCCTTGCTCAGTTTGATTCCGGGCGCAGACTCATTTCGTCGTGATCTGAAAATCGTGCTGGAGCATCCCGATACGCCCTGGCTGGATATGGGTGCCCGCGCCGACCCGCTCTGCTTTTCCCAAATCAGTCCGGCTAAAGCTTCCGGCATGGATACGCCTGCCGTCAAGTGGCCGAAAATGCATATTGTTCGGCCATTCAACATGTTTCATCCGGCGCAATACAAACGCATCAAGCGCAACAAGTTGCGGCTGCATTTCCAGTATCTGATGTCCAGCGAATTGCAAACTGATTACGATTATTTTTCGATGACGGCAGGGCCGTACCGCCTGTCATTTTCTGAAGTATAAATTGATGACCTTCCAGCCCCCTTATCCCAAACCGCACAAAACCAAGAGCTCATTCTTTCTGCGCTTTATGCGTGGTTGGCATTCCTGGCTGGATGTGCTTTTTGAGCGCAGCTATCGTATGCAAATGGGGAAAATCTCCCAGCCCGGTATGGATGTTTTCATGGTCAACGACCCGGAATGGGTGCGCAAGATACTGGTCGGAAATCCCGCCGAATATCCCAAGCACCGACTTATGCATCGCATGCTTGAACCGTTGCTGGGCAACAGCATCTTTACCACTAACGGCCCGGTCTGGGAGCGGCAAAGAAGGCTGGTCGACATGGCTTTCGAACAGGCCCGGCTCAAATTCGTTTTTCCGTTGATGGCGGCATCCGTGCAAGATTCACTTATCCGTCTGGACACCCTTGCCGACGGAAAATCTTTTGAGATAGATGCCGAAATAACCTATGTCACGGCAGATATTATTTTCCGCACCATTCTGTCAGAAAATCTGAGCGGACAAACGGCAAAAGAAATTTATCATGCCTTTGTGGAATTCTCGCATCATGCCCAGCGCGCCATGATGCTCATGATTTATCGGTTGCCGCCATTTTTTGCGACCCGCGCCAGCCGCCGTCCGGCACAAAAAATCCGCAGCATTCTTGCCGCAATTATTGCGCGACGTTTTCAGGAGCGCGCCGCCGGAGCGGGGGATCAACACAACGATATTCTCTCTGGGTTGATGGAAGCCAAAGACCCGGTTAGCGGCGACCATTTCAGTTATGCAGAAATGGTTGATCAAGTCTGCATGCTTTTTCTGGCCGGACATGAAACTTCTGCAAGCGCGCTAACCTGGTCTCTTTATCTGATTTCACACACACCGGAATTACAGCAAGAAATGTATCAAGAGGTGATCAAGGTTGCGGGTGAACGCGATTTTGAGCTGGCCGACATGAAACAAATGCCACTGGTGTGGGACGTTTTCCGCGAAGCACTGCGCTTGTATCCACCGGTGGGATTTTTCGTTCGGGAGGCAGCGCAATCACACTGCCTGCGCGACAAACAAGTCGAACAGGGCGACCCGATCCTGATCTCACCCTGGCTGATCCATCGCCACCGTGAATTATGGGAAAGCCCGGATGACTTCGACCCGCACCGTTTCCACACAGCATCGGGAGAAGAATCACTTAAATGCGCTTATCTACCGTTCAGCAAAGGCCCCAGGGTATGCATTGGTGCAGCTTTCGCTACTCAGGAAGCCATTCTCATCCTTGCCAGTATGGTCAGGCGTTATCAAATCAATGCGGACAAAGAACACGTTCCCAAGCCCATCGGCAGGGTTACAATTCGCTCCGGTAACGGCATCAGGCTACGGCTGCAAAGACGTAAACCGATGCCGGTCTGATGATAATATAAACCCACGATGGCTAAAGCAGGCCTCTCATTATTTGGCAACAAGCGCATTCTCATGCTGCAAGGCCCAATGGGGCCGTTCTTTCGCCGCCTCGCACAAGATTTGCGCGCGGCCGGGGCAGAGGTTCATAAAATTAATTTCAATGGTGGAGACTGGTTATTTTATCTGCGTCACGCGGTCGCCTACCGTGGCAGAAAAGAAGACTGGCCTGAATTTTTTGAGCGGATTCTGATCGAAAAAAACGTAGACCTTGTGCTGCTTTTTGGCGACTGTCGGCCACATCATCAGGTTGCAAAACAGATCGCACAACTCAAAGGTGTTGAGGTGGGCGTATTCGAAGAAGGTTATATCCGGCCTGACTACATCACCTTCGAACGCAGTGGTACCAATGGCAACTCCCTTATGTCCCGCTTGCCCCAATATTACCTCGACACTTCAATCCCCGAGGTACCTCAGGCCTTGACGGTAGGGCAACCATTCAACCATGCGATGACCTGGGCAATTCTTTATTACGGTGCCAGCCTGATTTTCTGGCCATTGTACTGGCGATACCAGCACCATCGCCCCCTTAATCCATTCGAGGGACTGTACTGGATACGTTCTCTCTGGAGAAAATTGATTTTCGCTTTCCTGCAACGCGATATGCTCAAGACACTTATCACAACGCATGCCCGAAACTATTTTATCGTGCCATTGCAGGTTCACAACGACGCGCAGATACATCACCACTCCGGCTTTACTTCTGTATCAAATTTTCTGCACAGCGTAATTTATTCCTTTGCGGTATATGCCGATCCGCGTAGCGTCCTGGTGATCAAGCACCATCCGCTCGACAGGGGTTATCATGACTACAGCAGCCTGATTAAATCAGTGACCATGCTGCATAGTATCGAAGGGCGAATTTTTTATATTCATGATCCACATCTGCCAACTCTTTTCAATCATGCCCGTGGCGTGGTTGTCATCAATAGCACGGCGGGTTTATCAGCGCTCCACCACCAACTGCCGGTCAAGGTTTGCGGCGAGGCGATTTATGACATCGAGGGCATGACCTATCAGGGCCCGCTCCACGATTTCTGGCGACAGGCAGACGCGCACCAGATCAATCAAACCTGCTATAAAAATTTCATCAATTTTGTGATTGCCCATACTCAACTTAACGGCAATTATTACAAGCGACTTGATATTCCGGATTCGGCTTCGGGCTGCGTGTGGAACAATCCAAAATAATCTGCATGGCACGATCTTAAGTGCTGTAGCATAATCACAGCCATGCTTTTAATGGCGATGATTGGTGTAATACAGCGTAACTGGTTTTGCATATAGGGCACACATTGATGGTAATCGGCGCGATGCAGAAGTTAAGCGGGCTATCTCCAACAAGAACAAACATACTTTGCATCGGAAACCCACGTTGAATGTTCCACTGATCAAGGCACCAGACAAAAACGGCATGTTCTCCGTACAGGGATTTTTTGCGTCCATCCTGGGCATGAACCGGCTGTTGCTGCTCACCGTCGTGGTACCCACGCTGACCGCTATCATTTACTTCGGGTTGATCGCTTCGGACGTATACATCTCTGAGGCGCGCTTTGTGGTGCGCAGCCCGGAACGGCAGGTTGCATCGCCTCTGGGTATGCTCCTCAAGGGCACCGGTTTTTCCCGTTCGGAAGACGATACCTACAGCGTGCAGGATTTCATCATGTCTCGTGACGCACTAAAAATGCTCAACGATAAACTCAATCTCGACACAGCATTTTCCGACTCCAAGGTCGATATTTTCAGTCGTTTTGCCGCACTGGATTGGGACAAAAGCTTCGAGGCCTTATATCGGTACTACCAACAAAAAGTAACGGTACAACTCGATAGCACCTCTTCTATTTCCACCCTGACTGCGCGCGCTTTTACTGCCGAAGATGCTTTCCGTATTAACGAGCAACTGCTGGAAATGGGCGAAGCACTGGTTAATCAGCTTAATGAGCGCGGCCGGAAAGACATGATTCGCTTTGCCACCGATGAAGTGCGCGATGCCGAAAAAAATGCCAAGGCAGCCGACCTGTCCCTATCCGCTTATCGCAACCAGAAGGGTGTGATTGATCCGGAGCGTCAACAGGTGCAAAGCCTGCGCCAGGCAATTGATGCGGAAACCAACCGGGTGGCAGGGGGAGATCGTTCTTTAGCCAACAAGGCTGCCGCATATCAGCGTCTTGCCCTGGAACGCGAGTTTGCGGACAAACAACTTAGCAGCGACCTGGTTTCTCTCGAGCAGGCGCGTAACGAAGCGATGCGCAAGCAACTTTATCTGGAGCGTATCGTTCAGCCCAGCAAACCTGATGTTGCTATTGAACCTCGGCGGATACGCAATATACTCGCTACATTTGTGTTGGGTTTGATTGCTTGGGGTATCCTTACTATGCTCCTCGCCAGCGTACGCGAGCATCAGGATTGAGATCCGGGATGATTAGTGCAACGCCATTGCGGCGCTCATTAGCGATACAAGCGCGTGTGATCGGTGCGCTATTGATGCGCGAAATCCTGACCCGTTATGGTCGGCACAACATTGGTTTTCTGTGGCTGTTTGTCGAGCCTATGATGTTCACGGTGGGGGTAACCGCATTGTGGACGTTTGTAGGCGCACATCATAGCTCTAGTTTGCCAATTGCCGCGTTCGCGCTCACTGGCTATTCCACGGTTTTGCTTTGGCGCAATATGCCAGGCCGTCTATGTGGATCAATTGAGCCTAATTTGGCTTTGATGTACCACCGCAATGTAAAAGTGATAGATATTTTTGCCTCGCGTCTTTTATTGGAAGCTGCTGGAGTAACCTGTTCTTTTGTTATTTTAGGAATCTTTTTTACCTTGATCGGCTGGACACAACCACCCGAAGATATTCTTAAAGTCATGCTAGCCTGGTTTTTGATGACATGGTTTGGTGTATCACTAGCCGTACTAATAGGGGCATGGAGCTCAATCTCCGAGCTCGTTGATAAAATTTGGCATCCCTTGGCTTACCTCTTATTTCCCTTATCAGGCGCGGCCTTCATGGTAGATTGGTTACCTCCCATCGCACAGAAATATTTTTTATATATACCCATGGTGAACGGTGTTGAATTTTTACGTGAAGGCTATTTTGGCTCGGCCGTACATGCGCATTACGACATTCCCTACACTGCATTCATTTGTCTTTGTTTAAACTTACTTGGTTTGGCGATGCTACGTGAAGCAAGCCGGAGAGTGATTCCGGAATGATTCAGATTACCAATCTGGTCAAGCGATACCCAACGCGGCAAGGGCTGCGCACGGTACTTGATAACATCAATCTGAGTATCAATGCCGGGGAAAAAGTTGGCATTTTGGGGCGCAATGGATCGGGAAAATCGACCCTGATCCGCCTCATTAGTGGCGCGGAGCGTCCCACCAGCGGCAGCATCACACGCAGGATGAGCGTGTCTTGGCCATTGGCTTTTGGTGGTGCTTTTCAAGGCACTTTGACTGGGCTGGACAACTTGCGATTCATTTGCCGTGTTTACGGAGCCAGCACAGAAGACAAAATTCCCTTCGTTCAGGAGTTCTCCGAGCTGGGCAAATATTTGCGCGAGCCAGTCAAGACCTACTCCTCCGGCATGCGTGCTAGGTTGGCCTTTGCCATCTCTATGGTGATTGAATTCGACTGTTTTTTGATTGATGAAGTGATTTCCGTTGGCGATGCTCGCTTCCATGCCAAATGCCAGCAAGAGCTTTTCGAAAAGCGCAGTGACCGTGCCATGATCATGGTCTCGCACGAAGCGCACAACATACGCGAACATTGCTCGCGCGCGTACGTGATAAACAACGGTACGCTGCATGAATTTTCGGACATTGATTCTGCTTACGAATACTACAACTGCAACGCTTAACTATGGAAATTATTGACGTGAACGACGAAGCCAACAAAAAAATAAAAGTGCTGCTTGAAATGCGCCCCGCATTGGAAGAGTTTGCCGGCATTCCGCAGGAGGTGCGCTTACTATTCCGTGGGCTGCGAATGATTGAATCCGTGGATGTTGAGGGGATGCTACAGACCTCCCATCGCCGTCTCGCAAGAGGAACAAGTGAAACCGGGTGGTTTTGGAAAAGAGCATCTCCAGCGTGGCTCTATAATCGCTATTCAAATGTTGTGATATCGTTGGCAGAAAAGCCCTACCGGAACATATTGGGCATCACTCTGGATTTTCTGCAAAAGCGCACTGAAGTTCTGGCCCTGCAAATTTCAATGTCTGTGAGACTCGGCAAGATTAAGCTTACCCGTTTTCAATCCCACTCGTTCGAAGACTTTACCTGGCGCACTTTATTTTCAAAGACATTGCCAGCCTCAGACTTTCAACTTGTCGCGCCGACGAATCACCGTATTTGTTCTGTCCCTTGGAACACACTGCACACCGTGGGTCTCGGCTCGTTGAACTGGCGAGACACGCCCAAATATCCCAAGCTCGACACTCAGGGCTTCGACGTTTTCATCGGCCAAACGCCTTACCCGGGCCGAGTTGATAAGAGTACCGTCATGGTGATCCGCTACCACGATGCCATACCGGTGTTCATGCCGCACACCATTCCAGATAAATCGCTGCATCAAGCGACCCACTTTTACGCGCTGATGAGCAATGTTAAATCGGGTGCCTGGTTTGCCTGTGTTTCCGAATCAACGAGGCAGGATTTGCTACGGATTTTTCCTGAAGCGTCTGAGCGAGCAGTGACCATTCACAACATGGTATCGAATCAATATTTTAAGGAGAATTCACCTTTTGAGCGCGTTCCAGGAATTATTAGAGCAAGGTTGTACGAAGGTGATGCGGCTAAGGGTGTCGATGTCACGCCAAAATTTTTCTCTCTCAAAGAGAAAGAAAATTTCTACAAACGTGCGCTTGTTGATAAACAATTCAAGTACCTTCTGATTGTATCAACCATCGAACCAAGAAAAAACCACACGCGCCTTCTAGCTGCTTGGGAGGTGATCAAAGCCGATGTTGACCCAGATTTGAAGCTGGTTATAGTTGGTGGCCTGGGTTGGGATTACGCGCAGACTTTGAGAGGTTTTAGCTCTTGGATTGACCGTGGCGAGTTGTTCATGCTCAATGCCGTACCAACTCCCGACCTTCGCGTCCTCTACCACCACGCCATTGCCACCGTTTGTCCGAGCTTGGGCGAGGGCTTCGATTTTTCCGGCGTTGAATCCATGCGTAGTGGCGGCATCACGGTAGCCTCGGACATTCCCGTTCACAGGGAAGTGTACGAAGATGCCGCCGAATACTTCGACCCTTACGCCACGATGAGCTTGGTCAAAGCACTCAAAAAAGTGTTCTACGAGGCAGACGCTCTGCAACTCCAAGAACAGCTGCGCCAGCGGGGAGATGAAGTGTCGTCGCGCTATCTGCCTGAGAAGATTCTGCCGCAGTGGGAGCGATTTCTTCAAAGCGTGGTCACGAATAATTAGATTTATACGTAATCTTGGAGAGGGTAATGACTGTTTCAAAAGATGAAGTTTTATGGTGCTATCGCATGATCTTAGGAAGAGAACCTGAGTCAGAGGATGTCGTTCGGGTACATATGAAGAGTCACAACCTTTCTTCTTTACGGGAAGCATTCCTGCGCTCCCCGGAATTTGTTAGAGATAAAGAAAGGATAGATTCATCCGCTATTCACCCCCAAGCCGTTTTCCCGCCGATTGATTTTTCCAAAAAGTTACGTATTGCTATAGTCGGGAATTGTCAGGTGTTTGGTATCACTAGCCTAATGCAGACGATGTCGGAGGAAGTTATTACTAAGGGCTACGAGTGTACCGAAAATTTTATTTCAGGCCTGCGAAATGGGACGTTGGATATAAAGCCATTCATTGAAGCTGATTTTATTTTGGCCCACCGAAGGAATGACTGGATCGAGATTTTGGAACAACGTATTCCAAGCATCAGGAATAAAATAAAACTTATACCAGCCATCTTCTTTTCTGCTTTTCATCCCGATTGCGTTTACATAAAGCACCTTAACCAAGTGATAGATAGTCCGATTGGGGCGTACAACTCATCCTTGGCATTTTATGGTTGGAAGAAGGAGTTAAGTCTCGAAAAAACCGTACGCCTCTTTTCTAAAGAGGTTTATGAGGCATTGGGCTTTTTTAACTATTGGAATTCTTCGGTTGAGTTTCTTTCCAGAGAATGGGATTCCTCTGGGTTATTCCTTGATGATAAAATTTCCCGTTGGTCTACCCATCGCTGCTGGATGCACAGCGTCAATCATCCCAAGCTATTTGTATTGGCCGATGTAGCCCGTGCCGCCCTAGCTCGTGAAGGTATACAACCGGTTCCGAATGTTGAATTTTATCTGAAAGATACATTGGCAGACTATCCATGTTGGCCAGTGTACCCAGAGATCGGAGATATCTTGGGAATACCAGAATTGCCTTTACCCTATTTTAAAAAGGGACTGGGGCTTTGTCCTCCGGATCGCCCAGTAACCATGATGGGACTTGAGGAGTTTGTGCATCAGTCCTTTGGCATTTTCGACAATTATGAAAGGGCAAATTTGCATTGCGAGAGAATGGATAGTACTCAGTATAAAGTCTTGGATAAATTTTTAATGAAAAAACAACAAGGCAAAATGGCTAAAGTTGTTTCCTCCGTTGCAGACAATCCGGTGAACGCAATTAAACCAAGGAGCAACCCCTATCAAGATTTACCGGATTATCAATTTTGGCGGCGTTCTATTGAACGATCGCCGATGCGTGATGTTGACCCGGTTGTTCGTTCAGGCTTTACTCTTAATCAAGCAGACAAAGTAGCTACAGCAGGAAGTTGTTTCGCTCAGCATATTTCCAGAGCCTTGCAGAAGAAGGGCTTTAACTACTACGTTTCAGAAAATGGGGATATTAGCCTCACGAGTGAAGAGGCGCAACGGCGAAACTTTGGTGTCTTCTCTGCCCGTTTTGGTAATCTTTATTCAGCACGGCAGCTTGTTCAATTATTTGATCGTGCTTATGGTATCTTTACCCCAGTCGATCAATATTGGGTGTCTGGTGATAGTAAATTTGTGGATCCTTTTCGGCCTCAGGTCGAGCCCGACAGATTTTCTTCTATCGACGATTTGGAATGCGATAGAACAAAACACTTCTCAGCTGTCCGCGAGATGTTTGAACACCTTGATGTGCTGGTATTTACGCTTGGCCTGACTGAAGCTTGGCGTAGTCGTGCCGATGGCGCAGTTTTTCCACTTGCGCCAGGTGTCGTTGCGGGGGAAATGAACTCCAGTCGCTATGAGTTCGTGAATTTCAGTGTTTCAGATGTTGTGGTTGATATGCAGTCGTTCATGGACCGTCTTCTGCGGGTGAATCCCAAAGCAAGGGTGCTGCTGACGGTTTCACCGGTGCCTTTGATAGCCACATACGTAGATCGCCATGTGCTAGTCTCCACAACTTATAGCAAATCCGTCCTGCGGTCGGCAGCCGAAGAAATTTGTCAGCACAATACACCGTGTGAATATTTTCCTTCCTACGAAATTATTACGGGAAATTACACGAAGGGGGGATATTTTGAAAGTGATTTGCGTTCGGTAAAATCTGAAGGTGTTGAACATGTAATGCGTCTGTTTTTCCAACACTACTCATCCGGGATAACTTCTAACAGTCCCAAATCAGATGTTCAAGGGCCGCAAATTTTTCATTCGGACCTGATGAGGGAAAACGCCAAAGTGAGCGAAATAATTTGTGATGAAGATGCGCTTGACGCAAGTCATTGTTGAGATGAATCAGTCGATGTACGAGGTTGAATGAGCCAGAGGACGAGGAAGACACCATTTGTGGATTTGGGGATTCGTGACGCTAAACAGCAGGATTGTTGGCGCTCCGTCTCATCCAGCCAAGGATACCTGTTAATGGAGAAATATACGATGAAATACCTGAACAGGAGGACGAAACATCTTATTTGCATAATGTTCAGTGTTGTCGCATGCTGGTTTTCGATCTCCGCAAGTGCGGCATATTTTGGGGAACAGGACTCCATTACTATAGGACGAACAGGCTGCAACTCCGTTTCCTACGCCCAAGTGCCCGATAAAGACGGCTTTTTTCTGGGGCGACAATTTTTCAAGGCAGATGGATCGCCAATTACACTGGAAGACGGATGCGGCAATAATCCTGCGGCCAGCGAAGCGGTTAAGGCTAATCGCTGGGGGTTGGTGCTGGATCGGTTGAACTGGAAAGAGAAAAGTTTCTCGTTTGTTAAGCCACTGCTTGTCACTCCAGCCAAGATTACAGGCGGGCCAATGCAAGGCGCCATAATAAAAGCCGCCTACGATCCGGACATTGTATTTTATCACGGACAGTATTGGGTCGCCTTCGAGTGCGTTCTTACAGATGCAATATTTGGGGTAGCAGGTACCTCTTCCTGTCTCGCAAATTTTGATATCGAGAAGCAAGAGATTCGTTTGGAGTCTGTCTATATAGCCGTCAGCGGTAAGGTGACCGAAGGTGGTAAGGTATTTCATTCAGCGTCGGTTCCGTCGCTGCTTGTTGTCAATGATAGACTCTACCTTTATTGGTCTGAAGTAACCGTGGCGCAAGGTAAGTTTGTGCGGATTGGCGTTCGCGGGGCGGAACTTGAGTCTGATAACAATGGCTATCTTTGGGTAAAAGGCGCTGGGGGGCTGGCGTATTCGACTGGTTCGGGGACTGTCGAAGTTTGGGGGCCAGACCCGAAAAGCGTCCTGAGCAACACTGCAGTCGATCTTAAATCAATCTGGGTAAACAGCAAAAACGAAGTCGTGGCCATGGTGAGCCTAGGTGGAGGCGGATGTGCAACGCCAGCCGGTGATCAGCCCGGATGTTGGCGCATGGCGATGGCGATGGCCGACCAGCCATTAGGCGACCATATTTTCAACAAATCGCCATTGCTAGACGAGGCACTTCTGCCGACAAACTCTCAAGGCTATACTCGACCGGTTAAAAACCCGAGCGGCGGCTACTCATTTATCGGTGTCTTTTACAAACCAAAGAATAACGAAATTTCCCAAGCCCGCCCGGCACCAAGAGATTGGAGTAGGTTGGGGGGCGGGCAAAATATAACTTTCCCATTTCCCGACGAAAGTCTGTGGCCATCGAGATAGGAAAGAAAATGGGGCATGAAGGAATCTTCATGGGCTAGGGTTGCCCGCGAAACGGCTTCAAATGTTTTGGTGTCGTTCATGAGAATGCCTTTCATAAGTTGATCGACAACTTGCTAGAAAAAATCTTGTCGCAGTGAGCGCAGTTTCTTCAACGTGTAGTCGAGGATAATTAGATTTATACTTAATCTTTGGGAGGGTCATGACTGTTTCAAAAGATGAAGTTTTATGGTGCTACCGCATGATTTTGGGAAGAGAACCTGAGTCAGAGGATGTAATTCGGGAAAAAATGAAGAGTCCAAATCGTTCCTCTTTGCGGGAAGCATTTTTACACTCACCGGAATTTATTCGGGGAAAATCACTCGTCAATCGGCCTCCAGCCCAGACTTTTCCGCTCAACCTACCAAAAAACGAGATCGAATACGAAGCAACCGCAACTCAGCTTACCAAATGCCTTGCGACAATCAAAGCGGCTTGGTCGCATTTAGGTATTACCAGACCACACTTCTCGGTACTAACTAACAAATGGTTTCTTCCCGAAAATCTTGATGAAAATCTCGACAAGTTCTGGGCATCAGGTGAGTCGGAGGTAATCATTCTTGAAGGTATGCTTGCGCGCCATGACTTCGCCTCGCTTTCGACGAAAATCTGCGTGGAATATGGCTGTGGTGTTGGTCGGGTGACTATAGGAATGGCGCGTCGATTTGCTCAAGTTCATGCTTACGATATTTCACAAGGGCATCTGTCACTGGCTGAGCAACGGGCGCACGAAGTTGGCGTTCCCAATTGCAAATTTCATCTTTGTTCGGATAATCTCCTTAATCCGTTGGAGGAGTGTGATTTATTTTATTCGAAGATTGTTTTTCAACACAACCCGCCCCCCGTTATTCATCAGCTAATAAGAAACGCATTGCGTGCACTGAAGCCCGGTGGAATTGCGATTTTTCAAGTACCGACTTACTGTATTGGCTATCGTTTTTCCATCAATGAATGGCTCGCAACTGATGATGAACTTGATATGCAGATGCATTGCCTTCCCCAACACGTCATTTTTCCAATAATTGCCGATGAAAATTGTGAGCTGTTGGAAGTAAGGGAGGACGGCTCCACAGGCGCGCCTGATCAATTTATCTCCAACACGTTTATGATTCGCAAGACAGGTAGAATCAATCCGCAGTATTGAAATGGCTTGGTATGAAATTCTCTGAATTTATAATAAAAATTTTTCTGCGGGCACATGCGGATGAACTCGTCGGTATGGCATATCGGGGCATACTGACACGGGAGGCTGATTCAACGGGACTTTCTGCTTATTCGAAAACCCTCAGGAGGACTGCCAACCTGAGCGGCCTGCTTAAAGAATTAAGCTTCTCAGACGAGCACTGGCAAAAGACTCTTGATGCCCGTGCGCCTGACTTGGTGCGTGTGCTCTACCGAGGACTGTTGGGGCGCGAACCAGAGGTCGAAGCGTTGCAACACTACACAGCTAAGCTGGCCGAATTACACGACCTGACGCCGCTGTTGGCCGAGATCGCCCGCTCAGACGAGCACTGGCAAAAGACCTTCGATGCCCGTTCCAGCTACCTCTTGAGTGCCATTTTTCATGGGCTGCTTGGACGTGACGCGGATGCAATAGGTCTAGAGGCATATTCGAAAGTATTGGTGAAACCCAATGGGTTGACTGACGTTTTGACCCAAATTCTTGGATCTCAGGAATTCAAGGATAAGCCATTAACAAAGTTAATAAAGGCTAACCAAAAAGGGAATTCGAATTTTGCTGCGCATGACCTAGTGGAACAGAAGCTAGCATTTTTACACCTCCCAAAAACGGGAGGGACAACCTTACACCACCTTTTGGTTCAGCATTTTGAAAGAGACGATATTTGTCCCGAGCGCTTTAATGGGTTGCGCCACTATACTGCCGGTGAGCTTGCTCGTTACCGATACTTCTCTGGTCATTTTGATTTGCCTTCAGTACGGTTGATTCCGGGACGGAAAATGGTTATTACGATGTTGCGCGAGCCGGTCGCCCGCCTCATATCGTTGTACTACTTTCAACGTGCGCACAAGATTGAGGTTATCGAACGTAACAATCTGGAGCTTGCCCGGTTGGCAAATAAATATTCTATGGCTGACTTTTTTCGTGCTGAGGAGGTTCGTTCACATTTTGCAATCAACAACGCAATGACAAGAGCGCTTACTCAGTGCCTGGAAGGAAGTCGATGGGAGGCAAAAGCCAGTTCGAGTGTTGCTGATGACAAATTGCCTCTCAATGTCGCTCTGAAGGAGCTTAAAGCGTTAGATGCATTTGGAATAATGGAGAGATACGATGATTCTATGGCATTGATATTTTCGACTATTGGATTGCCATTGCCTGCGAAAATTGAAAAGAAACAAGTCCTGAGCGTTATCGTAGAACGGGAACCTGGACTGCACAAAATTGATAAAGAGCCAGTGACGAACGAGACTATGAAGCTGATCTCAGATTTAGTAAAAACGGACATGAAGCTGTATCATCAAGCCAGTAAAATATTTGAAAAAAGAATATTAGAACAAAAAGAAATTCCCCAGAAAAATCGTTTCCAACGAGTGACATAAAATGATGGTCACGCCAGGATATTTACCGTTCTGTAAAGTTTTCACTTTCGCTAGTGTTTCGATTCTATATGACAGGTTAAAGTGTTTGCTCGGGTGCTTAAGTGACTATTGATAAAAACCAACGGGCTTTTTGGCAACAGCTTAGTGTTGATAGTGCGTCGCACGCTCGGCTGATGAATCAGCGACCGCGTTGTATCTGGTTGACTGGTTTGTCGGCATCCGGAAAATCCACTATTGCAAATTTACTTGAGGAGCGCCTGCATGCTGCGGGGCAACATACTTATTTGCTGGATGGCGATAATGTCCGGCATGGCTTGAATCGGGATTTAGGGTTTTCGGATATCGATCGTGTTGAGAACATCCGCCGAGTGGCGGAGGTGGCACGGCTGATGGTGGATGCGGGATTGATTGTGCTGGTTTCGTTTATTTCGCCATTCAGGGCTGATCGTCGCATTGCGCGTGGTCTGTTTCGACAAGGTGAGTTTGTCGAGGTGTTTGTCGATGCGTCGTTGGCCGAATGTGAACGTCGCGATCCAAAAGGGCTTTATGTCAAGGCGCGGTGCGGCGAGTTAAAGCAATTTACCGGGGTTGATAGTGCATATGAATCACCTGAGGCAGCCGAGGTGCATCTTCTTACGGGTGAGGGAGTGAGCGCTGAGAGTTGCGCCAAGCAGGTGTTAGCGTATTTGCAATTTGCAGATGCATCCGTTGCTGGTGTTAAGGTTCAGGCTGGTCTTTAATGGCAGGTTTGTTTATGGAAGGCAATGGCTAATGCCACATTTTTATTTTCGTCATGCGGGTTTGCTGGTATTGAGTTTGGGATGCGGGTTGATCCTTTCCGGGTGTGCCAGCCCGCCTAATTGGCTGCCTTCTGCCGGACCTAGTCTTGAGCAGGCCACCAAGGTGAAAAACACTTCGTCTGACTTGGCCATTCAGGTGGTGGAAGTGACCGATGCGGTGGCTCGGCGTGTTTCTGCCAATCAAAAGCACGGCCTGTTTTCGGAAACACTGGGGAATGAAGCAGCGCCAGGCTACACCGTTGGGCCGGGTGACGTGGTGGAGGTTTCTATCTGGGAGGCTCCACCCGCGGTGTTGTTTGGCTCAACCGTGATTGATGCACGTGGCGGAGCTGCATCCAGCCGTGTAACAACGCTGCCGGAGCAGATGGTCAGCAGCGCGGGGACAATCAATATTCCTTTTGCCGGAACGATGCCGGTAGCAAGCAAGTCACCGCAACAGATTGAAGCGGAGGTGGTGCAGCGCCTGACCGGGAAGGCTAATCAGCCGCAAGTTCTGGTACGGGTGATTCGAAATGCGACTTCGACTGTGACGGTAGTAGGGGAGGTGACGGCCAGCACCAGAATGCCGCTAACAGCACGCGGGGAACATTTGCTGGATGCGTTGGCAGCTGCAGGCGGAGTGCGCCAGCCGGTGGGTAAAATGACGCTTCAGGTTACCCGTGGTGATCAAGTTCATGCGCTGGCGCTGGACACAATTATTCGTGATCCGAAGCAGAATATCGTGCTGCAGCCGGGGGATGTGATCACCGCCCTGTTCCAGCCATTAAGTTTTACGGTGTTGGGGGCAACTGGCAAGAACGAAGAGCTTAACTTTGAAGCGCAGGGCATTACTCTGGCTCAGGCGTTGGCACGTGCAGGCGGCTTGCAGGATGTGCGTGCCGATGCGCGCGCGGTGTTCATCTTCCGCTTTGAAGATAAAGCAGCGCTGGATTGGGCAACGTCACCCAAGCTGACACCGGAGGGCCGAGTACCAGTGATCTATCAAGTAGATCTAAAAGACCCGACCAGTTTTTTTGCCGCGCAAAATTTCCCCGTGGATAACAACGACGTGTTGTACGTTTCCAACGCGCCGGGTGCCGAGCTGCAGAAATTCCTGAATATTCTGACTTCGTCTATTTTTAGTGTGGCGACTATTGTGAACAGCACGCGCTGATGGGTAATGAGGTGCTTAGGTTGACGAAATTTACAACTGATGCGTGAGATATTGATTGATGTCACCCGCCTTCTGGACCGCAGGATGCAGGGACGATTGCCCACCGGAGTTGACCGTGTCAGCCTGGAATATGTGCGGCATTTTGCTGGGCGTGCAACGGCTTTAGTACGTTTTGCCGGGCAGTGGGTTGAGCTGTCATGCAAAGATTCAGAGCGGATTTTTGAGGCTTTGCTGGCACCACCTGAAAATTTCAACACGCTGATCCGTTGGGTGGTCGCTAAGGCTTTCCCACGCAGCATTGGACGGCGTTTTTACACTCCCCGATTTTTGTTCAACACCGGGCACAGCGGGTTGGAGCAGCCGAAGTACGTTGATCGTTTGCGGCATTCCAAGCTCAAGCCACTTTTTTTTGTGCATGATTTGATCCCGTTGACCAACCCTGAATATTGTCGACCGGGAGAATCTGGACGGCATACATTGCGGATGAATACGGTGCTTGGCATGGCAAGTGGGGTGATTGCCAATTCTGCAGCGACGCTGGAAACCCTGACAGCTTATGCCAGGGCAAATGCTTTGCCGATGCCGCCGTCTGTGGTGGCGCTCCTCGCGCCTGCCCAATTACCTGCACCGCTTGCTACGACTCCTCTGAGTAAACCTTATTTTGTGATGCTGGGTACGATTGAGCCGCGCAAGAATCATTGGCTGTTACTTCAGGTATGGCGGCAGTTAATCGCGCGTTTGGGAGATGCAGCGCCGCGCCTGGTTATCATCGGCCAGCGCGGATGGGAATGCGAAAGTGCGGTGGATTTACTGGAGCGCTGCGAAGCGTTGCAAGGTTTTGTTTTTGAATATCCGGTTTGTACCGATGCTGAACTGGCTTCCTGGCTTCACCACGCGCGGGCTTTATTGTTTCCGTCTTTTGCAGAAGGGTATGGTATGCCCTTGACGGAGGCACTGGCGCAGGGAACCCCAGTGATTGCAAGTAACCTTGCTGTTTTTCGCGAGATTGCGGGCAACGTGCCGGACTATCTGGATCCACTGGATGGCACAGGTTGGATAAACAGGATTGAGGATTTTTCGATGCCGGGCAGTGCGCATCGCGCGGCACAACTCAAACGCATGGAAACTTTCAAAGCGCCGGGCTGGGCTGAACATTTTGTGCGAGTTGAAAACTGGATGCGCACGCTTTCCGACTCTGATTTCCCCTGAGCAGTTAAAATTTTGATGTCAGATTTTCCTGCCAAAGTGTACGCACATGGCTTTTCTTTTCGGAAGCAGGCCATCGTGCGCCGCTTTATGCCCGACGTTGAAATGTGCTTTGTCAGTCAGGGAAAATCTGTTCCCGCAGGCGCAACTGTGTTGTTGTGGGGTAGCGCGGAAGTGCCAGACAGCGCGCCATCTGACGTGAACATTATTCGACTTGAAGATGGTTTTTTGCGTTCAGTCGGGCTAGGGGCTGACTTGGTGCAACCCATCTCGTGGGTGATGGATGGTCGCGGGATTTATTACGATGCAACCCGTTGGTCTGATCTGGAGCATCTGCTGGAAACAGAAGATATAAATGCTGATCTGCAACAGCGCGCTGCCATGTTGCGTGAGCGCATCGTAATGGCAGGGTTGACCAAGTACAACATTGGCAGGGAGTGCTGGCAAAGGCCGGTGTCAGCACAGCGGGTTATTCTGGTTCCGGGGCAGGTGGAGTCGGATGCCTCTATCCGTTTTGGCGCGCCTGAAATCCAAAAAAATCTTTTGTTGCTGCGGGCTGTGCGCGAAGCCAATCCGTCTGCTTATCTGCTCTACAAGCCGCATCCGGATGTGGTAGCTGGGTTGCGCAAGCAAGGCGTGCATGAGGGTGATGCAACACGATGGTGTGATCAGATCGTGGTTGATTGTGCGATGGGTGATTTGCTCGGCAAGGTTGATGAGGTGCATACCCTGACGTCGCTTGCCGGATTTGAAGCGCTGCTGCGCGGCAAGCAGGTGGTGTGTTATGGCCAGCCTTTCTACGCCGGGTGGGGCGTTACCAGAGATATGGTTGCAACGCCTCGCCGTACATGTCGGCGAACGCT
>WNFP01001683.1_pt1 | contig 18782 bp, 14 predicted proteins | sample 5400201 | NCBI WGS metagenome assembly WNFP01 (sample SAMN13153355, study PRJNA577476) | soil metagenome | isolation source: 115 cm saprolite under Madrone tree | place: USA:California | collected 2016-06-14 | reverse complement strand
AGTTCGGCCAGACCACATGCGGGAATCCTCGCGGTATGCTGCCCACCGTGGCCACGCCTGCGTGAGCCAACCCAAATATGCCAGAAAGAGCAATACCAAGCGCCACTGCGATCAAAGGAGCAGGAGCACGCGGAAAAGAAATTTCCAGACCGATTATAAGAATGAGCATCACAGCAGCAAGGGCAAGAGTGATTTGCGATGTTTGCGACAAATGCTGCACGATGGCTGCGATATCTCGTAGGAACCCCGTCTTCATGATGTGGATGCCGAGCAACTTGGGGACCTGGTCCACCACAATAACCAGCCCTATTCCCGCTTTGAAACCGGCCAATACCGGGTCCGAAATGAAATTTGCGACGAAGCCAAGGCGCAAAACGGAAGCAGTGATCAGCATGGCGCCCACCAGCATTGCCAAAGTGGCGCTGGCGGCGATGAGTTGCTCCGGCGAGGCATTCGGTGCGGCCCTGTCCAGATCCGCCCCAGTCAAAATGGCAATGGTCGTTGTGGTGCTGACGCTCAGTGACCTTGATGTACCTAAAACCGCATACACAACCATTGGGACTAACGCTGCATACAGGCCGACCTCCACCGGAACACCAGAGATGGTGGCGTATGCCATGGCTTTGGGAATGACTACTGCCGCCGCGATCAATCCAGCCATGACATCCACACGTATGCATTGTTTCGGATAGTCGTTCAGCCATTGCAGAATCGGAATAAGGCCGGGTTGGCTTCGATTGCATTCCAATGTCGGGATCAAAAACTTCCAATAGCGCGGAGTAACAACAAGGCTCTTGGGTCGGCGCTTTCTGTTTGTAGTATTTTTGAGAGGAGGAACTACGAACACTGGCAGAACTGACAGCACAGATCGGGAAAAATGTCCAAAGAGGACCGGTCATCGTCAGCCACGGATTTTGCTAGGACCAGGATTCAACCTCGGCGGTATCGGCTTTAACGGTACTCGCGCCACGATTGTGGTGCCATGGTCTGCTGCCGATGTGATGGAAAACGTACCCTGCAGTAACCGGATCCTTTGTTGCATACTGGTAAGTCCCACTCCACCATTGTTCAAAGCTTCCTGAAGGTCAAACCCGGCGCCTGTGTCACTCACACTCAATTGAATCTCATCGGAACTGCCGATGAGTTTCGCCTTGAAGCGCCGCACACTGCTATGCTTTATCCCATTCTGCAGCGCCTCCTGAAGAACACGGAACAAACACAGCGAGACTTCCTTTGATATCGCGGGTGGAAGTCCTGAATGCACGAAATTGATCTCTACCTGGTGTTGTTCAGACAACTCCTTGCAGAGACTTTGTGCAGCCGCCGTGAGACCCAGATATTCCATTTTTGAAGAGTGGAGACGGCGCGCGATACGCTGTATGTCAACCGCGATCTGCCAATCCACGTGCGCTCCTCTTCGTGGGCTTCAATCAGTCTGCCTCCCATGCTGGAAAGAACTTCCTCTGCGCGCCTGCGGTCTGTGATGTCTATGCAAGAGCCAATATACCCGGCGAAAGAACCGTCCGGATTGAACCTGGGGGCCCCTATGTCAAGAATCCAGCGATACTCTCCGTCGTGGCGCCGTAATCTATACTGCAACTCAAAAGGCTTTTTCTGATCGAACATTTCCTGATAGGTCTTTAGACACCCTTGTAAGTCTTCCGGGTGGACTCCTTGCGCCCATCCATTGCCGAGTTCGGTTTCGAAAGCTCGGCCCGTAAAATCCAGCCAGGGCTGATTGAAGTAGGTGCAAAGAGTGTCAGGGCCTGACATCCAGATCATCACCGGCGCAGTGTTGGCAACCAGGCGGAACCGCTCCTCGCTCTCGTGTACCAGGTTTTCTGCGTGACGGCGTTCCGTGATATCCACGGCTATGCCAACCATCCTTACCGGAGTGCCATGATCAGCATAGTAGAATCTCCCTCTCGCTGCGAGCCAGCGCGTGGATTGATCACTGCGCACGACACGAAATTCTGCAACGTAGGGTCCCCGGTTTTCTCTGGCATCCTCGATGGCCTTTCTGACGAGTTGCTGATCCTCCGAGTGTACTCTGCATCTAAAGGGTTCAACCTGTCCACAATAGATAATGGGCGGAATCTCGAATACCGTCTCCAGGTCTCCAAACCACCTATCTCTTCCGCTCTTGATGTCCCAATCCCATCCGACTGATCTGCCGGCTTCCAGCGCCAGGCGAAGACGTTCGTTCAAGAGCACCAGCTCAGCTTCTGCCTTTTTTCGTTTCAGCCACTGGCGTGCCAACGTGAAAATCAGCACCGCTTCCAGAAGTATGAGAGTGATTCCGGCAATGATGTACCCTTGATTGCCTCCCCAAATCATTGGCTTGCCAATTCCACAAGAGGCTACGGAAAGAACGCTCTTTTCCTTGAACCACCAGAGCTTGGGCGTTCTCCGATCGAAAGTATTGGCTATCATGCCTATGGTTGGGACAGTTCTGATTCCCGCATCAAATCTGAGAGAGGAATAAGAAGCACAGAACCCGCTCAGGGAAGGTTTGAGCTGCACATCAGAAACAACCGCAGGGCAGGAGGGTAAAGGAACAAAAACCCCCACAAACATGGCGGCTGCTCGCGACCAACCTCTAAGTCGTGGCAGATATGCTGGTTCATAAGGCGCGGAAGAGTTACGTGAATTTCCTGGAAGACAAATAGAGACAAAGCAGTTTTGCAGGTCTGCATGCATATCTCGCCAAACGGAACAGTTACGCAGAATATAAGATGATATAAACGCTGTAAGCTTACCCCAGGAAATTCGGCGATGCCAGTACAAACCGAAGGTGAGTTGTAAAGAGCATGTAAAACCAGAACAGTAGCGCCGGAAGACTTACTTTTCATCATTCGTGCGTTTCCAGCTTTTGTCTGGATCGTAGCGCTCCATCGCCTTCACAATTTTAAGAGAATCCGGTCCCAGATCTTTCTGATAAACAATACCATCGTGACTAACCAGGAAAGTTTTCACGCCTGTTACCCGGTACTCGGCGGGGACGGCAACCAGCGCGAAGCCGCCAATCATGGCATCATTGAAAACAAAGTTAAGTGTTCCCAGGGGAGCGGCAGGGCCCTGTCCTTTCAGGACTTTGAAATAGTAACCATGATAAGGACTTGGTGACTTATCTGAGTAGCCTTCTTCAATTGCGTGCGCTATGGGCTCGCTGATTGGACCACCAAATGAGCCATCGGCGTTGCGCCAATACAGACCATCCTGCTTTCCCGGAGTACTGATAATTTTCTGGGCATACTGATGAATGCTGGAATCGTCATGGAGTGCAGCAGCATATTCTTTCTGTGCCTCGACGAATCCCCGGCAGATGCGGATGGCATCGAGTTCATTGGCTCCGATGCGCCGGATTAGAATCTCGCTGCGGCCTGCTTTGGTATCGAAGTACCACTTTCCCTCTTTCTTCACGATAGGGACTGGCAGAGGCCAATTGTCTTTACCCACCAGGAGGGTAGCGTGATCGGCCGCTACCTTTACGAAATTCTTTTCATGGGCTTTTTGTACAAACTCCTGGGCAATACTCTTGTCATGCACCGGGTCTGCCGATGCCACAAAATCCTTACCTTCGGGGCCAAAGATCTTGAGTAACTCGGACACATCATAACTGTCCGCTGCTTTGACGAGCGCTTTGGCGGCAAGTTGTGGAGTGGCGAACCCGTCTTGGTCCTTCGGTGTAGTCACCTGAGATTGCACCCGTGCAGGCATTGCACATAACAAAGCGATCATCAACAAGGCGCGATAGATGCAGAGGGCATTGATGGTCGAGAGTTGTGACTTCATGGGATTTGTTCTCCTGGGATCACTTACTTTTGTCATCGTTTTCATCTCCGTCTCCCACCGCCGCGGAACCCGCCACCTCCGCGGGATCCCATACTGGAAGCGCCGCGCGCACTATTGGCCCGCGCTGCATTCCCGCTGGAGGCTCCGGAAAGGGCGCTATTGTTTCTGGATCCCATGCTCCCGGAAGAGACTTGGCGGTTACCGATGCGGTCCCCACCTCCGCCTCCTCGGTTGAAGTCCTGTGCACCCAGACTGCTCCCAGTTCGGCCTGCCCCAAGCTGTCCCTGACCCTGGCGGGCCGCCGTTTGTCTGGACGCCAAGGTGTCGCCGCGGGCCGTACCCCCATAGCGGGAGGCCGTGGACCGGTTTGAGTAAGGCGCGCCGCCGCGATGTGCTGGGTTATGCCCCCAGGCGTTGTTCGCGCCGCCATATCTATTTCCTGCATTGGTCCGGTTATAATGGCTTACAAAATTATTATTCCGGTTGACATAGATGTTGTTATTACCGCCCCATCCGCTATTCCATCCCCAACCGCCATGGCCCCATGCTGCACCGATCGCTACTCCCATGCCAAAGCCAAGCAGCATGCCCCCCGCGGGATAGGCCGGATACGCAAGAGTAGGATACGGATAGTAGGGCGCGCCCCAGATCACCCCCGGATCATAGCTGGGTACATAGACAACTTCTGTACTGACAGGTTGGACAACGACAACGGACTTGTTCTCGATAACTTTGGTTTCCACTTTCTGTTGCTCAGTTGATTTCAAGGCCCCCTTTTCTACGGCCTTTGCGCGCATGCGCTGAACCGCATCCATCACGTCGTTCTGCTGCGCCAGAAAGGCGTTTCCCAGGTCGTTCGTCCACCGAACGCTCTCCGCCAGTTGCTTGACCAAGTCTGGAAATGCGGCCATGGCCTGTATGCTCGGGTCCCATCCTTGTTTCATGGCGGCATCGGTCAAGGCCTTATCTTTCAATCCTTTGTTCTGTTGCAACCATTGATGGAGCTGGACAATTTCCAAAGGATAGGTGGATGCAACCAGAGTCTGGCTGAGTAATGGATCCGGATAGAGCGCAATGGGAGCTACCAGCGAATCCAGTTGTTCACTGGAGAGCTTTGTATCTGGTGGGCTGGGCGATGTTGGGGTCTGCTGTGAAGTACCGGCCGCCTGCTGCTCTTCAGCAACACTCAGGAGCGTATTTCCTGATAAGACCAGCGCCGCGCACACGATCGCCATCCCGCATTGTCTGATGTAGATGAAAACCTTTGGCCGAGTCTGTCGTGGCTCCATTATGAGTGCCTCCGGTTCTCTCCCATACGGTCTGCCGGTTTCACAGGTAACCGACTCAGTGTGCTTGGTGAAATGACAATGGATCACATATATGCTCATGCAAAAACCATTTCATTTGCTGCACGCTACACTGCAACCTTGGGGCGCCATTCGAGAGGATTGTTTGCCAGATCAGTTCCTCAGACAACTGCCAGAAGTGACAGCAGCAAGGTCCATGGCATTGCCAATCCCATGTGCAGGCAGAGCTTAGAGCCAGATGGAGAACATTGCTTTTTAGTCAATTGACGGTGAGGACCGTAAGACATGATGGGTGACAGCGAACTGGATCAATTCCGCATTGCTGTGAATGCCAAGAATCTCCATAATGCGGTATTTATGGAAAGCTATCGTGCGTGGTGTGAGTCCCAGAACGGCAGCGACCTCTTTCATGAGCCGGCCTTCTGCCAGAAGTTGCAGCACTTCGATCTGCCGCGGCGTAAGTTTCCTGGTCGACGCTTTGGCAACAGGAGAGCGTATGAATGACTCTTCCATTGCCTGCTTGATAAGCGGCGTTACATAGGAGTCACCGCGCAACGCTAGATGAATGGCCTTGAGCAACTCAGAGCCCGCAGAGCTCTTCAGGAGGTAGCCTGAAGAGCCTGCTCGAATCGCTTCCGCGGCCAGGTCTCCGTCCTCATTCATCGTCACATAGATGATTTTCGTTTTTGGCAGTAACTGCTTTAGTCTTTGTCCCGCTGCCAGGCCATTGAGCCGTGGCATTCCGATATCAATAGTGATCACGTCTGGTTTCAACCCAGGCGCCATCTCGAGCAGTGCCCGGCCATCTGAGACGGTCGCGATAATCTCATAGTGGGGTTCTAATAGTTTACGAAACGCGTCGACTATCATCGTGTGATCATCCGCGATGAGAACAGTCGGTTTATGCATAAATATCTACCTGTCCCTTGTCTGCGGGCGAACCTTTATTTTTCCACCCCGCACTCATCTCGGCGCAACTAGATCCGGCAAATTGGGTTTATAGCCTCAGCCTGGGAAGCGCAGAGAATGAGCAGCCTTAAGGCAGTCCTCCCAGAAGCGGCGCAACCGGCGACTAAAACCAATGAAAGATCCATCTCATAAGAGATGCGTGGGTTTTGCAAGTACTTATCATGCGGGTGTACAAGTTTGATTAACGGTTCTCTGTCAGTTCATGACGGTTATTTTGATCAACAAGTGTGTAAAGGTAAGTCAGGTACGGACATGATGGCTCCCCGGATGTGAAAAAATGACTGCTCGCAAGCCATCTTTTAGAACTGAGGACTTACGGCTGCGCTCAATATTCGTAGTTGTATTTAAGCGCCAAAACAACTGTTGATTTTGTCAGATGCGGTTCCTGATCGAGCAACCACGGAGACTGTAATGGCCATGCAAGAATAATTCACTGCAGCCCTGGAAAATGGCTTAAATCCTTTTTCAGGATGCGGAGAGCCATGAAGACCCGCTTAGCGCCAAGAGCAGAAAGTTACCTTCGTAACCCAAGTCCTTGTATACGAATGCGATAGGACAGCTACTATTGGTTGGAACGAGCTTAGGGAAGAGCAGTTATCCTGATGGTGGACATTGAGATGAAATTGCGGATTCTAGTGGCTGATGACAACATTAAAATGCTGTTAGCCTTAGTGTCTGCCCTGTCGGAATTTGACGTGATTGCCACAGCTACAGATGGACGCTCTGCCTTGAACCATATTGAGCATCTGCAGCCCGCAGTCGCGGTGCTGGATCTCAATATGCCGGAATTGAATGGCATTGAGATTACAAGAGAGGTTGTGCGGCAAGGTCTGGTGTCCAAAATAGTCATTTGCTCCGTGGAAAACGATTCAGAGCTGATTGCGACAGCGCTAACGGCTGGAGCTTCGGCTTATGTACTTAAGCCGAAGCTGAATAAAGACCTCGTGATTGCGGTCAAATGCGCGGCATCCGGCGAGAATTTCATCTCCTGTGTTTAACTTTGTCCTGCGCTTGCGGCCTTCATTCTCCAACATTTTCTTGGTCCGGTCCACACTCCAAACCCTTTGTGCCGCTGCAACTATTGACAGTATGTTCTGCCGCATCGCTCCCCTAAAATACCGCTCTGATGTGCCGCAACGCTGAATAGCCTGGGATTGGCTTCAAACAATCATTGCGCCTCCCCCGCCATTTAAGGAAGCGGAACCGCTCCGACTGGAGTCCTCAATGAAGCCTTTCTTGACGGTCACAAGCATTCTGCTGGTTGTCGTTTTCTGTTCTTGTCAACTACATGGACAGGACGATGAAGGAGAACCCGGAGAAGATAGCAAGATCAATAGCAACCTTGGGATGACGTTAACTGCACCTCTCAATCCAATCGCAAGGTTTGCCAACTTCGGGTGGGGGACTACGCTCGGGACCGGATACAACATAACACGGCGGAATGCCGTCATCGGAGAATTTTTGTGGAACCGGATCTATCCTTCGAGCTCGGCCCTTGCGCCACTTCGCCTTGCCCTGCATTCGCGCGATTTGCACGGACACAGTAACGTGATTGCAATAACCGCAAACTATCGTTTTGAGCTGCGCGGGAAAGCCATGGGAGCTTATTTCATAGGCGGCGGAGGTTTTTACTACCGCAATAATAAGCTTAGCCGGGACGTCGCGACCGGCAGCACAACTGCGTGCACACGCGAATGGCTTTTCTGGGGATTTACCTGTACATCAGGCATTGTAAGCAGCGATCAAACCCTGGCTAGTTCCGCTTCAGGTGCTTTTGGAGCAAACGGAGGCATTGGCATTACATTCAAGATCGCTGAGCCGCGCTACCGATTTTATGTGGAGGCCCGGTATCACTATGCATCCACGACTCCAATCAATACGCAACTAATACCGATCACTCTGGGCATTCGATTCTAATCGTGTCCATGTAACAATCCCTCAAATTGTTACAGTTTTAGATATTTCTTTCTGGACATCGGTAATGATTTGTTGTGTGCCTGACGATCGAGACAGAAGCCTATCATCTGATTTGTTGCACTGCGGACCAAGGTATACGGCGCCAACGTGAGGACCGTGGCAACCAGCAGGGACTGTACGGGATATATCCAGCGCAGGACTGCAACCTGATAAATCACATCAATGATCGTGGCGGCAATAAATATCCTGGCCATGTCGCGCCAAGCGTCCTTGAGCAATTCGCGACGATGCAAACGTTTTGTAAGGAGTGTCCAAACAAACGGCGGCCGGCCTGCGCGAGCGTCTTTAACTCCTATTGAAAAACCGATTATGGAGGACAGGACGGGTTGAATAGCAATCCTTATCCAGAGAGGTCCATCCAGCCGGCCAAGCAGGTGTTCCCACATCTTCGCAAAAAAGTCTTCCATAAATACCTGGGCGCGCTAAAACGCTAAACAAGATAAAAGAAGCGCCTTCAGCACGGCTTTTCCTGTCCGGTTTTGAATATGACAGCGAGATTCATGCTGACGCCGCAATCAAATATCCAAGCATGGCTTTCTGCTGAGGGCACGTCAGCGTCATAGCAACTCGGTGTTAACTGTGGCGCGCGTTCGATGCGAGACTCTCGAAACGCAGGCGCTGAAGTCAGAGTATCGCACCATTTACAGGACAGAACTGGCAGTAGTAACAGTTCAAGGCGCTCCAGTGTGGAATGAGATGGACAGTCAGACCGACAGCATTGGGTCACATGTGATCTCGCTGGATTCCTGCAATTTTTGGCAGTTACTCCGGATCTAATGCCCAGCTATGTTTATGCCAAGGGACGGACCTGTGCCGTTTTTCTCAGAGTTAACTCCCTTGTGCGGCACAGGAACGTCCCTTTCACACTAACCTTCGAAAGAACAGATGGCCACAGGCAGAAATTCGCAGGCGCGGTCACGTGGGTCCAGAATGACCGAGATCGAGGGTGCCAACACACACAGCAGGCGAAGTTGGACAGAAATCAGATATGAGTTTCTGCCACTTCTCATGATATTGCGAAAGTTCCTGCCATTATTGCCAGTTTCCGATGAACAGGAACTCGGCGAATCTCAGAAGCAACTGTTAAGCCCGGCTTGATGGGTACTTGGAATGTCCTTACATGGAAGACAATTCGCTGTACCTGATGCGCGCAAACTTTGCCGCTCACTTCTGGACGCAGTCAATGATGTGATTATCATTCTGGATCCGGGTAGTTTGCGGATCATGGCGGCAAATCAATGCGCTGCCACAATCTATGGCTACTCTAAGAAGGAACTCATAGGCAAGAAACTGCGGGAATTGACGCAAGAGCCCTTGGATTATTCGCATGCGCTCCGCTCGGGACGTATCTTCGAGAGGACGGATATCGCCAAGAATGGTCAAAGAATTGAGTTTCTAGTGAGTCTTTCTGCCATCAACTACTGGGGACGCAACGCAATCCTGAGTATTAATCGTGACATTCGCGATCGAAAGCGCATCGAGGCTGCGATCGCTGCCAGTGAGAAGCGAACACGCGTGCTCATCCAGGCAATTTCAGAGATTATCGTCCTGCTCGATCAATCCGGCATAATACGTTTTATCAGCCCGCAAGTAAAACGCGTTCTTGGAGTTGCTGAATCGGATGTCATCGGTCAAAGTGTTTTTGATTTCCTGCATCCCGATGACCGCAAACGGGCAGCTTCTGAGTTTGCCAAGACCATAAGTGAACCCGGCGAAGCTGTGCCGTCAGTGATTCGTCTTAAGAATCGGGAGGGACGCTGGCTGCCTTTCGAGGTGATTGCCAGCAATCAATTGATGGACCCCGACGTGGGCGGTGTGATTTTTACGGCCCGCGATCTGCGGTTTCGAATCGAGGCAGAGCAGGCAATCAGGAAGGCGAACGCGGAATTTGAGGGCCAGGTGGAGGAGCGGACTACAGAGCTGGCCAAAGCCAATGCTGCCTTGAGGATTGAAAATCAGGAACGACGGTATACTCAGACGCAGCTTGAATATTCACTGTCACTCCTGAACGCGACTCTGGAGTCAACGGTGGACGGCATCCTTGTGATCTCCAATGCAGGACTTGTCAGCAGTTGTAACCAGAAATTCCTGGATATGTGGCACGTTCCACGCATTGCGGTTGCAGGACTGCGGAGTGAGGACCTGCTTTCCTCGGCGGTGCCGCAGTTGGAAACGGCAACAGAATTCATGGAGGACCTCCACGGTAAAGGAGGACAGCTCGACACCGTTGGCTTTAAGGTCCTCAAGTTTAGAGATGGACGAATTTTTGAATGCTACTCTCAGCCACAACGAGTGGATGGAGTGATTGCCGGAAGAGTGTGGAGTTTTCGTGATGTGACTCAGGCCCGCAGACTCGAGGAGGAACTCCGTCAATCACAAAAGATGGAAGCGGTTGGCAGACTGGCAGGAGGGGTCGCGCACGATTTCAATAATGTCTTGATGATTATTTCAGGACACGCGAACCAATTGTTGAGCAACCAGGCGCTTCCTGAGGCCGATCGGAAATACTGTGAAGAGCTTGTTGATGCAACGCGAAGGGCTACCGCTCTCACACGGCAATTGCTGGCGTTCAGCCGAAAACACCCGATCCAGCCTCGGACGGTGGAACTGAGTGTCATTGTCAGCGAAATGGCGAAGATGCTTAAGCCGCTTCTTTCAGCCCGCATTCAATTGGTACTCAATTGCCGGGACCAGAACCTCCCCGTCTACGTAGACCCTTCGCAACTAGAGCTGGTGATCATGAATCTTGTGCTCAACGCGCGTGATGCCATGCCCGATGGAGGGATCCTCTCCCTGACTACAACTGCAGAGGCCTTGCCTGCCGACGCGATTCTGCCAGATTCACCAAGTGAGTTCATTGTATTGGAGATAAGTGATACCGGCGTTGGCATGCCGCCTGAGATCAAGCAGCGCATCTTCGAACCGTTTTTTAGCACAAAAGAGAAAGGCAGAGGCACCGGGCTGGGACTGTCCATGGTCTATGGCATTGTGGAGCAGGCTAATGGTTATATCACAGTGGAAAGCGAGCCCAATCATGGCACTACATTCCGTATTTACCTGCCGATCTCATCCCATCGGATGCAGGCAATGCCGGTATCCGTCCCATCTGTCGTCAGGCGGGGCACACAGACGTTACTGCTGGTGGAGGACGAGCCCGGAATCAGGACAATGACGCGCAAGTATCTGGAAAGTCTTGGGTACAACGTGTTGGAAGCGGACAATGGCGACGAAGCATTGCGCATTTTCCGTGAATATGAGGGCAGCATTGACTTGGCAGTAACGGACATAATCATGCCCGGCATCAGAGGAGATGATCTCGTGCGGGAGCTCAAGAAACAAAAACCGGGCATTGCCGCCATCTTTATTTCTGGTTATATGGACGCGATCCAAATGGATGAAGGCACTTTGATGTTAGAAAAGCCATTTCTGTTCCCGGAGTTGGGCCGGGCCGTGGGCGAGGTCCTGTCCAAGGCACGCTCTGCCCTGTCCCCCGATAGCGACTCGTGCGCATCTGGAACACATACATAGCGACCCTCTATCTTATCGAAACCACGAATTTCGGAAACGTCATTCTGTATAAAAAAGCAGGGAGAGCCCAAGAAGGAGAATGCTGTATGCCCACAGATGTTTGGGAACTCGGACCAGGGACTTTCCACTGTCAGAGAGAAGCTTCAAGATCGCAATACCAAAGCCAACTACGGCAAACCAGGCATGTTCCCGCTGTATTTTGGCTTCGGGACCGTTCAAGTGATGCTGATGGAGTGGAACCTCTTGCCCCGGTGACGTTGCGGCTTGCGTCGATGAAGACAGCGAATGAGACAAGCCGGCGTGGTCATGCCCAGGTGGATGCGCAGCTTGCGAAGCAGTATTCAACCTAACATTTTGTATGTCGACGGATGGATGCGCTGCCCGGCCGGCAGTATTGGATGGATCCTCCCCGCTGTGATGATGGAAGAGCAAAGACACTCCGCCAATTATGCCGAGCACGGGAAACATAATGCTTAGCCATGGACGGCGGTATTTCCGGCTTCCCTGGATACCTTCCACCAATCCTAGAATTATCAGCAATAGAGCATAAAGCTTGTGCTGACGCGCTTCCGGATCATGATAGATAAGCCATGACCAACTCAGATCCCCCCTTGGCCAAATCTCATCGTCACTCCAGGCGGCAAGAAAAAGGCCGGCAGCGATGAACAGAAGTGGAGCAAACCATCGCAGCCATGCAAATGATTCATAGCGTTTGCTTACGATGATGCACGACCCGATTGCCAGCAAAAACATTCCCGCAACGCGGTGGTTCAGTTCGGATGCTTCCTTGTCCGGGTCCACTGACTGCGCCGTCACATCATGTTGTTGCAATTGGGACACCACGGCCATAACTGATGGCGTGAACAATGAAAACACCAGTAACACCAGGCAAAGCAGAGTGCGCGAAGCGCTGAAAGAAGTGAATAGATGTGGCATGAATTCTCTCCTGTCCTCACCACCCGCGTACTTTCAGAGCGAAGGGAAGAAGTTTAGCTCCCGGCCTTCCTATGTCAGCGCGGCTCGACTCGAACGAAAATCGTGGGACCACGCGGTCCGCTGAGACGGCGGCGCGCCATTCCTGCAGACGCGGAAGCGCCTTAGTTTTGAAGATCGTCGAGGATGCCCTGTAAGGCCAGGACGTAATCGGTTAAAGCTGCCTGTCCCACAAGCCACACCTCATAGTAGGAGCGCACTCCTGTGCTGGAGCTGCGATTGTGCCGTATGACTCCTGCACGTTCAACGCCAACAACCGCAGCCACCGATTCGGAAACGTGCATTACGATGATGGGGGGAATGGGCTTCCCAAACTGTCGTGCGCTGTACATTGCACGCTCGGTGTATGTGCAGAGTTCTTCCGGGGAGATATGTCTTGGAGCATCGCTTGATCTCATAACCGCAAAATCACGCATGTACTTCCTCCGGGACCGGTTTTGTTCTTGTTTAAAGGCTATGAAGCACAAACTCATGAAGTGCATTGGGTTCATTAACGTGTCAGACGGTAATGGACCCTACTCATTGATTCCGCCTCTTCAGAAGCGGAAACTGAAACCAGTGCTATAAAGCAGATCGCTCTGATTGCGATTGCGATTGGCATTTCCCAGATTTGGGATGAATATCGGCTGGAATCGTGTCATGTAATAATCCAGCTTTATCGGGCGGAATGTCAGATGCTCGCTAATCACCAAGTCCAGATTCCCGCCGATCAACATCGAAAATGCGTTCGCGTCGTTCACCAGGCGCTGGTCAAGCGTAATACTGGTGTTGTTGCCGACCAGAGTGACTGGAGTGCCACGAAAACTGCGGGAAACATGGGTGGAACCAAACAGAGCTTCAAAGGATGGGACAATGCGCGAAAAGCGAAGGCTTCCCCGTGGACCGAACATATATCCAAATGTTGTCTGGTCGATATGAAAGTTATCGATGTTCCCGTTGTGCACCGCAGGAAAACTGCCGACTATGGCTATGTTGTTGTTAAAGTTGAATACAATTTCCGCCATGCCCCCATTGGCAGAAAATGCTGGGACATTGATGCCGGAGTTCATCCGCGCAAATGTATAGCCGAGATATGTTTCAAATTTGGGGACATCCTGGGCCAATGTGCTCATGGCAAACAGACATAGAATTCCAAACAGGATTTTTTTCATACAAAAGATCTCCTCTCAAGCTCACATCCCCCGTAGTTTCCGCTCCATGCCCATCTTCGTTTGCAGGAGAACGTGAGTGAACTGTCAGAAATGCCAGAAATGAGAGAAAGATAAAGAAATGTGGTTTCTTTGCAAAGGGTGTTGCCACGATTCGGCTACATCTTTAATTTAAGAAGCAATATCGTAAAGGAATCTGCCGGCGGTGAGCAGCGGTCCATAGCTTTACAGCTTCCAGATCTTTTGCTACCGATGTTTTAGGTCAAACACGAACCAGGACAATGCGCTACTATAATGGTCCTACTGTCAAAATTACTAGTCGCTAAATGGTACTCCCTCTTAAATCATGTATGAGTCATTTAAAGACAGTGTAGTACGATATCCGCGAGGCACCATAAATGTACAATTCTTATCCCTCCAGAGGTAAGTCTTGGGTTGTGCCATGGTCCTTCGCCGTCCTGATTCTGGTGGTTTTTCAGGCACTCCTGGCATGGATAGTACACAGATCTGACGCAGTACTTGCATGTAATAGCTTCGTGCTTTTGACTGTTCTTGGAATTGCCTTATGGATATCGATCGGCAACGCTTTAAAGAGCGATTGGCGCCGTGGTCTGTTTTGGACGCTGGTGGCTGGCGGATCGGCTTTATGGGCGCTCAATCCGCTGCTTGCGTTGCTTTATGTCGCAGGCCTAAAAAGTGGACTCTCCGGCCGAATGCTTGCTGGTTCTGCTTTGTTCTTTCATACCACCATGCTGCTGGCAGCCGTAGCGTGCAGGCCTGACATAGGGCAACCGGAACAGAGGTCTCCACGGGCGGTCCTCAACAGCCTGCTATGCATCTCCGGCGGAATGTTTGTGTATGCTTCCTTTTTGATCCCAGAAACATTCCCGCATTGGGACCAAACTACTGTCCAATGGTTTGCAATTACATATTCTGCAGCCAACATTATATTAGTGGTTATGACGGCATGGCTCGCTCTGGGCATGCAAGTACAGTGGAAGCTGATTTACTCTTTACTATTCGGCACCTCAGCTATCTATTCCATAAGTGCTGCGATCACTGACTTACGAATAGTGAGTAATGGACACTATCCCAATGTGTTCGATGGTCTTAACACAGCGGCGGCCTGCATGCTGATCCGTGCTGCCATTGTAGGGAGAAGACTAAGGCCAGAGCCTGCTCGATCCGCTCCGATGGAACTCGGTTCCAGCAGCATGGACATTTCTGCTGTGCTGATCGTGACGGCTGTCCCGCTGTTCAGCTTACTGAAGCTTCTGCATACGAACGGCCACGGAAATATCAGCGCCGGTCGACTGGCGGCTGCTTTGAGTGCAGTTCTTTTATTATCAGCGATTGCTTTTATCAAGGAGTATTTCATCCACCGTCGCTTTGTTCGTGACATGAATCGTGTCCATGATCAGCTTGATCTTGCGATGCGGTCTGGAAAGTCTATCGCCTGGGATTTGAACGTCGCCAGCGGGGAGGGCATCTGGTTTGGCGACCTGAGAACATTTTTTGGAATTCCAGCTACAACCTGCTTCCTGCCGGTGCGGCAGCTTCGTAGCTTGATTTACCCTGAGGATTATTCCGGAGTCTCGAAAGCCATCTCTGATTCTCTTTGCACTGCAAAACCATTTGCAGCGGTATTTCGGATATTCCTGCCCGACCGTTCTCTCATGTGGGTAAAGTCGCACGGCCGCTTTTATTACAGGGCCAATGGCGCGCCGACCCGTATGCTCGGGATCGCAGTGGACATCAACGAGCAAAAACAGGCCGAATCGGCCCTATGGGAAACTGAGTTGCGTTTTCGGAATGTGGCTGACAAGGCCCCGGTTTTGCTCTGGATGTCTGCCAGGGACCAGCTTTGCGATTACTTCAATCGAGCCTGGTTGGATTTTACAGGCAGACCGATCGAGGCTGAGCTGGGAAAGGGCTGGATGGCAGGGATCCACCCCGGTGACCGGGACAGGTACATCAAAACCTACAACGAAGCATTTGATGGCCAAAAGCCATTTACTATCGAATATCGACTGCGACGGGATGGTGCGGAGTATCGCTGGATCCTGGCGAATGCTGTTCCCCGATTTACTCTGACCAGCAAATTTGAAGGATACATCGGATCTGCAATCGATGTTACGGAAGTAAAACGTGCTCAAGAGGTGCTTCAGAAGAGTGAGGAAGAATTCAGCCTGGCTTTTGAATCTGCCCATCTTGGCTGGTGGGTCTGGACTGAAGAGACACAGCAACTCAATGCGAGCGAGGGGAGCAAGGCCGTCTTTGGTTTACCTCCCGACACAGAAGTTACCTTAAAAGCTTTTCTGAATTGCATACATCACGAAGATTGCGAGCGCGTCTACAAAACCTGGCGGCAAGCAATCGAAACGGGCAGCTACCTTTTCGTTGAATTCCGCATTGTGTGGGCTGATGGCGCCATTCATTGGGTTGAATCAAGAGGCCGCATATATCCGAACTCTCAGAGCAGGCCGGCACAGATGGTCGGCGTAACTATGGACATCACCGAACGCAAACGGGCGGAAGAAGCTTTGCGCGCGGTTGGCGGCCGTTTGATAGCGGCCCAGGAAGAAGAGAGGGGCCGGATTGCGAGGGAGCTGCACGATGATGTTTGCCAGCGTCTCGCGGTCATCGGCATGGAACTGGAAAGGATAAAAGACGAGCCACAACTGTCAGAGCCCAGATTACAAGAATGGATAGGTCGTCTGGCACAGCACACAGGGCAAGTGGCCGACGACCTCCAGGCATTGTCTCATGAGTTGCATTCTTCCAAACTGGAGATTCTGGGTACCACGGCCGCCATGAAGAGTTTTTGTGCTCAATTCTCTGAACAACACCATATACGGGTTGAGTTCACCAGCAACAAAGTGCCTTTTCCCTTGCCACGGGACGTTTCCCTCTGCTTGTACCGTATTTTGCAAGAGGCGCTCCATAATGCGGCCAAACACAGCAAGGCGGAGCGTCTCTTGGTTGAACTGCGTGGAGAGTGTGGAACTGTCGAGTTGATCGTCCGGGATTCTGGTGTTGGCTTTGACCCCGAAAAGGTTGCGCAAGGCCACGGTTTGGGTCTGATCAGCATGCGTGAACGCGTGAATCTGGTGAAGGGAACGCTCTCGATTGAATCCCAGCCAAGGCTGGGTACAGCAATAAGGGCCAGGGTGCCTGTTGAAGAGATGAACAGCGCACAATGTGCGTGACGCGCAGGCATTTTCGATAATCTGCGAGATACAGGCAATTATCGAGATACAGGCAATTATTAGGATATTACTTATGCTGGAGTCAATCGCCCGCAAGCAAAGTGGGACGCGATGGTTTACTCACGTTTTTCACCTGCTTTGAGGCTTCGAAGGCATCGCGATAGCCGCGCGCGACCGACCGGACCCCGCGCCCGATATCTTCGTACACCTCGTCTGGCAGGTTAGCCAGGGAGACGCGCAATGACCAGTCTGGCGCATCAAAACCGCCTCCGTTCAGCAACACGATTCCGTAATTCTCAGCCAGGCGGAAGACAAGGTCGAGTGGATGGACGTGTTCTTTTAGATATGCAACAGCTTCCTCGCCGAGGTTCTTACACGCGAAGAATTCAAAGTCGATCAACCCGTAGTACGCGTCATACAGGGAATTCGGCTGGAGTTGGATGCCCAGGCCTTCGATCATTGCCTTGGCACGCCGATGCAGAATTTCCATGCAGGCCGTCTGATAATTCTTGGCGGTGTCCATCATTTCGGCCAGAGAAAATAAACTCATCATGACCTGCTGTGGCAGCGCGAGTCCCGCCGTGTGGTTCAGGGCGACATCACGGCTGTCCGCCACGATGCGATCAATGAATTTGAGCTTGCGTGGCTCCAGCGTCAGCGGACCATAGCGTTTGTCGAGCGATTTCAGTTCCGTCTCCGGCAAATTAGCAATGGCCTTGTCGAAGATGTTGTCTTCATGGATCGCGATGATGCCAAGTCGCCATCCGGTTGCGCCCAGATACTTCGAATATGAATAGACTCCAATCGTGTTTTGTGGCAGCTCGCCAAGCAGCGACCGGAAATCGTGGACAAAGGTCCCGTACACATCATCGGTCAGAATCATGAGGTCGGACCGTTTGGTTGTCACCAGTTTTACCAGTTTGGCGATGACCTCTTTACTAAGCGCGACCCCGGTCGGGTTGCCGGGATTTACAACGAAGAACGCCTTGACCCGGGGATCTTCCAGCTTCTTGAGCTCCGCATCCGTGAATTGGAATCGGTTCTCCTGTGGGGCCTGAATGTTGATGACATTCAAATCGAAATCCTCAAGATGCGGCAGCTCAATATACGGAGTAAAGATAGGTGTACCGAGCGCGATGGTGTCTCCCGGGCACAAAAGGCGATTGGCTTTGAGCGATTTAAAGAGATAGCACATCGCAGCCGTTCCACCTTCAACAGCGAACAAATCAAATTTGCCGGCAGGGCGCGGTTCACCGCACATGGCCCACATGAGGTATTCGTGAACTATACGCTCGTTGTGGACCAGCATGCGATCAGGAACTGGATAATTGTCGCCAATGATGGAATCGACCAGTTCGTGGACGAATGCGTCCGCGTCGAACCCGAACTTCTCCACTGCAAACGGCGCCATGGAAGACAGAAAGGACGCGCCGGGCATATTGCTGTGTTGACTGAGCCAGGCCTTGAGACGGCCGGCGATGCCGTGGGCCTGTGGCATTCCGCCAATACCTGCAGGATGTTCCATCACACGCTTACTTTCGGTAATCGCGAATTGACCCAGCAGAAAAAAACCCTCCCGCGGAGTAGTGGCGATCCAGTTGGGATTGCCCCGTCCGGCATTGAGGAAGGCCGACTGCGTTGTCCGTGAGGTCTTTCTGGCAAGTCTGATCAACTCGTCCTTGATTTCAAACGGGCTCAGGCTTTCAAAATTGCGGAGCTTTATGAGATCCATTTCCATTGTAGTTTCCTTTCACAAATCAGCGCGACATCAAAATGATGACGACCATGCCCCAGATCGTCAGTAATGTATTGCCCACAGCGTAGGTGACGGTGTACCCGAGCGCAGGAATCTGGCT
>WNFP01004370.1_pt1 | contig 18785 bp, 9 predicted proteins | sample 5400201 | NCBI WGS metagenome assembly WNFP01 (sample SAMN13153355, study PRJNA577476) | soil metagenome | isolation source: 115 cm saprolite under Madrone tree | place: USA:California | collected 2016-06-14 | reverse complement strand
TCCTGCAATTCGTACTCGCGTTTCACCATCTCTGGTGGTTTGTTGATGATCGACATGTGTTCTCTTTCCTTCGTCTCGCTTGCTTTGCTCTGGCCTAACTGGACACGGGCAAAAACACATCGTGAACAGAGACTTTTCCTGTTCACCGGGCTGGAGCGACCGCCACGTTTTCCGTGGCAACGAAGTGCGGTCGCCTCTCCTCCTCTCTCCAGCCCAGTTTTGTGTTTTGCCCGCGTCCAAAATTAATTGTCGCGTCATGTGCAACCTCAGCGCTCCCAACAACTTCCGTTCACCGCCGAGGTGAACGGAACGGTGAAGCGCAGAGTGAACCGCGTTTTCATGCGCCGTTCACTCCGCGCCTATGGGTTTCATCGAGGGGTGATCGCCCGTTCCGGACGAGATAGGTGTCAAAGAAAACCGTTCGTTCCAGCCGGGAAAATTCGAGCCGTAGTTCGCGTTCGGCAATACGGCCAGAAAACCATGCTTGGTAAAGGCTCTCGAATCGCTCGCCATGAAAGCGCCGTCTGGCTTCATTGAGAAACTCAAAGTCGGCTGTCACCGGCACAACGTACTCGTGCTTTTCCCACTTCCGGCGAATCTGGAGGTAACGGAGGATTTCGCCGGACACGTCGGATTCGAGCGGCTGCTTGACGCTTGAGCGGAAACGCTCTTCGGCGCGACGAAATTCGGTGGCTCGCGGCGCAATGTAGAGCAGGCGAAAAGACTTTAAGTGGCGGAAGAGCCCTTGATACGCCGCGAGAAGTCGAGGTGGGTCAGTTTTCGTCCGGTGTCCTTGAGGAGAAACTTGCGGATGAGAACGAACGCAGTGGGAAACACATTGACGGCCAAGACTCCGACGTACCCAGGATGGGTGTGGCGTACGCGCGCCAAAGAATGAGGTCGTAGGGAACAATAAATTTCAGCTCGCCCATGAGCCAGAAACCGAGCGGGAGCAGGATGGCGATGGTGATGAGCAGGACGTTGCCCTTGAGCGCCGGTTTCTGCGTCATCGCTTGCGTCAGAAGCCGCCGGAGTCCTTGGCGGTCGGGCCTCGGCACGACTGAGGCGAACGGAATTCGCGCACGCTCCTGACCGTGAGCTTGGCGGCTTTGGCCTGCTTGCGCTTGCCGTTGTGCGCTCGTGCTTCGAACCGCCGAGCATTCCATCGACAAGAACGGTGTTGTCCTTGTGGAGATGTCGGCGAGCGCCGTTCCGAGATGGCTGAACGAGACTACGCGGCGCCTCTTGGTTTTCGACTCCTTTTCAGTCGCGTCGTACAGCTAGAAGCCCAAATCGCAAGTATCCAGTTTAGACGGAACCTTCTGTCTCCAAGCGCGTATCATTCCTGTGCGGCCGAACCAAGAGGCTGAGACCGCGTCTAATCCAGTACCTCCCTGGCTTGGAGAACCGCCATGAGAAGTCTCTTGCAGGATATCCGCTACGCATTTCGCTTTTTTCGCCGCTCACCTGGATTCGTTCTCACCGCTGTGCTCTCCCTCACCCTCGGAATTGGCGCGACCACTGTCATCTTCAGCGTTGTCTACGGTATCCTCCTCGATCCCTATCCCTACAAAGATGCCGATCGCATGGTGCACGTCGAACTGCGCGACAAATCCGGTCGCGGCCCTCTGTTGATAGTCAATGGCACGCAACATCAGGAGCTTCGAAAAGCCTCGTCCATCGACGACGTGTTCCTGATGAGGAACATGCAAGAGAGCCTGACCGGCGCTGAATTCCCGATCACAGTCCAGGTCGGGCTCTATACCCCCAATTTGTTCACTTACATGGGTGTGCCGCCGCTCTTGGGGCGCGAATTCAGCCCGGCCGACGCTCTTGGGGGGAATGCCGCTCCGGTTGCGGTGCTTAGCTACTTGTTTTGGCAGCGGCAGTACGGCGGTAGCCGCGAGATCGTGGGCAAGACCGTTGAGCTGGACCACACCCTGTATACGATCATCGGTGTCGCGCCGCAGCGCTTCACTTGGGGCGACTCGGACGTTTATCTGCCCGCGAATCCCACCGCTGATCCCCACGAGTATTGGCTGTCCTTCGTCAAGCTTAAGCCCGGCACGAAATTTCCAGCTGCCACGGCGGAGCTGCAGGCGCTCGTGGACGGTTTCGCCAGGCAGGATCCCAAAAATTATCCGCAAGACAGAAAGGCCGCGATTGTCACCCTCAATGATGAAGTGCTCGGCCGCTTTGCCGGCACATTAGAGCTTCTATTTGGGGCCGTGGTGGTCTTGTTGCTCATCGGCTGCGGGAATGTTTCCATCCTGCTGCTTGCGCGAGGCATTGCGCGGCAGCATGAGCTTGCTGTCCGGGCTTCTTCAGGCGCGGGTCGCGGCCGATTGATCCGCCAGCTGCTGACCGAGTCCATCCTGTTGTCGGTCACGGGCGCCGCAGTCGGCGTGTTGGTTGCCTACCGCGGAACGAAGGCCATCTCCACCATGTTGCCCTATTACTCTTTTCCGCACGAAGCTGCAATCCATGTGAATGGCATGGTGATGTTGTTTAGCGCCGCGGTGGCGTTGCTCACCGGGATTCTTTTTGGAATTTCGCCGGCTTGGCAACTTTCCCAGCCACAGCTCGGGCCCTTGATTCAGTCCAGCAGCACCAAAATGACCGGAAGCACCCGCGGACGGAATTTGCACCGGCTTCTCATCGCCGGCCAGGTGGCGCTCACCCTTCTTTTGATGGCGGGAGCTGGTTCAGCCATGAAGTCGTTCGTGGCGCTCACGCATACGCCCCTTGGATTCGGCCCGGACCACGTTCTCTCTTTCGACGTAACGCTGCCCAAAGGGGCAAAACCGTCATGGCAAGAACGTGTGAACTCGGAGGAAGCTGTATGGCTGGCGCTTGAACAAACGCCCGGAGTGTCTTCGGCCGGAATCTCTGCGTCATGGTTCCCGCCACTTGGCGGTTTCCGAGCGAAAGTCGAAATCCAGAGCAAACCGACGCTGACCGACTCAGAGGCCGTAATGGCGCTTGTGAGTCCTGAATTATTTTCGACTTTGCACCTTCCGCTTCTGACTGGTCGGGTATTTAACCAAACTGAAGTGATGAACGCGGCGCATCTGGCGCTTGTCAATCAGGCTTTCGTAAAAGAGTACCTTGCAGACCGCAACCCGCTCGGCCAAAGCGTTCGCAGCCCGATGCTCAAGTTTGACCAACCGTCTTTCGTGTTCGCGCAAGCTCCGGACGATTGGCTGCAGGTAATCGGAATCGTGGGTGACACGAAAAACGATGGCTTGCAGCGCCCGGTGAAGCCGATGATCTTTCTTCCATACACCTTCGTCCTCCCTCCGGACCAGGTGTTCTTTGTCCGCGCCAAAGGCGATCCCGAGACGACGATTCATTCCATCAGGCAGCGTCTTCGCGAACTAAGTACCGAGTTCATTGTCGCCGAGTCCCCGAATTACACCCTTACCTGGCGGCTTGATACGCAAGGCTGGGGACAAGAGCGTTTTATCGCGATCCTCTTCGGGCTGTTTGCCCTTCTCGCGCTCGCGCTGGCCGCTACCGGTTTGTACAGTGTGGTCTCCTTTGTGGTTACGCAGCGTACGCAAGAGCTTGGCATTCGCATGACACTGGGCGCGCGGCGCGGGAATGTTATTCAACTCGTGGTCGTCTCTACTGCCACCACACTGGCAGTCGGTATTGCTGTGGGTCTGGGTCTCAGCGTGATTCTCGGTCGCCTGGTCACGGCTTGGGTAGGGAACAGTTCGCGCGATCCCATCACGCTTCTCGCGGCAGCCTCGGTCCTTTTCTTCGTCGCTACGATAGCGTGTGCGTTTCCCGCCTGGCGGGCCGCCTCGATCGATCCGATGCGGGCCCTGCGAACGGAATAGGGCCTAAAGCGGACAGAGTCCTGAGTCGACACGAGAGCAGATGCTTTGTTTGGTGGTCGCCGAGGGAGGCAGAGCCGCTAGAGTCACGATCAACGTAATCAGCTGATTGCTCCGCCAGGCTTCGCGGGTAAACGTCGCTTCGTTTTTTAGATGAATGCGCGACAACTGCTGTGGGGCCGTGATCGGCAGTCCCGAAGTGATTGTCCGTTCTCGCGAATGCACGTCCCATAATCGGTCAGTGATCAGTTTGCGGGCGGCGAAGTGTACGCCGTTTCTCTCTTTGTATACATGTCCTTAGACAACGTGCAGCGTTGGCATACAGCATGCGCTGGCACCGGCATGAGCGCGAACCACACCAAGCGGAAATCTAACAGCCCGAACATATTTTTGGCTGCAGCTCGACGAGGTAACCCCGACGCATTTGTCGCACTCGTCTCTCCTCACGCGTCGAATCTTCGGAGATTAGCGCAGAGCTTCACCCGAAATGCAGAGGATGCCGAGGACGTTTGCCAGCAATCCTTGCTGAAGGCGTTCACCAAGTTGAATCATTTTGCGGCCGCGAAGAAAGTCGCAACCGTGGAATTCCGTTCGTGGCTCGTTAAGATTACGGCTAATTCGGCCATCGATTTTCTTCGACGCAGGCGGAGCGCTCGCTTGGTTCGATTGGAAGAATGCGATCACTTGCAGAAACCGGGCGCCGGCGGCTGGGGAGAAAATCCCGAAGCTTCCTATGCGCGCCGGGAACGAGCGCGAATCATTCTGGAAGCCGTTGCGGCCCTGCCCGCGGCCCTCCGTAGAGTCTGCATGCTTCGCAACTTCGAGGAGCTTTCGACCAAGGAAGTCGCCGACCGGCTTGGGCTTCCAGCTATTACCGTGAGGGTGCGTCTATTTCGAGCACATTGCGAGCTAAGAAAACGCCTGGGAGTCGGATCGCACGATTGTGGCCGAGTGCGAAGACCGTCGCGCTACGTGAAGAAGCCGACTGCCGAGTCACTTCAGCGCAAGAACTCTGAAGTCTTGATCGCACTCCAGGAACCGAGTGGACTCGCTTGCGAAGACTGACAAATTCGGTCTCGAGTGTCCGATATTGGAACGAGCAATTCCGATATCGCCCAGTGCGAAGTCTTGACCGGAGACTGGTCGCACTTAAGTTATAGATAATGCGAGCTATTAGCGAAATGCGATTCCGGCAGCGATTGTGCCAGAAAGAAAAGTAGACGTTATTCCTTATGGATATTCCACGCCCATCAAACGCCCGCGCCAAAATGATTCGTAGAACCGTCCTGGTGTCGGTTGCGGTTCTTCTCTTGGGCGGTGTGACGCTCGGCCTTTCAAGGCTGCGCCCGGCGGCTCCTACAGTGGATCGAGCGACCGTGTGGACTGACGAGGTAAAGCGCGGTCCGATGCTGCGCGAGGTCCGCGGCCTGGGAACTCTGGTCCCAGAGGACATTCGCTGGATCGCAGCGCAGACCGATTCCCACGTGGATCGCGTCGTACTGCATCCCGGTGCCATCGTGAAGCCCGATTCCATCATCCTGGAGTTGAGTGATCTGCAGCTGCAGCGCGATGCTCTGGACGCTGAATATCAGCTCAGAGGAGTGCAAGCTGATTACGCCAACCTCAAAGTGCAGGTGAACAGCGAACTGATGAACCAGAAAGCGGTGGAGGCATCGCTCCGCAGCGACTACGAACAAGCAAAGATTCAGCACGAAGTGGACGAAAAGCTCAAGGCGGAAGGAATCGGATCGAATGTGACCGCAAGGCTTTCCAAAGTAAAGGAAGACCAATTAGCAATCCGCTTACAACTCGAGAGCGAACGCACAAGAGTAGCTGCAGACTCCGCCATTGCCCGGTTGCAGGCGCAAGAATCCCATGTGGAGCAGCAAAAAGCGCTCTATAGACTGAAAAAGAGCCAGCTGGACGCGCTTCATGTGCGCGCCGGCATCAACGGCGTGCTGCAACTGGTCCCCGTTGAGGTTGGCCAGCACGTGACTCCGGGAACAAACGTGGCGCGGGTAGCCGATCCGAAGAAGCTAAAAGCCGAAATCAAAATCGCAGAAACCCAAGCGAAAGAGATTGCCATTGGATTAAAGGCAACCGTCGACACCCGCAATGGCGTGGTCGCGGGACATGTTTCGCGCATGGATCCGTCGGTACAGAACGGCACCGTAACCGTGGATGTGGCCATAGATGATTCGTTGCCGCCTGGCGCGCGCGCCGATTTAAGCGTAGACGGCACGGTGGAAATCGAAAACCTGAGGGACATTCTCTATGTCGGGCGCCCGGTACACGGTCAGTCCGATAGCACGATCGGCATCTTCAAGCTGATTGACGATGGCGGGGAAGCCGTTCGCGTCAACGTGAAACTGGGCCGCGCATCGGTGAACACCATCGAAGTGCTCAGTGGCTTGCAGGCCGGGGACAAAGTGATTCTTTCCGACATGTCGCAATGGGACAACTTCGAGCGCATCCGGTTGCGATAGCCGGTAGGTAAAGAAATCGGCTGATGCGCAGAAGAGATTTTTGGGCGGTGAGTGAACACAGTACAGGGCACATTCGTTCCTAGTGAGGGAGGATGCGATGCAAACGCTCTGGCAGGATTTCCGATACAGCCTGCGAATGCTGGCGAAGAACCCGGGTTTTACGTTTATCGTTGTGCTCACTCTCGCTCTCGGAATTGGCGCGAACACCGCCATTTTTAGCGTGGTGAACGCGGTGTTGCTGCGGCCGCTGCCATTTGAAGAGCCAGATCGGCTGGTGCAGATCTGGCACACGCCTCCGCAGGCAAGCTTTCCGGGCATGTCGACGTTTGCGGTGTCGCCGGCCAATTTTCTGGACTGGCGAAGTCGAAGCCACGCTTTCGAGGGTATGTCGGCTTACGGATTCGGCCGCTACACGCTAACTGGCTCAGGCCATCCCGAAGCTGTGCGGATGGTGGCCGCGACCAACGGCTTGTTTTCCATTTTGCGGGCGAAGCCGCTGCTGGGCCGGACGTTCCTGGAGGAAGAGGATTCGCCCGGGCGCGATCACGAAGTCATCTTGAGCTATAAGTTTTGGCGCGGCCGTTTCGATGGCGATCAAAATGCGATCGGCAAGAAGATCGCTTTGAACGACCGGACATTCACGATCGTTGGCGTCATGGGCCAGGATTTTGAATTTCCGATCTCTACCGATCCGGCCAACCGGCCACAGATGTGGAAGCCGCTTAGCTGGACCGACCAAGAACGCGCCGTTCGCGACGACCACAACTATGGCGTGATTGCTCGTATAAAGAACGGCGTCACGCTGCAGCAGGCGCGCGCCGAACTGGACAGCATCTCCAATCAGCTGGCTTTGCAATATCCGGGGGACAACAAAGGCTGGGGCGCAACGGCAATTCGGCTTCGCGAAGATTTAGTTGGAGATGTACGTCCGGCGCTGCTGATGCTGCTTGGTGCTGTAGCGCTTGTGCTGCTCATCGCGTGCGCGAATGTGACAAACCTTCTGCTGGCGAAAGCGATTTCGCGCCGGAAGGAGATTGCTATTCGCGTTGCAATGGGAGCCAGCCGCTACCGGCTATTGCAGCAGGCAACCGCTGAAACTGTATTGATGGGGCTTGCCGGAGGTGCGTTCGGGTTGATTTTTGCGAACTATGGCGTGCTCCTGATCGTGAGATTTTTGGCACAGCGGCTACCGCGATCTACCGAAATAGGTTTGGACGCTTGGGTATTTGCGTTTGCCCTTGGCGTTTCCTTGTTGACTGGAATTGCTGTCGGATTGTTGTCTGCGTGGCGATTGGCGAAAAACGAGGTGAGCGAGTCGCTGAAGCAGGGCCTTGGCCGCACGTCTTCGGACTCGGGTGGAACGCGAACGCGCGGCATACTGGTGGTGTCTGAGATTGCACTTTCGCTGATGCTATTGATCGGTGCCGGATTGCTGATTCGCAGTCTATCGATGCTGCGTCACGTGAATCCGGGGTTTGATCCCAGAAACGTTCTGACGTTGGACGTGTCGATTCCATCTACAAAATTTTCAGAGCCGATACGACAGGTCGCGTATTTCGACCGAGTTCTCAATCAGGTTCGGACTGTGCCGGGAGTCCAATCTGCAGGGCTCATCGACAATCTGCCATTGAATATAGAAGGCTCGCACCAACCCGTCTCTGTCGAAGGACAGCCGTTGGTATCGATGGCCGATCAACCCGAGGTGGACGTACGGCTGATCAGCCCGGGATACCTGAGCGCGATGCACATCGCACTGCTGAGCGGGCGCGACATCGATCACTCGGACATCCAAGGGCGCCCTGGAGCGGTGCTGATCAGCCTGTCCATGGCCAAAATGTTTTGGCCGAACGCAAATCCCGTTGGCAAGCACCTGACGTTGTACTTCACTCGAGATATGCCTCGCGTAATCGTTGGCGTCGTGGCAGATGTCAAGCTGGATGCGTTAAACGAAACGCGCCCCGTGCCTACGCTTTACACTCCGCTGGCTCAGCTGTCGTCTCCGACAGGTGAAAGCTGGCATTCGTTTGGAATGAGCCTGGCAGTAAGGACGAATGGCGATCCGCTGAACGTCGCTTCGATGATTACGAACGCGATTCGCGATGTCGATGCAGAGGTGCCGCTGCTGAACGTGCGAACGATGGACGAGTCGGTCTCTGCGTCGCTGTCGCCGCAACGGTTCACGATGCTGCTTTTGGCTGCGTTTGCTGGAACTGCGTTATTGCTTGCGGCCGCAGGCATCTACGGTGTGATGGCCTACATGGTGACGCGCCGAACGCGTGAAATCGGAGTGCGCATGGCGTTGGGAGCTGCCGCGCGAGACGTGTTGAAGGTGGTAATCGGGCAGGCCATGTGGACAACAGCGATTGGCGTAGTTATCGGAGTTGCCGGTTCGTTGGCACTCACGCGAACCATGCAATCAATGTTGTTCGGTGTTCGCGTTATGGACCCGTTAACGGTGATTGGTGTCGTGCTATTGCTGCTGGCCGTTTCGTTGTTGGCGTGCTGGATTCCGGCTCGGCGCGCGACGAAGGTCGATCCGCTGGTGGCGCTGCGCTATGAGTGAAACATGCTGATGCAAACACTGTGGCAGGACGTGCGTTACGGACTTCGCATGCTGGCGAAGAATCCGGGATTTACGCTGACTGCGGTGCTGACGCTGGCCCTCGGCATTGGTGCCAACACAGCGATTTTCAGCGTGATGAACGCGGTGCTGCTCCGTTTTCTTCCCGTCACGAATGCTGAGCGCCTGGTCTGTCTCCATTTCCGCAATCAGCCGCGAGAAACTTCACAGACTGGTCACGGCAATCTTTCGCTTTCGGAGCCGGCGTTCGAAGCTATGCGAACGCAGAAGGAGGTGTTTTCGGATTTGGTGGGATTCGTGCCGCTCAGTTTCAACAAGACAGTTGTGCGGTTTGGCAACGCTCCGGAAGAAGCGGCTGTGGACATGGTCAGCGGGAATTTCTTCTCCGGATTAGGCGTGGCGCCCTCGCGCGGAAGGATCTTTACACCCGAAGACGAATCGCAACACACGCAAACCGCAGTGCTCGGCTACAACTTCTGGACCCGGCGATTTGTGCGCAACCCGTCGGTGCTTGGCGAAACTCTCTATATCAAAGGTGTAGCGTTCACCATCGTTGGAGTTGCCGGACGTGATTTTTCCGGAGTGGAAGAAGGAGGCTCGACCGACGTATGGATTCCCCTCCAGACCTTGCCAGAGCTGAAACCATGGGGATTTTCGCCGCAGGACAAATCGGCTTTGTACGGTTCGCCGGACTGGTGGTTCATGATGATGATTGGCCGCCTGGCTCCGGGTGTGAGCGAAGGGCAGGCACTGGCGCGACTGCAGCCGATCTACCGACAAGCGGCGTACCTCGGAACATCCGGACCCCGTTTGGGCGAAGAGCCGCCGCAACTTTTTTTCACAGCTGCGCGCGGGATCGCGGGCTTTCGAGATTCGCTTGAAACACCGCTGCATGCGCTGATGTATACAGTGGGGCTGATCCTGATTATTGCATGCAGCAATGTGGCGATGTTGCTGGTGGCGCGGAACTCGGTACGGCAACGTGAATTCAGTTTGCGCGCGGCGCTCGGGGCAGGTCACGTGCGGTTGTTCCGGCAACTTTTGGCTGAGAGCCTGCTTCTTGTCGCGGCGGGAGGAGCAGGCGGGTGGATATTGGCTCTGTGGGGAAGCCAAGCACTAGGCAGGTGGGCTGGACTGGATGCCAACGTCGCGCCCGACGGCACAGTGTTATTTTTCACAGCAGCCATTTGTTTTGCCGCGGCGCTGGTCTTCGGGTTTGCTCCGCTTCGCGGTGCAGCGAAGATTCCGCCATGGGTGGCTCTGCGAGCTTTCGGCATAAACGCAAGTCGGGAACGCGCTGGAGTTCGTGCAGGACGAGCTGTCGTCGCGTTGCAAATCGCTATGTGTATGGCGCTCCTGCTTGGCGCGGGGCTTGCCGTGCGCACGCTAGTGAACCTTGAGAACGCGAATCTTGGGATGCGAGCTGAAGGGTTGCTGGTGTTTGGCATAACGCCGCCACAGAGCTTGCGCGACGACATAGAGGTGATTCGTTTTTATGACCGACTGATGGACCGGCTGCGTGTTCTTCCAGGAGTGGAATCGGCGACGACGGTGCAGCTGCGCCCGGGAGCGGGCGGAAGCAACAACACCATCGCCTTTGTAGACGGCATACAACCGCACGAAAACATCCCGGACAGCATGGTTCGTTGGAACGCAGTGGGCCCGGAGTTCTTTCAGGTGATGGGCACTCCTATTTTGTTGGGGCGAGATTTCACAGCTGCCGATTCCTTAACGTCCAGCAAAGTTGCAATCGTCAATCAAACGTTTGTGGAGCGTTTTTTGGCCGGGCGCGACGCTCTGGGACACCACCTGGCGATCGATGGAGAGAAAGGCGAACAATACACCATCATCGGTGTCGCGCGAAACAGCAAATACAGAAGAGTGCGCGAGCCAGAATCCCCGATGGCGTACTTCCCGTACCAACAGATACCGGGTATCGCGACCATGCAGATTGAGTTGCGAGCGCACGGCAATCCAGCCGCTCTGCTGCCTGGAGTGGAGCACGTGGTTCGCGATTTAGGCCCGGACCTGGCGCCATTGCAACCGATGACGCAGCAGGCGCAGTTCGAAGCATCGTTTTCGCAAGAGCATCTTTTTGCGCGGCTGGCGATGTTTTTCGCTTTGCTGGCCGCACTTTTGGTAGCCACTGGACTTTTTGGCCTCGCGCCCAGCGATCCGCTGGCGCTAGTGCTGGCCGTGATGGGAACCTGCGCGGTTGCGCTGGCGGCAAGCCTGATTCCCGCGAGACGGGCAACGAAGATCGATCCGTTGGTGGCGTTGCGTTATGAGTAGGAGCAGCTGATGCAAACGCTTTGGCAGGATGTGCGATACGGGTTTCGTATTCTGGCGAAGAATCCCGGATTTACCGCAGTGACCGTGCTTACGCTTGCTTTGGGAATTGGAGCGACTACGGCAATTTTCAGCGTGGTTTATGGAGTACTGCTTCGACCGCTGCCTTACGCAAAGCCTGAACAAATCGTTCGCCTGTGGGAAGTGAACGCCACAAGTCAACGTCTGAGCTTAGCCGACCCGAACTTTGCAGACATTCGATCTAAAACGCGTTCGCTGCAGGGACTTGCCGAATACGGAGCGACTTTGCAGTCGGTTTCTGGCGGCAGTGAGCCAACTCGCACATTGACCGCTTCGGTTTCCCGAGATTTCTTTTCTGTGATGGCGGTTCAGCCGATTATCGGTCGTGGTTTCAGCGACGACGATGAGCGCTCCGGCGCAGCACCAGTCGCGTTGGTCAGTTTTGGATACTGGAAGCAAGTCCTAAGTGGCGCCTCGGAACTGTCGGCGCTTCATTTGACGATCGGCGACCGCTCCTACTTGGTGGTTGGCGTACTGCCCGCGGGCTTTCGGTTCCCTGAAAACGTGGATATATGGGTTCCACGCGAGCTCCTTCCAGTTCTGCCCAGTAGGTCTGCTCATAACTGGCAAGTCGTAGGGCGGCTTCGGGATGGAATCGCGCTGCGCGCATCGCAGTCTGAACTTTCAGCCATTGCGATGCAGCTCAAGCATGAAAATGCTCCCAACATCGATCTGACGGGAGTGGCGATAGAACCGCTGCGCCAGGCGATGACGGGATATGTGCGACCCGCCTTGATGCTCTTGCTCGGAGCTGCCGGTTTTCTGCTCTTGATCGCCTGCGCGAACGTAGTGAATCTGATGCTGGCGCAGGCCGCAACCCGCGAAAGGGAACTAGCCGTTCGGGCCGCACTTGGCGCCGAGCGAGGCCGTCTGGTGCGCCAGTTTTTCACGGAAGCGCTCCTGCTTGCTCTGATCGGTTCTACTCTCGGAGTGTTGGCGGCGTCATGGGGAGTAAAGGGCTTGCTGCAGGTCGCGCCGAGGACATTGCCACGGCTCGAAGATGTTTCCGTTAATTTCGTTGTGCTTTTGTTTTGTTTGGGAACTGCGCTATTTGTGGCAGCGGGGCTGGGAATTTTCAGTGCGCTGCGCGCAACTGTGAATGCACGCGATGCGCTCAGTGAAAGCAGTCAAAGACAGGCAGGTTCGCCGCGAAGTCAAAAGCTGGGACGGTTGCTCGTTTCGGGGCAACTCGCCACGACTCTTGCTCTACTGGCCGGTGCCGGCCTTCTAGGACGAAGCTTGTTGCAAGTGCTTTCGATTGATCCTGGCTTTCGTACTGAGCGCGTTGTCACGATGGACCTGGCGCTGCCTGACGCTTTCGACAGAGCAGCAAGGGTTCCACGCGTGCAATTTCTTAGCGAATTGATGGCCCGTTTGCGCGGGATTCCGGGTGTCGAGGAAGTCGGAGGCAGCTCCGCGCTGCCGCTGGCCACGGGAATTTCGTCCGATGGATCTTACGCGGTGCTGAATCCTCGCCAGATCTCGCCCCAGTGGCAAAATTTGATCAAGCGTTCAGTGCAGGAATCGCCTGATTCGGACCCGGCATTACTAAGGGACATGACGGAATTTTTAGAAGCTGACTATGCGGTCGTTAGCGAGGGCTACTTCAGAGCGCTCAGCATTCCGCTGCTGCGTGGGCGGCTCTTCGATGACCGGGATAGCGCTGACGCTCCCCACGTAGCGCTTGTCAGCAATTCTTTGGCAAAAGAGAAATGGCCTAATGGAGAACCGCTTGGCCAAACGATTGAATTCGGTAATATGGACGGCGACTTGCGCCTCCTCACCGTGGTTGGAGTTGTGGGCGACGTTAGAGAAAAGAGCGTTGAAGCACCGCCGCGTCCCACGATTTACGTGAATTACCGCCAACGGCCGCAGGCCACAAGGAGTTTCACTGTGGTGTTGCGGACCGGCGCGGATGTTTCTTCTGTGACCTCCGCCGCTCGTGGCATTCTCCGCGATTTTGATCCGAACGTTCCTCCGCAATTCAGCACACTGCCGCAGATTTTCTCCGCAGCTTTCGAGACGCGGCGCTTCAGCCTGATTCTCGTTGGGATTTTCGCCGGTACGGCGCTCCTTCTCGCAACAGCGGGAATTTACAGCGTGACCGCGTACGCAGTGGCGAGACGCACACGCGAAATTGGAGTACGAATGGCGCTCGGTGCAACCCCTAGCGAAATTCTACGCATGATTCTGAGGGACGGTGTATTTACGACAGCGATCGGCGTTACGTTGGGAATTGCCGGCTCGCTTTTTGTGACGCGTGCGATGGAATCTTTGCTCTTTGGAGTCAGCCCTACCGATCCCGTCACGTTTGCTGGCATTACCAGCGTGCTTGTGCTCGTAACGCTTGCAGCATGCTGGATTCCAGCGCGGAGGGCGACGCGAGTCGATCCGTTGGTGGCATTGCGGTATGAGTAGGAGAGGTTGATGCACACATTCTGGCAGGACGTGCGTTACGCGGTGCGCATGCTTACGAAGAACGCCGGATTCACCGCGGTCGCGGTGCTATCGCTGGCTTTGGGAATTGGAGCCAACACCTCCATCTTCACTATTGTGAACGCCATTCTCCTGAATCCTTTGCCGGTCAAGGACATTGCTCGTGTCGTCGAAGTGGACACTATCGACAGCAAGATGTTAGTCACCGCTGCCAATGCTACGAAGCTCGGCATGTCCTATCCAAATTTTCAGGACTACGCTAGAGACAATCAGGTTTTTGCCGGACTCGGCTGCTTTGTCGGTCCGCTCCCATTGACCTGGAGCAGTGGTACGGAACCCAGGCAAATTTTCGGACAAATGGTCAGCGCAAACTATTTTGAAATCCTCGGACTGCGTCCTCGTTGGGGCCGTTTCTTCCTGCCCGATGAGGATACCAAGCCGGGCGCCAATAATGTCGCGGTAGTAAGCTACAGCTTTTGGACCAACAAATTCGGATCTGATCCCAATGTGGTTGGCAAGATTCTTACGCTGAACGCCACGCCTTACACCGTGATCGGTGTGGCTCCCCACGGTTTCAAAGGTGCTTTTACATTTGGCAACGCCGAGCAAATCTGGATTCCCGTCAGTATGTATCCTCAATTACTGGAGGGCTTTTTCAAAGACAATTTTAACAACCGCAGATTCCTGACCACCGTTGTGATCGGCCGCCTCAAGGATGGCGTTAGCTTGAGTACCGCGGAAGCTTCGCTGAAGACCATCGCATCGCATCTAGAGAGCGCGTTCCCGAAAGACAATGCCAGCCGAAGTGTGGCGCTGACGCCTCTCGCCGACGCGGCTGTCGGAGTGAACAATCGCAATCAGTTCGTGCTCGCCGGTGGAATGATGATGGGAATCGTGGGTTTGGTCCTCCTGATTGCCTGCGTCAACTTGGCAAATCTGTTGCTTGCTCAGGCCGCTCGCAGAGAAAAAGAAATTGGCTTGCGAGCGGCGCTCGGAGCCAGCCAGGGCCGGGTCATGCGGCAATTGCTGACAGAAAGCTTGGTGCTCGCGATTCTCTCGGGAGCTGTTGGGTTGGTGATTGCTTTAGGGGGCCGTGCGGTGTTGTGGTCTTTCCGGCCTCCTTTCATCCTGGATGGCGATATCGACTTGAAATTTGATTCGCGGGTGCTTTTCTTCACATTAAGCACGGCGCTTCTTACGGCTGTGCTGATTGGGCTCGCTCCCGCGATCAAGGCCGCGAAACCAAACCTGATCGACGCGCTAAAAGTTGGTGGACGAGGGGGCACCGTGGGCTGGGCCAGAAACCCATTTCGTAGCCTCCTGGTTGTAACCGAAATTGCGCTGGCGCTTGTCGCGCTCGTCGGCGCGGGCTTATTTATTCGCAGCATGCAAAACGCGCAGCGCGTCGATCCAGGGTTCGAGTCGAAGAATCTCTTCGTGTTCGCCTTCGATCTAGGAGCCTTACATTATGACGAAGGCCGTGCGCAGCAGTATTTTCGTGCCGCCATTGAGCGCGCCAAGACATCTCCCGGCGTCGAGTCGGCAACCATCGCGTCCAATTTTCCCTTCGGCGGAGGTTTTGCCCCTCTCCGCACTGCGTTCCCCGAAGGTCAAGATGAAGCTTCCGGCTATCGTGGGACCTTGACCCAGCTTAACGACATCGCGCCGAATTTTTTTGAGACTCTGCGCATTCCGTTGCTACGCGGCCGCGAATTCAGCGATGCCGATCGCAAGGACACAAAGCAGGTCGCTATCATTAATGAAGCAATGGGCAAACAATTCTGGCCAAATGAAAATGCGGTCGGGAAGCGCTTCCATTTCTTCGGAGAGACCGCGCTGCGCGAAGTCGTTGGTGTCGCGCGCAATACCGTGGTGAATGTCATCGGAGAAGAGCCCCAGCCGCTGGCTTATCTTCCGGTTACACAGGACTTTGCCCCGGCGGTCACCATGCAGGTGCGGACTCCCGGCCGGCCCGAAGCTGTCGTCGCCACTGTTCGCAGCCAGGTTCAATCACTAGACACAAATCTCGCACTAACGAACTTCAACACCATTGAAGAGTTGATCGATCAGGGATTGTGGGCGCCGCGGATGGGCGCTGCGCTGCTGACCGTTTTCGGTGGACTCGCGCTATTCCTCGCGGTGGTTGGTGTCTACGGCGTGCTCTCTTACTCAGTGAGCCAGCAAACGCGCGAAATCGGCGTTCGTATGGCCATGGGTGCGCAGAGCGGTCGCATATTGAGGCTTGTGGTGGGTCAAGGAATGCGGCTGGCAATCGCCGGGCTAACGCTGGGTATCTTGATTGCTCTCGCCTCTACGCGGGTGCTTTCCAGCCTGCTCTTCGGCGTCAGTGCTCACGATCCGCTCATCTTCGGTGGCGTCTCGCTGGTTTTGGCGGCCGCCGCTATCCTCGCTTGCTACATCCCTGCACGCCGGGCGACGCGGGTCGATCCGTTGGTGGCATTGCGCTATGAGTAGGAGGGGCTGATGCAAATTTTTTGGCAGGACGTGCGCTACAGCTTGCGAATGCTGGGAAAAAATCCGGGGTTTGCGGCTATCGCACTTATTACACTGGCGCTGGGAATTGGCGCGAACACGACGATTTTCAGCCTGCTGAATGCCGTGATATTGCAGTCGATGCCGGTACGCAATCCCCGAGAACTGGTGGTTTTACAATGGTCCGCTCATCGCCAGCCAAAAGATATTGGCACCAGCAGTTTTGGCCAAATCATTGGTGTGGTGGCCGACGTAAAGTACGACGACTTGCGGAAGGACATCGCGCCTACGGCATATATTCCTCTACAAAAAGGCGAGGCCCATTTTGCCCTACGCACGATGTTATCGCCAGACGCGCTCATGCCAGCGATTCGCCGTATCGTGAACGATCTCGATAGCAGCATCCCGATCTTCGAGGTGAACTCGCAATCACGGACGATTGATCGCTTGCTCTTCAATGAACGCCTGGTGGCGCGTCTGTCGTCTCTCTTCGGAACTCTGGCCGTGGTGCTAGCCTGCATCGGGCTGTACGGGCTACTGTCTTACGAAGTGACACAGCGGACAAAGGAGCTTGGTATTCGCGCGACCTTGGGTGCACGACAGCGCGATGTCTTAACTATGATCGTTCGGCAAGGTTTGCTACTGGTTTTGCTCGGAACCTTAATTGGTGTAGTGACGGCGTTTGGAGTGACACGATACCTGCAGAGTCTTCTTTTCGGAGTACGTCCCACGGACCCCAGTACTTTTCTTGTCGCTTGCATAACGCTCGTAACCGTCACACTTTTGGCCTGTTACTTGCCCGCCCGACGTGCAACTCGGGTAGATCCGATGGTCGCTCTGCGCTACGAGTAATTGTTGCGCGTGGAATGGGAAAGGCTTGCTGCATGGGATTTCGGGTACGAAGGAGAAAAGATGACGGACGCGACTAACAACGTTTTGATCAAAATGGAAGGCGTGAAGAAAGTCTTCTTGACCGACGAGGTGGAGACGCATGCGCTGGAGGAAATTCACTTGGAGATCCACAAAGGACAATACGTCTCCATTTCCGGCCCGTCCGGCTGCGGCAAATCCACTCTATTGTCGATTCTTGGGCTGCTCGATTCACCGAGCGAAGGGAATTACCTGCTGAACGGACAACCGGTAGCCAATCTGACTTCCAGTCAACGCACGCGCATTCGCAACCGCGAAATCGGTTTCATTTTTCAGGCTTTCAACTTGATTGGCGATCTGACCGTTTATGAAAATGTTGAACTGCCGCTTACTTATCGCGGCACGAGTTCGGCGGAACGTAAACAAAAAGTTGAGCACGCACTGCAACGTGTTGGCATGGCTCATCGCGTCCGGCATTATCCTTCGCAACTTTCCGGTGGGCAGCAGCAGCGCGTCGCCGTGGCGCGCGCTCTGGTCGGCGATCCTTTGATTTTGATGGCCGATGAGCCCACTGGGAATCTGGATTCAAAAAATGGCGAAGCGGTGATGGAGCTGTTGCGCGACCTGCACCGCAACGGCGCCACGATCTGTATGGTCACCCATGACGAGCGCTACTCACACTTTGCCGAGCGCACGATACGGCTGTTTGACGGCCGTATCGTTGAGGAAACCAAGGAAGCTGGCGTCACGATCTGATTGCGGGAGGAATACGTAGATGCACTCCATCTTCCAAGACGTTCGCTACGGCCTCCGCATGTTGGCCAAAAACCCAGGGATAACTTTGGCGGCGATTTTGACGCTGGGACTGGGTATCGGCGCGAACACCGCTACCTTCAGTCTCTCCAACACTTTTCTGCGTAAACCTGTTTCATTTCCAGAAGTGGACCGCCTCGTAATGGTTTTGAACCGCGCACCGGGCCAGCAGGGTCAAGACTGGAGCAGCGTATCTCCCGCTGACTTCCTGGAGTGGAAAAAAGAAGCCCGCTCTTTCGCAGGTTTGGCCGGGTACGAATGGGCCGATGTGAACCTCACGGGTGCTGGCGAGCCCACGAAGGCACAGGGCTTCCGCGTCACGCCAGATTTCTTCGACGTGCTCGGCACTCGCGCCGCGTTGGGCCGCGGTTTCGTTGCAGGCGAAGACGTTCCTGGCCAAGATGCCAGAGTGATCCTCAGTCAGGGGTTGTGGGCACGGCAATTCGCCAGTGACCCGCGAATTGTGGGGAAATCTGTGAAGCTGGATGGCCGTCTCTGCGAGGTTGTTGGGGTCATGAATCAGGATGTAAATTTTCCCGCGAGCACGGACCTTTGGATCCCGATGGCATTTAGTCCCGAAGAAAGACAAGACCGCAATTCCCATAACGTACACCCAGTGGCGCGACTGAAAACCGGTGTATCACTGAAACAAGCTCAAGCGGAAATGAACGCGATTCAGCAACGGCTGACGCCTTTGTATCCTGCAGCGGAGACCGGATGGAGCGTAACAGTTCGGGATTTGGGTGAATTTGTTGCAGGCTATGGCCGAAGCTACTTGCTCCTCATGCTAGGCGCTGTAGGATTTGTACTCTTGATTGCGTGCGCCAATGTCACCAATCTATTGCTGGTGCGCAGCACTTCCCGGCAAAACGAACTGGCCATTCGGCGGGCATT
>WNFP01002781.1_pt1 | contig 18785 bp, 15 predicted proteins | sample 5400201 | NCBI WGS metagenome assembly WNFP01 (sample SAMN13153355, study PRJNA577476) | soil metagenome | isolation source: 115 cm saprolite under Madrone tree | place: USA:California | collected 2016-06-14 | reverse complement strand
ATGTCAGATATGGCAAGGGCGTGCCGAGCATGATGATCGCGTACTTCTACTATGACGACGCGGACAATACGCCGCTAAAGTCCGGCGATGAAGACTATCGCGACAAGAAAGGCAATGTGTCTTGTCATGTGAATTTTACTCCGGCCTACGATCCTGCTGTTTACGAGGATCTACAGCTCTTCATGCCTTACGAAGCACTTAACATGGAAAGCGGCGAATCCTACGATCTGAAATTCTATCTGGCCCTCTACGACAAAGAGGGTGGCAGGTTCTTTGGCAAATCGGGCTGGTACAAATTCAAGTTGACCATGCCTTAGGCCGAATGATGTCAGTACCGGGAGCGATGGCGACCGGGTTACAGTCCCGGCGACTCGAACGTCGCATGGGTTGAGACCCGGTCGCTACCGCTCCCGGTACTGACCCTTGATCGTCATCGACTCTGCTATGGCGCGCGGTTGGGAAAGCAAGTCAGTCGAAGATCAGATCGGCGACGCCCAGGCTGAAAAGGACGCGCGCTCCAAACCTTTCCTGTCTCCCGAAGAACGTGAGCAACAGACAAGAAAGCAGTCATTGCTGTTATCGCGTTCGCAAATCCTCAGCCGTTTGAAAGTAACGCGGAATGATCGTTATCGCGCGCAACTCGAAGGCGCCCTCGCCCACGTGGACAACCAACTGAAACAATTTAAGTGACGCAGAAGTGTTCGCGGATTCCTGCACGACAGATCCAGCATCGGAGTCATTTTAGTACCCAAGCTCTTGCTTAAAGATCGGGAATCGCGAAAATGAAGCCAGTCCTCTTCTATCCTGCATCGCGCCTTTTTTTGCGAGCACCTTGAGGTCGACTCTGCGGCTCTGCAACTGAGCCCGGCGTTACCGGTTTAGCTGACCTGCTCTTTGCGAACGCGCCCCGTCCTGACGGCGAACCGCCTTTGGACAATTTTCTGGTCGGGGCTTTTCCGGGCACCGCTTGCCGATCCGATTTGGTTTTCATTCGAGGGCGCGACTTGGTGGTTGGAACGACGACGCCAAAAGCATCGAGGACGTTCTTGGTCAAAGCTTGCAACTTCGCATCTACCGTCAGCACCCATCCGAATGCGATCGAGCCAGCATTGAAAACGCGTCCGCCCCTCGGTCGCCGCCAATGAATCATCTGGCAAACCATCCAATCCTGGGGAGGAGCAAGATAGTAGCGCGTGTAGTAGTCAAAGACCGTCTCCGAAACCTTCTGTTGAGAGATAGCCAGCGTCTCGATGTCTCGGGGCTCGGATGGCAAAGGCGCTCCAGCCGGCAGAGCGGAATCGGGCGGGACACTGCACATTTGTGGAGTGACGACGCGAATATCAAACTCGTGTCCGATGGCTTTGATTGTTTTGCCATCCGTCCAGATGCCAAAACCGAAAGTCTCTCCCTTCTTGAGGCCGGTTGGGTTGGGAGTGGTGAACAAGGTTGATTCATCCGCGCACTGATAGGTATAAAAGCGTTTCGGATCGTAGCCGCCAAAGTCTTCATACCACCCGGCACAGTCGAGACCAATAACCGGATACGCTGGATAGCCGGCTTCCCGCATCAAACTTCCGCGCTGTCCGTCGGTGCTGTACCAGAGTTCGCCAATGGTCGAGTGAGGCCGGCCCCCAATCAAGTCCACACCATCGTCAAATTTCCGGCACTCCATAACGCTCTGGTCCTCATTAAAAGCAACACGCCAGAACATTGTGTTGCCGGAAAGCACGATGAGATTGCCATGCTTCTGCAGAAAGTTGAGGACGTTCAGATACGCTGGGATCGGCCAGTACTCGCTGTGACCGTTGATGACAAGCACCTCATACCCGTCAAGCAGTTGGGGGTCGCGTGACAGATCGAAGTCAGTGGCAACGTCAAAGTCATATTTATTTTGTTCAAGCCAAACGTGCAGAAAACGCTCAGCCCGAACCAGATGACTGTAAGAGGACGGCTGGCTCGTATTTGAGGCAAGTGGAACCGTAACGTAAGGGCCGGCCTCGGGCCAGGGAAGGTTCACCCCAAGATAATAAGTAGGCTGGCCGTACTGTTGGGTCGAGTTCACGTCATCGTGATGGTTCTGATAGCACGAATAGTCGGGAGAGTTCGGAACTGGACCGGCGATGGCGTCCGCGATGCTAACTTGTTTTAGCTTACGCCCGCTCTGCGTGATGTGCGCTCTTTGGGAGGTTATGCCGTTGAAAGGCGCGGTATTGTAAGCGAGCCACGTGTTGGTCGCACAAAGCACCAGCATTTTGGCCTTAGGCTTCGGTGATGTTTTCCCTCTGCTAACCACAAATGTTACGTCATACACAGTCTGATTATTTGGCCCATAGAGAATGCGGCCCGTATAGATGCCGAGTTTGGCGTCAAGGGGAATGCGGTATTGCTGCGTCACGTTCCAGCCGCAGTCATACAAATCATCCGAAGCGAAGCGCAAGCCATGCCCACGTTTCGGATCATCATTAGGATTGTAGGTCCCGTACCGCGGCACGGCTGCGCTGTCAAAGCTGGGCCCGCCAATCATCCAGGTTGCGTGGTTAATGATGAGGCCATCGCGTTTGAAGCTGCTAATGTCTGACAGGTTAGCACCTGCCTCTTCTTTCAAAGGCCAGCACCCCAGCAGACCGTCGGGCGAAGGTGTTTGCAAGCCCTGCTGAGAATATCTCAATTGAATTTCGGCTGCCGTAAGAGCCCGACTGTAAATAGCCGGCATAGCCAGATCGCCATCGAGCGTCACTCCCGTGCGTCGCTGACCCGACTCGTCGACGAAGCCGGACGCGGCCAGGCGCAGAGGAGCATCGCCGGGCACCAATTGAAATGGTTTGGGAATGCTCCAGGATTTAGTCTGGCACCCATTGATCCAGATAGAAGCAGTATTGGTTTGTGAATCCCACACGCCGACCACATGAGCCCACTGATATAGGCTGAGCAACGAGGAGCTGTTATTGAGCCAGTCAAGATTTTTCTGACCGCCGTCTCCGACATAGAAGGCAACCTGACCGTTGCTGGCGACTTCGCCTGTTGCCGAGATGAACAACCCAAACCCGCACGCAACCGGATCGGTGAATTGCGTAATCAACCCCTGCCAGCCATCGAGTTTCCATGGGCGAACCCAGCATTCGAGCGTGAGCGAAGAAGGAGGCTCTTGCGGCGGCGGGAGATTGTTGTCGATATTCACATAAGAGCCTGGAGTGATTGGTTGCGTCTGTTTTGTGAAGGGCTGATAGTCAAAGATCTGAACATCGCTAGCGGCTGGGCAATCCAGACTCGGACCGAGCCGGACGACACCCATTAGGAAGTCCTGATCACTGGTGACCCGCAAGGAAACGGTGTCGCCGGCGGCAACGCTCTTTTCGGCATACGCGTTAACTCCAGGTACGGTAACCGGTAATAAAGGTTCTTGAGCCATGAGGATCCTCCTTAGAAGTTGAAGGAAAGGTTCGGCCACCGGCCAGCGCACCGGCCATTGTCCGGGCGCTCGGTTGCGCTTACGGCTTTGCCGGCACGGCCGGCATCCTAAACTTTGAATCATCCACCGGCGCGTTGAGTTTGATCTCGGTGTACGTACGCGTCGAAACCAGTCCCGGCTCAACTGACGAGACTTTCACGGTGAAGGGAACCTTCACGCCATCGACCACGCGATAGTCTTCAAAGTCAATCTGGTTGGGAATCACGCCGATTGGTGTTTCGATATAAGAGATGCGGCGCCGCAGCAGACTGGTTTCAGCGTCAAAGAATAGCTGCTCGCGCTGGTTGTCGGCGTTCGTGCCATTCACGACGACCACGTCACGGTCGCCAATCCTGTCCTTCCTGCCTCCACGCAAACGGGTGAACTGTTCCCTGAGTTTGATGTTGTGAAAGAACAGGAACGTCGACTTCAAATCGTCGAGCACGGGGTTCATGAGTTCATTCACGCCACGCGGACCTTTTTCCCAACCGGCCTTGCCGTCGAAGCCTCGCTCGACAGTTCCTTGTTGTGCATTGACGTTGATGTAGAACTTATCAGGCGCGGCCAAGTCCACTTCATAAGGCAACGACGCACCGTTGAAGCCGACGTAAGTGCCTTTCATCACGAGCGTCTTCATCTTGTCGATGGCTGCTTGTCCGCCCAGGGCTTCGACATACTTCGCCAGGATTTGATCGGCCGTTGGAGGTGCCGGAGTTGGCGTCGGCGAGGCCCCCGGTTGACCCGAAGCCGCGGCAGGAGGCTGCGGTTGCGGACGCGGCGCAGGCGTTGGGAGCGGAAACGACGGAATACCCTGCGGCGTACTGCGGCCGCGATGACAGGTGTAGCAACTCACGGTGGGGCTCCCACCGAAGTTGTCTTTGTTAAGGGCCAGGACCATCGTCATCATTTTGCGGGCCGTCAGCTTCTCTTCCTTGTCGTCGGATTCCCAAACCCAGTTGTTGCCACCCTTGTTCACGTGACAAAAATCGCATCGCCGGCCCATAGAAACCGCGATGTATTGCATCACAGTGCCCAACTGAGAATCAGGCAGTCCCTTGAGCACCTGGATATTCTTGTGTGTTTGCTCAACCGTCTTCTCCCGCGGCGTTGCGGGCGCGGCCGGTGTCTGCGCCGGGATGGCTATGCCCAGGCTCGATAGCGAAACCGCGAACTCCTGGTTGACCGGCGATTTTTGCGCGCGGGCTCTGGTGATAAGCATCACGGCGCTGGCGCAGGCCAACGCAAGAATGAGAAGTCTAAGAATGCTGCGTTTCATTGTTTGCTCCGATGAAATGTTCTGAAAGCGGCCTCGAAACCGAAAAGACTGCGGCCACAAAAACTTTCAAAAACCGCGTGTCTGTTTCTGGGAAGACCAACTTAACGGCACGCTGTTATAGAACGAAATGTTCGGTCGGTGCAACAGCGCGGAGCAGTTGAGTGGCACAGACTTCAGTCTGTGATCCTGTACCCGGAATTCAATCACAGACTGAAGTCTGTGCCACCAAAGCAAAACACCCGGCATCAGGGCCGGGTGTTTCAGAAGTCAGCAACTCGCTGCTTACTACCTGCTATTTCCTGCGCGCGTGATTGTCCTTCGCTTTCATTAAGGCATCCAGCGATTGATAGATTTGTAAGTACATTTGTGTTTCGCGCGGAATCAGTGTCCGCCAACCCGCACCGGCGCGGCGGATGTAACCCGGCAACTTCGCCGCGTTTGAATTGTAGCCGGCAGCCAATAGTTCCGTGGGTGTTGCTTGTCTGGCGCTGAGAGCCGCTTGAATGTCTTCGTTCGCGGAGAGATCGTTCCAGGTGTCCTGCATGTAGAGCAGCATGGCTTCGAGCGCATTGCCGTGATTGCGCATGCCGGCGACGAAATCGGGGTTCAATCCCACGCCGGGATGGCGCTGGCGCATAAGCGCATACGTCCAGGGAATCATCTGTACCATGCCGCCCGCGCCGGCTGAGCTGACCGAATAACGATAAGTATCGAGTTCGTTCAGTGAGTACAGCGTGTAAATTTCTTCGAAAAGCGCGATGCGATTTTCGTTTCGAAAACGCTCGTGGTCCGTGTGCTCGACGATGCAAAGGTGTTTGCCGACGTCAACGATGTTCGGAGCGATGTTCGCGCCACGCTCGCGCAATCGTTTCGCTGCCAGATCAACCATAGAATTAACATAGGTCTGGCCGGACTTCATCAGCTCCGGTGACAAAAGCGCCGGATGAGCGGACGTGTAATAAGCCATCTCGCGAAACACGCCCTTGCGTTCGATGGGGAACTCGACGGCCAACGGCAACAGCGATCGGTTTTTTTCATCGAAGATCGTCACGGCTGTGTTGACGCCATTCGCGCGCACGATCCGGACACTGACGGGTAACAAAAGCGAAGTAGTCGCCGGGACCTCAGTTCCCTTGGTCAGAAAAGTTTGCTTGGAGATGCGAATCAAATGAATCTGCGAAGTCTCCGGCAACAATGCGGAGATGGTCACATAATCGAGTGAAGGCGACATCAAAGCGGTCTGTACCGGCCGGATTTTCATTAAGCGTTCTGCTTCGTTAATGCGAGACCGAATCCGGTGTGGTGACAGACGAACTGAGCTTGAGTCTTCGCGCGCCGGCGATCTCGATTCCTCGGGTTGCTGTCTGTTGGGCGCGGCGGCCTTATCCGCGGAACGGGTACCGGTTTCCCCCGGACGTGAGGGCGTTTGCTGTTGAGCAGACTGGTTCTGGAACTTCGTCCTGGCTGGGCTGTTCGTTTTTGAGCTGCCCACCAAACGGGGACGGCTTATCGGATCGGTTGATCTCAGCGATTGCGCTTGAGCGCCGCCGACTGAGAACACGAGAACAATGAGAATAGAGACTGAGGCTTTTTTCATGGATAGCAGCTTTCTGGGGGAGACTTCGCGGGTAGCGAAGCTGATCCCAGATTCGCGTAAACGGCCATCGGTTGTCAATCACTTTTTTCCCCTGGCGTCTTTACAGTAACCCCTCGGTATAACCAAAAGGGTCGTAAAGACGAGTGATCCGTGTCTATTCCTCGCTTGTCCTCAATTGAGCTTCCAGGATCTTTACTCGCTCAGTTAGGTCCTTCAATTCCTGGCGCACGTGCGGCAAGCGCCTGATGTGGGCGTTAAGACGCTTATATTCCTCCAAAGGCTGAATCGGTATTCCCCACCAGACACCGGGGCGTACAATCTTGCCGGGTAGAATACCTGCCTTAGAACCGATTATCGCGCCGCTTTGCACGTGTATGTGATCGCCAAAGCCGACCTGACCGCCGATCACGCAATCATCTTCAATGATCACACTACCGCTGATTCCGGTTTGAGCGGCGATGACCACCCGTTCCCCAATGTTACAGTTATGTCCAACATGAACCATGTTGTCGATCTTGGTGCCTCGGCCAATGCGCGTCCGGCCGAGCGCACCGCGATCTACACAAGTGTTCGCACCCAGTTCGACGTCGTCTTCTATTGTCACTGTCCCGATCTGGGGAAACTTGTGATATCCCATTTCCCCACGGACATATCCGAAGCCGTCCGCGCCGATAACCACACCCGCATGAAGAATGACTTTATTACCTATCGTTACGCCGTCTTCAAGGAAAACGTTCGGGTGAATAACGCAATCGCTGCCGACCGTTACGTTGTCACCAATTTTTGCGCCCGCGCGAATTTGCGTCCGATCACCCACGATCGAATTTTCACCTATACAAACAAACGCGCCAATAGAGACATCGTGACCAATTTTCGCGGCCGGCGAAATAACGGCGGTGGGATGAATCTCGGGCTGGCGCTGCTTCGGTGGGTGCAATACCTCAGCGATCATAGCGAAGGCTAACTTTGGATTCGCTACTTCGATCCGGCACGGCACATCAATATTTGAACCTGCTGGCGCGATTAGACAGGACGCTTTGGTTTTGTTCGCGGCTTCGAAGAGCTTTTCATCTTCGACGTATGCAATATCACCTTCAACTGCGTCTTGGAGGCTTGCCACTCTGTGGATAGAGACATTTCCATGGCCAAATGTTCTCCCGCCGACGTGTTTGGCAAGTTCAGAAGTTGTCGGTGAACGAATTTGCGTCATCGAATTTTGGGGTTCTATCAACAGGAACGACGCTCAATACATGCGAGGCAGAGAATAGCGTTTGGAATCAATATTCACAACTCCCATTGTTCGTTAATAAGGGGCTGTGAAGGACCGGCAATCCGTCATGGAGGGCGAAAAGGTGAAGCCTAATTTTAGAGGCCCTCCCCCTTTTTTCTGACGGCTCTTGTTTTTGCGTGAATGTTTTCGGCGGGTGCTTAAGGCAACTTGTTTTGAATTCTACGTAGCGTTTCTTCAGCATCCTTCAAGGCCGAATTACTGCTACTGAAGCCATGCCTCCGGTAAATGTTTATGGCCTCTTGAATCTCAGCCGTCGCTTTCTTGTCATTATGAAGTTCGTAATAGACTTCGGCCAGGGCCTTCAGAATGGGAGCCACGTCTTGATCATCTTTCCCCAGGACCTCTTTCTTGATTCTTAGCGCAGTTTCATAGGCAGTTAGCGAGTCTTCAAGATTTCCATCGTCGCGGTGGATTTTTCCAATATTGACGTAGGTATTCGCTTCACCTTTTCGGTAGAACTTGTATAGTTCCTTTTCGTCGTCAGTAGCACCCTGAGCTTCCGGACTCAGGCCCTTCTCGGCTTCGCTGTAGAGGTTTACCAGCTGACCGAACGTTTCCAAAGCGCCTTTATTCGCATGCTGCGCCTCCAACTCGTCAGCTAGCAGATCCGTGCGAAGTATGTCCGCTTGCTGCTTAAGGATTTTCGCCTTTTCCCGAAGCGCGGCTGTTAGGGCCTCTGCGTTCCGGCGGCCCGATGTTGCTTTCTCCAGCTCAGCGAGCGTATTCCGCACCACTTGTTCACTGTCCTGGGCTTGACGTTTCTGCGACAGGGCATAGAACGCAGCGGCTCCCGCAGTCAGAAAAAGCACCAGGAGAGTTGCCGTCAACCATCGTAACCAGCGGGCAATTCTTGCTTGTTCTTTCGCCTGCTTGAGACTTTCTTCCGCCTGCCGCGCTGAGTCTGATTGTTCCTGGGCTTGTAAGAAACGGGTGCGCCAATCGAGGATCGCGGGCGCCAGCACATCATGAAAAATCTCATAACGCTGTACGTCTTGCCGATTATGTGGAGGTTCGGCCGGACGAAGGATTCGCTCATTGTTGTCGGCGAGTTTAACCAGAACGGGATTGAGCTCGTCTTGCGGAAGCCGCGCGAAGGCCGCCAGATCCGGGACTGTGTGAGCGATCTTTGTTCCTGACGGGGTCACGAGATGGTAGAAAATTCTCGATGCGATGTCTTGTTGGTCCGATGACAACCTGTTCATGGTGTCATCCAGATGAGTTCGAACGATCCGTTCCGCGCCGCCCAATCGGGTAAGCGTTTCGAGACGCAGGACTCGCGACCCTGTGCTCATTTCCTCTTCCCACAACCGCGTCATCACCAGTTGCAAGAAGGGAGTTTCAATCCTGATGTCTTTGTCAGGTGCGCTATCAGCGCCTTCGATGGTACCTCCTGCCGGACCAAAAACAACCTGGCCTGCCTTGACCTGGTCCAGAATAGCTGCCACCAGAGAAGATTCGATCCGGACCGGGGCGCCGTTTCCTGTTTTTGAAAGATTGTATTGATCGATGGGTTTCGTAATTGCTTCTCGGGCTGACTTCAGATCCAGGTGCTCCAGACTCAGGCGGTTTTCGAAGAGATGAGGAATACTGGCTTTGAAACGCTCCAGTCTGGCCAATTGGTCCTCGCGCACTGATATGAGGAAATTAACGCGCAGTTCAGGGCTGTTAATTGCACGGGGAAGCTCGGCTGCAAACGTACCGTCGCCTGCCTCTGTCGGGTGGTAGAGAAAATACTCCTCAAATTGATCGAGAATGATGAATAGATCCAGGTTCGGAAGACTGCCATCAGGATCTTGTCGAGTCCATGTTTGCAGGCATTGTGCGAGTTCACGCGATGGCGGCAAAGGATCCAGAGTTGGGCCGTTCAAAAGTTGGGCGACGGTCTCTCTAACGGAGGTCGCTAATCCGAGCACCGGGTCGTCGCGCCAGGAACTGAACACGATGACGGCAAACTCCGGACTTCGGCCTTCAGCCAAACTCTGCCGCGCCAACGTTCGCAGTTTGTATGTGACACCGGCGCGCAGAACCGAACTCTTGCCGACGCCACTGGGGCCGTGAAGCAGCGTAAGGCGGGAAGCCATCAGGTTGGCGGTTATGATCTCGCGCTTCTCGTCACGGCCGAAAAAGAACTGAGCGTCATCTTCAGAGTAAGGCACAAGCCCCTTATAAGGTGAAGCCAGTTCGGTGTTCATACCCTACCTCCCGTGCCCAATGCCAGCACGCCTCGGCGATTCTCCATCTCCTCCAGGCTATCGTCGAGTTGACGGATGTAAGGCTCCGCTCCCAACAGGGCAATCACGTGCGTGACGTAATCCTTTAAGCCGGAATTAAAGATTTGGATATCACGCCTCAGCCAGAAAATCTGATCCAGATCCTCTGGTTCCAACTGAATGGCCCAGGAACTCCACTTGAGTTTCTGCGCGCCCCAGATACGGCGCAAGATTACCCGCAAATTCCAGTCGCGTAAGCTGTAGCCGAGAAAAAGGAAATTACTATTGCCAAGTTTAGCCGCCACATTTTTCGGCACCAGATTCGCAATGTCCGACCGAGTCAAATAATCTATGTAGTCGTCATCCGTAATCACGAAGCTATCTAATCGTTCGATCATTTCGGGCGGGCTAATCCGATCGACGGCGCCGTGAAGTTTCAGAATGACCGGGCGCTGGTCGATTGATACACCGCAGTATTCATTCGGGATGTCGATTAGCCTGGGACGGGGCTCGACGCTGGGCGGCCATCGCTGCCAGAACTCTTCGCGCTCTTTCTTGACTTGTTCTTGATAATCCAGGTTGTCCTGATTCTCGCGTTTGGGTGTCGGCGTAAAGACATAAGACCAGTGTAAGAACTTACCGCGCTGATCCCCCTCAGCCACATAAGAGACGATGTCGAATTCCTCACGCGCCGCATGAAATGTTCGCTCCAGAACATCGTCATAATTAGTCGTTACGATGAGTTGATAACGCGGAGGCTGACCGGTTTCTCGGAGAACGCGAGGAAGAACTGCCAACAATTTATGTATGAGTGTCGGGGGGTAGTTGACGTCGAAAAGCAAACGCAGAGCTTGATACAAAGCTCCCGTTCCGCCGCCGAGAAGTGCAATGTACTGTGCCACCCGGGCAAGATCCTCACTCGGTGGACAGCCAAAGGTCCTGGCTAAATAGGCGGCCAATTCGCTCCCACTGGGCAGATATGGTCCATGCTCTTCAAAGGCTGCCCCATCCGGCCGGTCGCACAGATTCGCACCGGCTCCCAGAAATGGAACTATCCGGCCGCTGGTTATGGCGCTTATGACAGTGTGATAGTGCCTGTCGCTGAGTTCCTGCATCGATGCCAAGCCTCTTGAAATCTAAATCTACGGGAAACGAAGAACGTAATCTTAAGACGCGGTTCGGGCCGCCAAGCTTTCCCGATTAAGGCAATGTAGCTTTGAGCCCAGCGTTGCCTGAGAGCCCGGACGAGAGAAAACGGCTCAAAAATCTTTGAAATAGGTCACGTAATAATTTACGGAATCAGTCTCCTTGCGAATCGGTTTCTCTCCATCCAGGGATGTGTCATCGGCACTTTCTTTCTGCTGAGAGTCGTTTTTGGAATCCGGAATTACTCCGTTGCCATTCTGGACGGCGTTGCTGACGGGCGACACCAGCGCCATGCGAATTTGGTTGGAATCTACTAAGTTAGTAAATCCCTTCAATTCATTCTTTGTGACTTCGTACATGAATTGAAAGGCTTCTCCAGCCTCCTTGGTTTTCCAGAATTCCGTTGTGCCGATCTTCAATTCCGGAGCCGGGCAGACAGAGAATACGTCCACTACATGATGAGTGCGCGCGAGTGCCCGCGCAGCCGTTCTCTCTTTGATCTGGTCTTCCCGCGCAGCCGCAGTATCCACCGGTTCAGGCTGCTCTGGGGCCCCTTTAGGCTGCAACGAAATGATTTTCTCGCGCAGACTTGCCAATTCGTTATAGAGATAGATCATTTTGAAGGAGTTCCGCTCCAGGACCCCCTGGCGAATCTCGGTCACTCGAGCCAATCTTCTGATCAGCGATCGCTGGTCCACTATTCTTTCAAAACTTGCATTTAGCGGCAGAATAAACAGTAGGTCACATTCTTCGATTTCTGTTCCGAATCGGATCGGCAGATTATCTATGACGCCCCCGTCTTCAAAGAATTCATCATTGATCGAGGTGTACTGGAACAACGGCGGAATATCCATCGAGCTGAAAACGCCTGTGCGAATGTTCGCCAGCGTACGAGATTCATCATTTGAATCGTTGACGACGACGTACGTTCCCGGCGCAACTACCGGCCGGGAGCGGGGAAGGTTCGGTGTGACACTCTCCCACTTGTCACGGTTTGTAGTGAATGCAAGATGGGCCTTGGCAATGTTGGAGTGGGTGAAATAGAAACGGATCCCGTCATCGGCGTACGGTTGTTGCGCGTGATAAAGAAGCCGCTTGCCCGCACCCGTACCCATGAAAACGGCGTCAAAGTTGTCCCGCCATGGCTGATTTGAAAGCAGATAATTTTGGCGGGTCGGCACATACCTAATCGGAAGAATAATGTTCTGGACGCTCACCCGGCGCCACCACTCTTCCAAAGGTCCGGGGCCGTCGGTTTGCGACTTAATCAGATCGGCCAGCCAAAAAAGCGCATTCCACGAGCCGATCGACGTGCCAGCGATCATTTGAACCTTCGTGTGCGCATTATGTTCTTCGAGAAACTCATAAATCGCCCGCATTGCGCCTGCTTGATAAGCGCCCTTCGCTCCGCCACCCGACAGAATGATGCCAATTTTTTTGTATCGAGCCAGCGGATTGTTGACCTCGTCTCCGTGGGTGCGAATCGTAGGAAATACGGGGACACATGGCTTGAATGGTGTGACGCTGAATCGGCGGTAGAGCTTGTAGATTTTAGCCGCCACCCAGTGGCTTATGAGGATCCCGCCTACAGCAAAAAGTAAAGTCAGTAGTGCCGAAATAATTAGCACAATAAGACCTGCGGTACCGGAAACCATCCATGCCAAGATGCCGTATCCGCTAGTCAATAAGAACAGATAAGATTGGACTAGCTTAGCCAGGTAAACCACTAGGTAAGCAGACGCGTTTACCAGCAAGGGAAAAAGAAAAAAGAAGTAGATCAAAGCGACTCCCAGAAGGGGAACGCTGAAAGGCCTTGGCAGTCTTACGAACAGCCAATGAAAGGGTACTAATACGCGTTGAACGAAAACCTTTAGATTCTGAATGGGTCTCATATCGACCTCTCGACCGGAACGACGAGTGATAATCCAAGTGCGATATGCTAAGAAATTGAAATACTGCGAAAGGGGTGGTGCGGTTTGAGGCACGCGGATTCTTTCGCAGGAGGTCAAATTAACAATTACTTTCGCCCGGTGACGAGTTCGTTTTGGAAGGCGCGTCGACCGATGACGAATCTGTAAGAATCCGCCTGCCTTATACCCCTGCGGTCACGGTTTGTCAATCTTTAAAAGGCTGATCTTAAAAAAGCTGATAGCGGCCTTGCCAGGGTCGAACGGTTTTCTGTTTCCGGGTGAATACGTCAGCTTCTCCTTCAGGACCTCGGGTCGAGTCATGACAAGTTGCGCCTTGCCTTTGCCCGGTCACACCACTATCATGGCAATCGCGTCAGGCTTTAAGAGGGTGAGCACGCCCGCGAGGAGTTCGAAGAATCAAGATTTAAAGTCTTTCTATCGATCAGGCGCGTCAAAAGTTCAACAGCTCAACGCTTTAGGGCCTTAGGAGAACAATTAATTGTTTAGTGATCAATTCCGCCGAGGCGAGACCGATAAAAGTAAATTGACCGGAGTCAGGGGCTCGAAGATCGTCTCGACGCTGTCTGATGTCGCCTGGAAAGCTTTTCAGACGGTCAATCAGCGTCTGCCCGAAGGCGAAGCCATTCGTCCGAAATGGGCTCCAGGCCCGCTGCTAAAGTCCTACCAACGTACTTCACCTCCACTTGGTTTTCCCAGAGAGACAGATTCGCTTTGTCCGCGCTGCGTGAAAGAAGTGCGCGATGCCGTCATCAGCGGCGAGACCACGCTCGAGTCTCTGATGAACGAGCACCCGGGCGAAATCAAAGCCCAGATTGTCGAAGAGAACTGTTTTTCGGACGCGATTTCAAAGCGGCGGAAGATTCGCACGTGCATCATCACGGTACTTCCAATATCAAGTTTGGCCGCGGCGCCGTTTTGACAGTGGACCTGACCAATCGCTGTAACATGATGTGCAATCCGTGCTTCATGGATGCAAACCAGGTTGGCTATGTCCACGAGCCGACGTTTGAAGATACGAAAGCAATTCTGGATCGTGCGGTCTCGTTCAAACCAAAGCGACAAGTCATCATTCTTTTTTCAGGCGGCGAGCCGACGCTCTCGCCCTATTATCTTGAAGCCGTTGCGTACGCAAAAAAGGTTGGCTTTTATCGAATCCTGGCGGCGACAAACGGAATTCGCTTTGCCGAAGACATTGAGTTTTGTAAAGCCGCGAAAGCAGCCGGCCAGCACGGTGTCTATCTACAATTCGATGGCGTCAGCGAAGAGAAGAACAGACATCGCGGTGTTGGCAACCTGTTTGATGTAAAGCAGCAGGCGATTGAAAATCTTGCGTCCGTCGGCATTAAGGTGACGTTGGTAACGACGATCGTTAATACGGTCAACAACGATGGCATCGGCGCGATTGTCGAGTTTGCGGCGAAGAACATCGATAAAGTGCAGACGATTGCGTTTCAGCCCGTTTCTTTTACGGGGCGCGATGAAGACGTTCCTGATGACGTTCGCATTCAGCAACGCTATACCCTCGCCGGCATGACGCATGATCTGAAAGACCAGCTCGGCGGGCGCTTGCAGCCTTTGCGTGATTGGTACCCGCTCTCGTCATATTCGGCATTCACGAGCGTGATGGACATGTTGCAGGGCGCGGATGCGCCGTGGGGCTGGTCGTCGTGCAATTGTCATCCGAACTGCGGCATCTTTACTTTGATAGTCGTCAACAAGAAGAGCGGTCATTATTCGTCTCTGTTCGACTTTTTTAACTTCTTCAAACCGTCGTCCACCAACTCAAGTTCGGATCGCAACGACCGGATGAAAGCCAAAGTTGCCGACGACAATACTGACAATTGGCGCGTTCTGTGCGTCGAAGGAATGTGGTTCCAGGATCTCTTCAATTACGACTTCCGCCGCACAGAGATGTGCGTGATTCCTTACGGCACCCAGGAAGGCGAGATTTCATTCTGCGCCTACAACACCGGCGTGGGTTGGCGGCAGATCATCGAGAACATGCATAAGACCGCAAACCTCGCCGAATGGTACGAACAGAACGATCGTCACCCAGTCTATGCCGCCGGCCACAACGTGCCGGGAATTTCCAAGAAACATTCGCTAAGCCTACCGATTATCCAAGCCGTCCTCGAGGAGGACGCCGATCATAAAACCGTAGTCACTTCGCCATATTTGCTTGAAGAGTGTGAGGAAGAAGCCCTAAGCGCCTAGCCACGGGTTTCCGAATCGTTTTTCTACGAAGTAGACTTCTGTCACAGCTTGGCAACTATGCTAGGCGCTCAGCACTCCCGTCTCTGTTACAGAAAGGAATATCTATGAAGTCCGCAATGCGATTGGCCGCACCTCTCGTGTTTTGTTTGATCAGTTCGTCATTGGCGTTGCCGCAGGAGAAGGCGAGTAAGAAGGATAATAAGAAGCCTGAGCCAGTTCAAACTGCTTCACCAGCTACTCCCACGCCTGCCAGGGCACCTCTTGCGTTTGGCATAACCGAAGATACTCCGATAAGGATGAAGCTAACTCGCACCATGTCTTCTGCGGACGCAAAGGCCACCGAGAAAGTGGATTTCGAGGTCCTCGAGGACGTAAGGGCAGGCGATGTTGTGGTGGTCAAACAAGGAGCAATGGCGATAGCGACAGTAACCGAAGCGCAGCCGAAACGCCGAATGGGCCGGGCCGGCAAATTGAATATGAATATTGACTACGTTCAACTCGTTGACGGGGAGAAAGTGCCGCTGCGTGCAGTGAAAGGAGGGAGTGGCGGTAACCACACCGGCGCGATGACGGGCGCGATTGTAGCCTCTAGTATTCTCTTCTTTCCCGCAGCGCCATTCTTTCTTTTTATGCACGGCAAGGACATCACAATACCCAAAGGGACCGAGATCACTGCCTACGTTGCCGCGGACACACCCTTGGATCCTTTGAAGTTTAAGCCCTCGCTCGCAGTTGAATCCGGAGCGCCAAAGCCAGAAGTCTCTGCGACTATCCTCTCGTCAGTAGCGATTAAGTCTACGCCAGACGGAGCGGAAATCACGGTCGACGGCAAGTTCGTCGGCACGACGCCTTCGACTCTACAACTGGCGCCTGGAGAACATGCGATCATCATCGAGAAGTCGGGATTCAAGACTTGGCGGCGCGCACTAACAATGAGCAATAATGGCAATATTACGGTCGACGCATCTCTAGAGAAATCCCCATAAGGTTGCACGAAGCGTTCGCGCTTGCTCATTCACAAGAAAGGAGTCTGCCGTGACAAAGAGAGTCGTGGTTTTGTTAGTCGCTTTGCTTTGTCTGAGTGTGCCTGCCTTGGCCGATAAGCATAAGCGCATTTGGCAAACAGGTACCGTCGTTGATATGGAGAGCGAGAGTTTTACGACGTACGGCGGAACGACAACGAACGGGCGCGTTGATGATAATGGGAACATCAGCGCAACATCCACGCGCTCAACTTGGAACCATAAACGTGAGACTCTGGCAATAGAAGGCAGTGAGTATATCTATGTAGTCAGTCACGTGCTCTCGTGGCGTTGGTCTAAAGAAGTGAAGGTGGTGGTCGGTGGAACGGTAGAGTATGCCATTGATGGCGACGATCTGATCGTTCTGGATAGCAAGGGTCGCGAGTTCAAAATGCATATCGACAAGACCATTCTAAAAAAGAAGCCGATACCAGTTGCATCCATAAAAGCCTCTGAACAGTTAATAATAACGCCGGACGTTTCTAACCACTCGGTTGTGGTCATCAAGTCGACTCCCCCGGGCGCAGAGATAAAAGTTGACGGTAAATATGTAGGCAGCACCCCTTCAACCATCCGATTGACAGTGGGGGAACATGCCATCTCAATAGCAAAAGAGGGTCTAAAGGCGTGGCAGCGTACGATGACGATCACTCCCAACGGCGATATAACGATAGAAGCCAGCCTGGAAAAAATCCCATAGGCGCAACGTACCGTCTTTAATCTTGCCCAGCGTCGCCAATTCCAAATGGGAATCTACTTCTGAACCTTGAATCCGATCTCTTTCCTGATCCTTGGTAACTGATCGAGAATCGTTTGCACAATTGTCTTTGGTAGCTTAAGCAGGTCAGCCTCAACGCGCGCGAGTCGCTCCTCAATCCTGTCAAATCGCTTGTCGCTCTTGCGTTGCCATTCTTTGTTCTCCAGTTCCCGTTCGTCGCTCCTGCGCTGAAGGGCAAGCCGCTCCTGATCGTTTCTGGCAATCTGCTCGACGAACGCGGCTTGGTTGCGAATCAGCAGCGCCATCGCTTCCTGAAGGTGATTATTCGCTACCGAAGATCTCCCTGCCGACATGTCGAGAGTTTACCACCATCTACAAGCGTATTCATCAAGATCCCCCAGCATCGCCGAACGAAGAGGCTTGGCAACACTTGCCAAAATATTTCTACGGCATTCAGGTTGCCCAGGGAAGCGTGTCTGATTCTTTTAAGGGAGGATCTTCGCTCTTGAGAAAACTAATTTCGCTGGCATTAGCAGCTTTCCTTTCGCAGTCCACGATTGTGGCCCAGAGTCCTGTTGTCCAGGGAGATGCAACAAAATCTATCCAACCGTCGCAAACGGTTGCGGTTGTCTATTCAGCTGCGCAACCTGAACGCGAGGGAGTCAAGCTTCCCGCCGGGATACCAATCGACGTTGAATCGGCTTACACAGTAAGTTCGCTCGACTTAAGACCTAACGACTATCTGACTTTTCGGGTTCTAATTCCCATAAAGGTCGATGGGATCACTGCGATTGAAAAGGACGCTTTGGTGACGGGGCGGGTCGTAGAAGCCAGGCGCGGCAGGCACTGGGGCAAAGCTGGAAAGCTTCAATGGACAATTGTGGACGTGGTGGCCATTGACGGCACTCGGGTTCCTCTTCAGGTCTCGAAGGATCTGCCTAATGGTCGCGACGGAATTAAGGGCACCAGTCACGGCGCTGAAGTTGCGACCAGGACAGTGGTGTTAGGCGCATTAATGGCGCCGCTCTTTCCCATCGCGCCATTAGCGTTGATGAGCGGTTTCAGGCGCGGAGAGGATGCCATTCTGCCGCAGGGCAAACGCTTCGTGGTCTTTGTTAAGGCCGATACAATGATTAAAGCCACGGCGAATCGCTAAAGAGGTGAGGATTCATCGCGTACGCCGCCGCGCCGTTTTGTGGCAATCAACCTCTGCTCTTAAAGAGGCCATCACGGTAATAATAATCCCGACCACGGCAACTATGAGCACCGAAAAGACGATGGCTCTAAATCCGGCAGAGCTAACCGCAAACACCCGGTTACTGGCGGCGTGCTGCGCAGCAGGATGTAATAACCCTGCGCCGATTAATGAAAGAATCGCCAGCACTCCACAAACGGCTAACACCATCAACAGGATTTCGGCCAGGCTGTGTCGAGTCATCAATCTGTGCTTCGGATAAAGGGTCGGTAGTTTTTATCATCATTGAGTACTGCACGTCACCCTCTCTGACCAAACAAAAAGCCGGCGCAGCTTTTTAAGGCCACGCCGGCTGAGACAAAATACAGTGCCCAGGCTTTAACGGTTTGGAGTCGGTGGTGGCGCGCCTTCCGGTACGACCCACAGTTCAAACAGCCAATCCTCTCGCTGCGGACCCATAATAGTGACTACGCGGTGCGAATCGATGCCCCGCGAATTGACCAGGTAATCGGTAATTCGCTGAACTCGTGCTTGCGCATCGTTCGAACCTGCGCGCCGCGAAGGATAGACTATGATATAGCCCTGCGATCCCGGCTCACTTTGCAATTGAATGGCGTAGTTGTCGAGCCGCGCCTTCTCGTCATTGCGAGCGATATCGTAATACTCGTCGAACTTGCGCGGCTTATTTATGATCGGTATAGACACCGAACAGCTTGCCGGACAAGGCGTGCCAAAGC